>Ga0209463_1001048_pt1 | contig 17866 bp, 12 predicted proteins | sample AgamicMgSfrz_FD_187169 | JGI IMG/M metagenome (GOLD analysis project Ga0209463, IMG submission 187169) | Agave microbial communities from Guanajuato, Mexico - Mg.Sf.rz (SPAdes) (version 2) | ecosystem: Host-associated > Plants > Phyllosphere > Phylloplane/Leaf | place: Guanajuato, Mexico... | reverse complement strand
GTTTCAGGTACTCCGTAATACAAATGAATCTCACTGCTGCGAAGCGCAGACAGCGCACTGTCAGCATCCGCGATGAAGCGAACGTTTACCTGCGAAATTTTCGGTGCATATTCTGATCCTTTGCGGTATCCGGGATTTTGGTAGAATACGCCCTCATAGTCATTTTTGTAAGCCAGGATGTAAGGTCCGCTTGCATACAGCGTGTTGTTGTAGGAAGCACCCTCTGTAACCGTGTTCTGATCACCGTAAGGAATATCCTTGTTTACGTCAAAAGAAGCTACGTCATAAGTGTTAATGCTCTCCACCTGTTTTTTGGACACGATCCCTGCAGATTGGTGAGCCAGGTAGTTCAGCACTTGAGGGAAAGGCTCCGTTGTGGTCAGTTTTACGACCTGATATTTTCCCGCATTATTATCCGCTTTTGTTTTGTCAGAGACCAGTTCGGTGATTTTGGAATCGAGTCCTTGCTCAAGTGCGTCTTTGATCGTTCCGTTACCGCCGGATTGCTGGATGGATTCCAGGGTACTCAGGTCGGTTACCAGCTCAGCCTCTTTGATATGCTCGTGCAGGCTGTATGTTCGGTGATCCGGAACGGAGTCTTTATTTTTGGCACGGTCCAGAGAGAAAATGACGTCATCGGCACCAACGCGCTCCCCGGTATCCACCGCTTTTTTATTTTCAATCTTTGCAAAGTTAATGTCGTCTCTGAGAATGAAATAATACTCCGAATTCCCTTCAGCGATGCTGAAATTGTGGGAAAGTGATCCTTCTGCTGTCAATTGATCATCATCCGTCAGATTCACCAGACGAACATACATGTTGGTGTTCAATTGGTTGATGGAGCCGTCGTTACCTTTGATCGGGTCAAGGGAAGTCAGCACGGAGGCACTTTGCGTCAGGATCAGCGGATCTTTTGTATTTTTGGAACTGTCCTTGAATTCGATCGGTTCCCAGGCCATGGCACGGGATTTGGACAGGCGCACCGTATCCGGATTCAGGATATCCTGATTCACTGCCTGACTTTTCAGGGAAATGTACAAGGGAGCGATGTAGGCTTGATCCGTTACCAGACGGTCCTCCAATTGTTTGTACGTTTCCTTGTATTCTTCTGGTGTTTGGGTAGCTGCCTGGTCAATGAGTTTATCGATCTCTTCATCTGCCAGTATGCTGTAGTCACCACCGGTTTTGAAAAGGGAACGAACGGCATAGTCCGGGTTACCGGTTACTGTTGTCCAGCTGGAGAGTGCGATATCGTAGTTGCCCGCATCCTGTTGGGATTTGTAGCTGCCGTAATCCGGCTGCAGATTCAGCTTCACATTGAAGCCGTTTTTGGTCAGCTGGTCCCGGATAATGTTAACGTCATTTTCGGAAGAGCTCTGGGCGAGCAATTCAATGTCGACTGGAGCCTGATTCTGAGCGTTCTCTGCTGGCGTAGTCGGGGCCGTTTCCGATTGGGATTCGGACTTGGTCTTCACGCTGCAGCCTGAAATCACGAGGACGAGAATGAGCAGCAATGAAATCAACGAACGTTTTTTCATGGGATTACCTCCTGATAATTTTAAATTGAATGAATGGTTTGATTACGCCTTTACCAGTTTCGGATCAAGTGCGTCGCGCAGACCGTCACCGAGAAAGTTGAATGAAAGAACGAGCAGAATGATAGCCAACCCTGGATAAATCGCCAGATACGAGTGCGTTTCCAGATATGTACTGCCCAGCTTGAGAATGTTGCCCCATTCCGGGATATGTGGCTCAACACCCAGTCCGAGATAGCTCAGGCTGCTGGTTGCAATGACCGCCCCACCAATGGTAAGCGTGGATTTGATGATCATTGGCGCAAGCGAGTTGGGAATGATGTGCTTGAAGATGATGGAACGATTGTTATAGCCGAGTGCACGCGCAGCCTCCACGAATTCAAAAGTGGATACGTACAGGACGCTGGCTCTCATGGTACGAGCATAAGTCGGGATCGATCCCAGACTGAGTGCCAGGATGAGATTGACCGTATTGGCACCGAATGCTGCAATGATGGCAATGGCCAGCAGGATGCCCGGAATGGCATAGAGAACATCAAGCAGCCGCATGATGATATTATCCGTGTGTCTTCCATAGAATCCCGAGAAGGCCCCCAGGACGCCACCGATGATCACGGGAATAATGGTCGACAAGCAGCCTACAATCAGCGAGATGCGGGCACCGAATACGATTCTGGAGAACAGGCATCGCCCGAAATCATCCGTCCCGAGTGGATAAGCCAGGGATGGTGGTTGCAGCAGGACGGAATAGTTGTTTTCGACCGCCATACTGTAATCAAAGGTGAAGAAGCTGCAAATTGAGATGGAAAACAAAAAGATGATAAAAAACATGCCGGACATCGCTGTTACGTTGGGGGCCAGTCGGTCCCACAGGTCGTTCCAGAAGTTTGATTTCTGTTTCCCTTGTCTCCGGTAGCGCCCGATGATGGAAATGCCGAGCAGCAGTGCGAATACGTTTCCTGTGACCGAAGTCAGGATCAGTAGGATGCTGACAGCAATCATCCAGCGCGGAATAATAGAAACTGCAGTATACTGGGCCACGATCATCAGGACGACCAGGTCAATGACCAGAATGAATAGCAATGCAGCCATGGCTGGTAAAAAAGTATCGGACACATAGGGTTTGAACATATTGAGTGCCGATACACCAATAACGAACAGCTGCGTAAGCAGCATATAGACCGCAAAAGTGTACTCCACCTGCTTTGCTTTTTTGATCAGATGAAATGCCGCTGTGACGATAAATATGTTTCCGGAACAGATGGCCAGCAACTGAACCCAGGCTAGCCTGCGGGTTAATGCTGAAATATGTCCGTGTCTGATCAAGTCTTTTCGGATGAGCAGCATCAGGATACTCTGAATGATGGTGAAGAAAAGATAGATACAAAGTGCAGTCAGCAGAAAGGGCCTGAACTCTTGTCGGCCCAGATCATAGCTGTTGAACAGCAGCAATACCGTCAATAAGAGAGAAGTGACCCACGCGAAACTGGCCTGGCTGTACTCTGGTGATGACTTCAGCCGGAAACGTGCTTCTTGTGTTAAGGAACCCGATTTTGTCATATTGCACCTGCTTTAATATTGTTTCATCTTAGAACGTACTCTTGGATCGATAAATGCGTACAACAGGTCTACAATCACGTTAATGATGGAAATGGTAATCGCAGTGTATACTACTCCGCCCATGATACTCGGAATATCGGGAATAAATTGTTTATCCACAATGTAACTGCCGAGTCCGCTAATATTGAACACTTTCTCCGTTACGGCCGCTCCGCCGAGCATACCTCCGAATTGCAAACCAACGACCGTTACGATTGGAATCAAGGCATTGCGTACCGCATGTTTCAGCAGAACATTTCGTTCGCTCAATCCCTTGGCGCGAGCCGTCATCACGTAATCTTCGTGAATGACCTCCAAAGTGGATGAACGGGTCATTCGGGCCACCGCAGCCGTTAATCCGGTTCCCAGAACGATAGTTGGCATAATGATGGACAGCCAGTTCTGGGGATTGAAGGTCGCGGGTAGCCACTGCATTTTAATCGAAAAGTTCAGGATGAAAATCAGTCCCTGCCAGAAGTTCGGGATCGACAGTCCGATTAGAGCAATAAACATAAATGTGTAATCAAACAGCGAGTTGGGCTTGATCGCCGAGATGATCCCGATTGGAAGTGCGATGACAAGGGCAAGCAGTAGAGAAATAACTGCGAGTGTCAGTGTAATCGGAAACTTTCTGGCAATGGTCGCTGTCACATCCTCATTTCCTGAGAAAGACTTGCCAAGATCAAACAGCGCAATTCCCTTAATATTGTTCCACAGCTGAACGAGATAGGGCTGATCCAGACCATATACATGATTAAAGGCTGCAATCTGCTCCTGTGTCGCCGTCTCTCCGAGAATGTTGGCTGCCGGATTGAACGGAGACAGATATAAGATGGTAAATACGAGTGTAGCAACGCCCAAAATGACGAACATCGTCATCAGTATTCTTTCGAATATGTACTTTAGATAAGGATTGCCATAGATCAATAGAATGACGTACATCAGACAGCCTGGAATGATAGATAGGGCAAAAAACCAGGGTTTATCCAGCAATGCACGGAACGTGTCAGCCATGGTCAGGCGCTGCGCTCCATGTTCCTGCAGCCTTCGTGACGTTCGTTCATTTAACTCTTTTTGATACGTTTCCTCCAACCACTCCTCTGCCTGACGCTTGAATTCAGGTTCACTGACCTGCTGCTGGAAGAAATGGTGTTTGCGCCTCAGCTGTTCTTCTACTATTGTTCGAAGCTTATCCCGGTAAGAAGAAGAGAGCATCTCCTGTTCTACAGCTCGCTGAGCCGTTTGCCATCCATCCTTTTGGCGCCCTGATTGCCACATCAGAAGCACAATCAGATTGAGTGGCAGCCCCAGAATAAACAACACATATCGGTAGGAGGGATGAAGCAGCATTTTGCCATAAATAAAACTCAGATTCTGTGCAAGCCTTGACATTTTGCTGCCTACTGCAAGATTCAAACCGAGCAAACCTCCTTTCATTCAGGTTTAAATTGCATTATTCCGATTGATATAGTATATATTATTTAGGCTCTATTCAATTGTCAAGGTATGGAATTGTGTACATATTATGAAGCGCGTAAATATGAAGGAAAGCAGGTGTTCATATGCAGCCTTTACTGAAAGTAAGTAATTTGTCCGTTTCATTTCATTCCGGTGAGAGTGAGTTTCAGGCGGTACGGGATGTCAGCTTCGAGGTTCGGAAAGGGGAGACGCTTGGGATTGTTGGAGAGTCGGGAAGTGGCAAAAGCGTAACAGCCCGTTCCATTATGAGGCTGCTCGCCTCCCCTCCATCACAGATGAAGCAGGGTGAGATCTTGTTCCGTGGAGTCAACCTGGCGACCAAAACGCAAAAGGAGATGGAAAGCATTCGCGGCCGTGACATCGGCATGATTTTTCAGGATCCCATGAGTTCGCTTAATCCGACCATTAAAGTTGGAAAACAAATCTCCGAGAGCCTGATCAAGCATCAGAAGCTGTCCCGCAGGGAAGCGAAGAAGCAAGCCATCGCCATGCTCGAACTGGTCGGTATATCACGGAGTGAGGTGCGCTACAATCAGTACCCGCACGAGTTCTCGGGAGGCATGCGTCAGCGGGTCATGATTGCCATTGCACTTGCTTGCCGGCCTGAGCTGCTTATTGCCGATGAACCGACGACTGCACTCGATGTGACTATTCAGGCGCAAATCCTCAATTTGATGAAAGACATGCAGGAACGGCTGGGCACATCCATCATACTGATTACACATGATCTGGGGGTCGTGGCCGGAATGTGTGACCGCGTCGTGGTCATGAAAGAGGGACAGATTGTAGAGTCCGGGACAACGGCCGAGATCTTCGCGAGTCCGAAACACGAATATACGTCCAGATTATTGAATGCCTTGCCGCGGCTGGATGAGAAGAAGAAACCCAAACCGGTTTCGCTGTTCCCTAAGGATCTAAAGGATAACCAGCCTCTGCTTGAGGTGAAATCCCTGCGGCAGCATTTTAATCTTGGCAAAGGCAATACACTGAAGGCAGTGAATGATATTAGCTTTTATATCCGCCAAGGCGAGACACTGGGGGTCGTAGGAGAGTCTGGCAGCGGCAAATCCACGACGGGACGTGCCATCTTGAGACTGCATGAACCGACAGGTGGAGATGTATTGTTCAAAGGTGTTCCACTGAACCGGTTGTCTGCCTCGGAAATGAAAACGATGAGACGGCATATGCAGATCATTTTCCAGGACCCCTATGCCTCATTGAATCCGAAATTAAGAATTATGGACATTATCGGTGAAGCTCTTGATATTCACCAGCTGACCAAGACAACAGCGGAGAGAGAGAAGCGGGTGGAAGAGCTGCTGGAGATGGTGGGGCTTGATCCATCCCATGCACTGCGGTATCCTCATGAATTCTCTGGCGGTCAGAGACAGAGGATCGGTATTGCGCGGGCACTCGCTGTGGAACCTGAGTTTATTGTGTGTGATGAGCCGCTATCTGCGCTTGATGTGTCCATACAGGCGCAGATCGTGCAGCTGTTGGAGGAATTGCAGCAGCGGCTTGGTTTGACTTACCTGTTTATTGCACACGACTTGTCCATGGTCAAACATATCAGTGATCGTGTGGCCGTGATGTATAACGGCAAAATCGTAGAGCTTGCCGAGAGTGAAGAGCTCTATTCCAACCCTCAGCATGCGTATACGAAGTCGCTTCTCTCAGCAATTCCCGTTCCTGATCCGGCAGTGGAAGCGAAGAAAAAACGGATTGTATCAGAAGAAAGCAGCAGGGAGCAGCTTGCGGATCGTTACAATCTGGAGCAGTCCAAGTGGGTTGAGGTTACGGAAGGGCACTGGGTGGCCGTTTCTAGTTAGAATTGAATCAGGAGCGATCAATCAGCACAAAAAAAAGAACCCCCGTCAGTGATCTGTGGAAGACCAACTGTGTGGGGGTTCTTAATACGTTTGTTTTAGGAATGATGGACTGTATTATTTGAATTGTACGGATTTTTTGATGTTGTCAATTTCGGCTTTGCTTGCATCATCCAAATAAGTGAAGATGAAGTTGAATGCATAACCCTCAATAATGGTGCTGTAGTAATCTTGTGTAATGGTTGTGCCGTCACCAGCATCCATCGTGATTTGCATGACATCCATCTCTTTACCGCCGATGGTTTCGGTTGCGATTTCTTTATAATCATAAGGGAACTGGCTGTCGACCATGAATTTCTTGGTTGCTTCCAGATAGTCTTTACCTGTGCGAATACCTTGTAGAAGGCTGACCTTCTCGGCAATCGCCATAGCGGAAGGGCCAACTTCCTGACCACCCAGTGGCAATTCGGAAGCCATCAACAAGTTCAATGTTTTGGCTTGGGACAGTTCAAGCTGTTTTTTCTTCGTATCATCGTCACCGGCGATGGCATCCGAAGAAGCACTTGTCAGCTCGTTCATTCCTGCTGCATCCTGGAACTCCCATTCCTCCGGGAATTTCAATGATACGCCGAAGTAGTCATTGGTGTAGGAACCTTTTTCGGTTGTGCCCAGTTCAACGTTTGCGGAATTGTCTTCTTCGTCCGCTGCGGCATCAGTCGTTGTTTCCTTACTTTCGGTATCCTCAGTCTTGGCGGTATCCGTGTCTGTAGCGGCAGCAGTTTCTGTTTTAGTCGTGTCTTCCGTTTGAGCGTTGTTATCTGCCTTGTCACCGCAAGCGGCTGCAACAAGCATCATCATGATTAACATAGCGAATAAAGACGTTTTTTTTGTGATAGACATAAAACCCTCCTGAAATAAATGTGTGTGTGTTCTCTCTCTGTAATGTTGCGTACTACAAAATTGTAGCACAAACGTTCTTCTTTACCACCTATAGGAAACTATAGGGGGTCCCTCTATAAATAAGACAATCGACTCGCAATTGAAACAGCTTCCGTGCTGGATTGCACACCTAATTTGTTGAAGATCACTTTTTTGTGGTGATTCACGGTGCATTCCTTGATTTTTAGTTTCAAAGCAATGGCCTTAACGGTTAACCCTTTCGAGATCATCTCGAGGATGGTTAACTGACGCTCGGTGAACTCCACGGAGGGTTTCTCCGAGGGTGCAGCGGACAGCAGGCTCTGGTAACTGTTCTGCATATGGGCAGGAATGAGCTTGGCAATGGCGATTAATTCACTTTGCATATCTGCGTTAATGGTGGACACATCCAGGTAACCGGAATGGTTGAGTCCTACGGACAGAGGCGTGGCGTAACAGTGCCATCGCTGAAACAGCGGGCTCTCATGCTGCTCCGGGGGCAGCAATACCGGTTCGTTCTTTTCCATCGTGGCCGATATGGCGTTGATTCCGCAGCTCTGTGCAGTGAAAACCATGCCTGGACGAATCGGTGACTGCTTCACTTCATCCTCCAGATCATGACTGTAATCCATGGCAAGCAGGACACCATCCGCGTCCGTGAGCAGAAACAGATAGGTGCTGGATAGATTCTCCCGGATATCCGAGAGACTGCGCTGGAAGGCACTGATTAGAAAATGATTGATTTTGCGCAACCTTTCCAGTCCGGTCCTGGAAATATATTTAATATGAGACGTGCCGGATCTTGGCGCACTGATGTCAGACCAATGTTCCAGCAAGGCAGATGTACGGACAGACATGGTGTTACCTCCTTACAGTTAACCGATCGTTTCTACGACGTGACCTTCCTGGTCGGTAATTTCAGTTCGGGCTATTCGGATAAGCAAGCCGGGAAGGGAAGGTATCTCGAATGTCATTTCCGAAGGCTTGAGCTGAGCTGCTAGCTCGTTTACTGCCTGTTCATTCACGGTTACGGTGATTTTAGTTTCTTCCTCATGAAAAGAAGCGTTTGCCCCAGCCTCGAAGGTGATGTTTACACCTGAACCGATGAGTGATAGCGGAGCGCCTTTTGCAATACGGCTGCGCAGTATTTTCCCAATCAGTACAGCCTGTTTGGCGCCAAGCTGGAGCTCGGCGGGCACGTTTTTTTGCAGCAATCTTTTGCGGGAGGGCGTCCAAGCCAGTTGTTGTATGAACAAAAATGCCGTGCTGGAGCCTTCAAGCTCAATTCCACGCTGGACAGCCTGCTCCACCGACGGGATATCCACATAAGAGTTACGCATGAGATCCGTAACATACTTGGGCATGAATGTTTCGCATGCCTTGAGGAATCCACGTGTATTCCACGTCTGCATGGTTTCCATTTCTCGTCCGGTAATACCAACCATTTGAATGAACTCCACTGTGCCGTTGGGGGTGGACAGCTGCTTCAGATCCGGGTCTTCAATGAAGGAAAGGGCGGTCAGCAAGGTATCCGAGCCCAGACAGATCGGTCCATTGGCATCCAGATAGTCTCCTGCGTGGAATACGTTACCGCTATTGAAGACATACCGTCCCATATTCTGCAGCAAGTTAAGCGCCCAGGCGGGTGGTTCGTCTTCATCTTCCATCCGGGTAAGCCGAAATGTCAGTTCGAATCCATATCCACTGTGCTCCGGATCATTGGTTTCTTTGTCATACAACTCTGAGAATCCATATGTAACAAAATGCCAATGAGGCGTTGGATGTTCCACTTTATAGGCACTGATTCCATCCAGAGGGTCAGGTCCTCCGAGTGTATAAGGGATGGCCGTGCCATAATGTTTGGGTTCCTGCTCCCCGTAAAGTTCATTAAATGCTGTATCAATGGCATCCCAGCCGGCTGTGCTTGCTTCATCAGTCATCGTGGGGTCCTCCTTCACGTTCCAATTTCCCAAAAAAACATTTAAAATTAAGTTTACCTTGCTCAGCTATCGTTTCAAGCGGCTTAAGGCTGAATTATGTCAGATAGGACTTCGGGGTACCAAACTGCATTTCAGGGAGGTAATTTACATGAGTATGAAAGATATCTTTCTTGCCGAATTCAAACAGGAGAGTTGGGACTCATTTGTTGTAAGCTTTGCAGATCGCTTTTTGCAGGTTGATCCGAAACTGATGGAAAGCGCGAAACAAAAGGAAATTCCGGCGGATATAAGTCAGGTGCTTTTATGCGAAATGGGGGAGTACGCACTGGAATGGGTGAGCAAACAGGTGCCTGCTTTAGGCGACCAAAGTCCTGCAAGCTATCTGGGTCATACAGACGGCGCAAATGCATTAAGAGCAGCCATTATGCGCATGCCGCGTTGAAGTTCTTCTATATAAAATGGCTGTCACGTAGTGAAGTTGATTTTAAAATATAGATATGTTACGCTTACATCACGAGAGAAAAACAACAGAATAATCAATACATCGTTTGATGGATTGTTACTGCGAAGACAGGCAAAACCTAAACTGATGGTGAAATGAAGGCTCCTTTTTTGGGCGCTATTTTACCTTGAGTTTAGGTTTTTCTTGTTTTCTGGCCTGTTTTGGGTCCATGAATCAGGAACAACCTCAATAAGATCTACTGATTACCGTGTTGCTTTGCTCGAAATAGGACATTCTATTTTTCTGACTTGTCATTACCAAATAAATTGTTGAAAAGAGGTTGTTATTCATGACCACGGCAAAAAAAGGATTTCCCGAAAACTTCCTGTGGGGCGGCGCTACAGCTGCCAATCAATTGGAGGGTGCATTCGATAAGGACGGCAAAGGACTTTCCACAGCAGATATGATTGCCCATGTTCCCAAAGAGAAGCGTACTGGCGGACATGCCATGGAAATCTCCTCTTCCCGAATCGAAGAGATTCTGTCAGGCAAAATTGAAGAGCGTTTCCCGAAACGCTTTGGTATCGATTTCTATCATCGTTTCAAGGAAGATATCGCCTTGTTTGCCGAAATGGGCTTCAAAGTATTCCGTTTGTCCATTCACTGGGCTCGCATTTTCCCGAATGGTTACGATCAGGAGCCGAACGAAGCAGGTCTGAAATTCTATGACGAAGTTTTCGACGAACTCTTGAAATACGGCATTGAGCCGCTGGTTACCCTGTCTCACTACGAAACTCCGCTCGGTCTGACACAGAAGTACAATGGTTGGGCTGGCCGTGAAGTCATTGGGCACTACGTAAGATATGCAGAAACCGTATTTAACCGTTATAAAAACAAAGTAAAATACTGGCTGACTTTCAATGAAATCAACGTCATGCTGTTTAGCCCATACACTGGCGGCGGCATTCTGATCGATAAAGTAGACAACAAACTGCAAACGACTTATCAAGCACTGCATCACCAATTCGTAGCAAGTGCCATGGTAACGAAACTTGCACATGAGATCATCCCTGGTTCCCAAGTGGGCTGTATGCTCGCTCGCATGGAGACGTATCCTGCGACTTGTAACCCGGTAGATGTGCGTCTGGCTCAACACGAGAATCAGATCAACCTCTTCTTCACGGATATGCACGCTCGTGGTAAATACCCGAACTACATGGCTCGTTATTTTGAAGAGAACAACATCGTGATTCAAAAAGAAGCTGGCGATGATGAAATTTTGCTGAACAACACCGTGGATTTCATCTCCTTCAGCTACTACATGTCCGTAACCAAATCAGCTTCTGCTGGCCTCGAAGAAACAGCAGGTAACTTGACTGGTGGCGTGAAAAACCCATATTTGGAAGCTTCCGACTGGGGTTGGGAGATCGATCCAATCGGTCTGCGTATAACGCTGAACAACTTCTGGGATCGTTACCAAAAACCGTTGTTCATCGTTGAAAATGGACTTGGAGCTTATGACAAGGTAGAAGAAGACGGTTCGATTCATGACTCCTATCGTGTGGATTATCTGAAGAAACACATTGAGCAAATGAAGGAAGCCATCAAGGATGGTGTGGATCTGATCGGATTTACGGCATGGGGTCCAATTGACCTCGTGAGCATGTCCACTTCCGAAATGTCCAAACGTTACGGCTTCATCTACGTAGATCTGGACGACGAAGGTAACGGAACACTAGAACGTTCCAAAAAGGATTCCTTTGACTGGTACAAAAACGTGATTGCAAGCAATGGTGAACAGCTGTAATCCGGGTTCGGATAGCGTGAACGCTTTTGACAAACAATGAAAAGACACGATAAGAGAGGAATGATCGAGATGACATCACCATTTCCGAAGGACTTTCTATGGGGCGGCGCTGTAGCCGCCAACCAGCTTGAAGGAGCTTATAATACGGACGGCAAGGGCTTGTCTGTTCAGGATGTAATGCCTCACGGGATCACAACGCCAAGAACAGAAGGACCTACGGAAGATAACCTGAAACTGATCGGTATCGATTTCTACAACCGTTACAAAGAGGATGTAAAACTGTTTGCCGAAATGGGCTTCAAAGTGTTCCGTACGTCCATTGCCTGGTCCCGGATCTTCCCTAAGGGCGACGAACTTGAGCCGAACGAGAAAGGTCTGCAATTCTACGATGACCTGTTCGATGAGTGCCACAAATACGGGATTGAACCACTTGTAACGATCTCTCACTATGAGACACCGCTGCATCTGTCCAAAACGTATGACGGCTGGGTTAACCGCAAAATGATTGAGTTTTACGAGCGTTATGTAACGGTTCTGTTCAACCGGTTCAAAGGCAAAGTGAAATACTGGCTGACATTTAATGAAATCAACTCCATTTTGGAGGAGCCGTTCATGAGCGGCGGAATCTACACGCCAAAAGACCAATTGTCCAAGCAGGATCTGTATCAGGCGATTCACCATGAGTTGGTGGCAAGTGCACTGGCTGTTAAACTGGGTCATGAAATTATGCCGGAAGCCAAAATCGGCTGTATGGTTCTGAGTATGCCAACGTATCCGCTGACTCCTAATCCGGATGATGTGGTTGCAGCGATGCATGCAGAACAACGCAACGACATTTTTGCCGATATCCATGCACGTGGATACTATCCAAAATACATCAATCGTTATTTCAAAGCGAATAATATCAATATCAAGTTTGAAGAAGGCGATGCGGAAATCCTCAAGCATACGGTAGACTTTATCTCATTCAGCTACTATGTAAGTATCTGTGAGACAGGCGATCCGGAGAAACGCATTGAAGGAAAAGGAAACCTGTTTGCTGGTGTACAGAATCCGTACCTCAAAGCAAGTGAATGGGGCTGGCAGATCGATCCGCAAGGTCTCCGTGTGACGCTGAACAAATATTGGGATCGATATCAAAAACCATTGTTTATCGTTGAGAACGGACTGGGTGCGGTGGATGAGCTGATCACGGACGAGAACGGTAATAAAACGGTTAACGACGATTATCGCATTCAGTATCTGAATGACCACCTGGTGCAGGTTGGTGAAGCTATCGAAGATGGTGTCGAAGTTATGGGCTACACTTCATGGGGCTGTATTGATCTGGTCAGTGCATCGACTGCAGAGATGAAGAAACGTTACGGATTTATCTATGTGGACCGCAACAACGACGGAACAGGTTCCCTGGATCGTTATAAGAAAAAATCATTCCATTGGTACAAAGAAGTCATTAGTACGAATGGCGCAAGCCTGAAAGGCATTAACGAATAATAGTGGTTCTAAAGGCATGGTTTACAAGCATCTTTCTATGTCATAATTAGTCACATTAACCGCTTTCACAAAAACATTGTCATATAGATAATTATATGGTAAGATGGGCCTAAGGCTAATGAATAACTGGATTGTTACTGTTCAATCAGGCAAAACCAGAAGCAGGGCATGTTTCGTGACCTGCTTTGGTTTTGCCTTTTACTACTTTGACGGTGCAAGGTGATGTGAAGAAATGAAAATTGAGAAGGTGCTCAACAACAACGTAGTTACCGTGATCGATCCGGGCGGAAACGAACTGGTCGTCATGGGGCGGGGAATTGCCTTCAAAAAACATGCTGGTGAATCGATAGACGAAAGTCTCGTCGAAAAAATATTCTCGTTGGAAAGCAAGGAAGTATCGCAGAAACTGAAAACGCTTCTGTCCGATATTCCAGTTGAATATGTTGAATGCTCGGATGAAATTATTCGTTATGCGGAGACAGTGTTAGGTGAGAGATTGCATGAGAGCATCTATATTTCACTAACGGATCATATTCACTTTGCCATTGATCGACATCGTCAAGGATTGCAGATCCGTAATGCACTGTTTTGGGAGATCAAGCGCATGTACCGCAAGGAATATGCCATTGGACTAAAGGCACTTCAGATTATTGAAGAAACGCTGGGTGTACTGCTTCCCGAAGACGAATGCGCATTCATTGCCATGCATCTGGTCAATGCCCAGATGAACGGTGAGATGCGAGAAACCATCAGCATTACCAATATTGTCAAGGACATACTCAACATTGTAAGGCGCAGTTTTGTGATTGAACTGGATGAGGATTCGCTGAGCTATTATCGCTTCTTAACCCATCTGAAGTTCTTTGCTCAACGTGTGCTGCAAGGTACAGCCATTGAAGACAAGGAAGAAGATAATCCGCTTCATGATCTGGTGAGTAAGCAGTACCCTGAAGCATATGCTTGTGCAGTCAAGATTAATGATTATACGCGCAAGATCTATAATCGGGTCTTGTCCAAGGAAGAAATACTGTATCTGACGATTCACATTGAGCGTGTTGTCAGAAATGAACAACCAACTGAATAATTATGGGATTGTTACTGCTAAAAAGGCAAAACCTAAACGTTGAATAATGATAAGCTGAAACTGCTTTGTCATTATTCAGTGTTTAGGTTTTTTTTTAACCTTCATTACACATTAAAGGAGCAAAACACAATGGATAAACAACAATTGTCCAAAGATATTCTGAAGTTGGTCGGTGGAGAAGAAAACATTGATCAAGTCACGCACTGTATGACAAGACTCAGATTTAATCTGAATGACAATGGCAAAGCTGACAAAGCGACGCTTAAAAATACACCTGGCGTTATGGGTGTTATGGAGAATGGTGGTCAATTTCAGGTCATTATCGGGAACGATGTGCCTGTGGTGTATAACGCACTTGTAGGAAACATGTCCAAATCTCCAGATGCCAAACCATCAACTTCAACAGAAGGCGGCAAAAAGAAAAATCCGCTGAGTGCCGTATTTGACTTTATTTCAGGTGTATTCACTCCAATCCTTCCAGCCATCACTGGCGCGGGTATGATCAAAGGGATCGTGGCCTTGCTGCTTACCTTTGGATGGATTGATGCAACAAGTTCAACATACATCATCTTGTCCGCTATTGGTGATGGTGCGTTCTACTTCCTGCCAATCATTCTCGGGATCAGTACAGCTCGCAAACTCGGCAGTAATATGTACATTGGTGCGGCCGTTGGTGCATCGGTTATGCATCCAACCATTACGGCTTTGTTAGCACCGGGTGAGAATGTATCTTTCATCGGTTTGCCGGTTGTAGCTGCAACCTATGCATCTTCGGTTATTCCGATTTTGATTGCAATTTGGCTGGCGTCTTATGTGGAAAAGGCGATCGACAAAGTTACACATGCTTCACTTAAATTAATTGTTGTGCCTACAGTGACTCTGCTTATCATTGTTCCTGTTATGATGATCGCCGTAGGACCACTAGGGGTTATCATTGGTAACGGCTTGACGGACGGTATTAACTGGTTGTTTAATAATGCTGGTTTGTTTGCAGGATTGCTTGTGGGTGGAGCGTTCTCACTCTTGATTATTACAGGAATGCATTATGCGCTCGTTCCAATCATGATTGGTTCCATTGCAACATTGGGATATGATTACTTGATTCCGCTCATGATGGTTGCTAACTTTGCACAAGCAGGTAGTGCTTTGGGTGTTTCTTTGAAATCCAAAAACAAACAAATCAAGTCCTTGTCTGCATCGACTGGTGTTACCGCACTTATGGGTATTACAGAACCAGCCATGTACGGGGTCAACATGCGATTCAAGAAACCATTTGTGGCAGCACTGATTGGTGCCGCAATTAGTGGAGCGTTCATCAGTTTCTTCCAAACCAAAGCTTATGTTATGGGTGGTCTAGCAGGTCTTTCAGGGATTCCGATGATCATCGGTCCGACATTTGTATATGCTCTGATCGGAATTGTCATTGCGGTTGTAGCTTCAGCAATTCTGACCTACATCCTCGGATTCGAAGATGTTCCAGAAGCGGTTCCAGCAGCAACGACTACAGCTTCAGCTGAGCCTGTTACACCAGTTGCAGCTGATGTAAACAGTTCCGCTTCCGCAGTATCTGCGATTGAAGAAGAAAAAGCCCAGGATCAAGAAGTATTCAGCCCGATGACAGGGGAAGTAAAACCGCTGAGCGAAGTACCAGACCCTGCATTCTCTGAAGAAATTATGGGTAAAGGTTTTGCAATTCAGCCGACCGAAGGTCGTGTGGTTTCCCCGATTAACGGAACAGTGTTCTCCTTGTCGAAGAGTGGACATGCCATTGGTCTGGTCAGCGACAACGGTGCAGAGATGCTGATCCACATCGGAATTGATACGGTGAAGCTGAAAGGTCAATTCTTCTCGCCTAAGGTTCAAGCGGGTGCAAAAGTTGCTGTGGGTGATGTATTGATGGAATTTGACCGCGAAGAAATCGAAAAAGCAGGTTATACTACCATTACGCCAGTTATCATCACAAACATGCATCAATATGAGTCAATCGTATCTGCAGGACGTACTGCAATTAAAGAGCAAGAACTGCTCTATACAGCAAAAGCTTAATCTCTAAAGAAACAGCAGCGTTTCCGGAAGTACCGGAGACCCTGCTGTTTTTTTGTTTGTAGCTACTCGTTCTGCGTTATAACAAGGTACCCGTTACTTTCCAGACAAGATCTCATCTGCTGCTACCTTATGGAAGCATCTCCCGCACCAATTGAACGAATTGCTGAGCTGGTTTGGACAGGTAACGATGATGAAGCCAGACGAGTGCCGAACCTACGGTGGAGTTCGGGTCCAGGATCCGATATATATGAAATGATTGTTCATGATGAAGCTGCAGAACGGTGCCGGGCACGATGGAATTCGCGAATCCGAGCCGGACCAGCTCTAGCAGCATGGCAATATCCGAGCATTCACCCATAATCGAAGGCTTCACCTGATGTTCACGGAACTTCTCGAGAATCAGTTCAAACATGCCGAGTCCTTCCGTGCTGGGAAGCAGGAGTGGAACTTCGGCCAACTGATCAAAGTAAGTGCCATTTTCTCCATTGGTCTCCAGGGGCTCCGAGGATATATAGTAGAGCGGCTCCTGCGGCAGATGCAGCACTTCATAGTGTTTGGTTTTTACCGGCATACGTACGCATGCCAGCTCAATCAGTCCATCATCCAGCATGCTGCATAGTTGAGCAGATTCATTTTGCTGAATTTTGTAGGTTACTTGAGGATGGCTTGTGCGAAACTGCTGGAGCGCCTTCGGGATCAGACTATCGGAAATGGTATTCATGCCCAAGGATAGCTTGCCCCGGCTTCCGTAACGGAAGCTCTGCATCTCCATAACGGCTTCCTCCATATATTTGGTCAATGTGACGGCATAGTCATAGAAGCTTCTGCCCGCTTGCGTCAATTCCATCATGCGTCCTTTGCGTTCAAATAACGCTACGCCAAGCTCTTCTTCCATCAATTTTAATTGCTGGCTGAGTGGTGGCTGGGCCATGTGCAGCCTTCGGGCAGCTGCGGTGATTTGTTTTTCTTCGGCTATGGCAATAAAGTAGCGACACTGTTTGATATCCACTTGTTTTCACCCTCGTTGCAAGTATATGTATATCGTATAGTAAGCCAACAAAACATGTATTATTAATATACTATCCTCCTATGGTACCATACATTAGATTTACGCACCTAAATAGCAAGATTCGATCTCCATTGGAACGCTGATCCACAAGGTTAACAACGAATTGGAGGATGAAACGTATTGGTTAAGACGATACATGCGGCTGCTGAAGCTGGACATACAGATGAGGTTATCCGGTTCATTACACAAGGTGCCGGATTGAATGAACGGGATGCGCTTGGGCGGACCCCGCTGATGGCTGCAGTGCATGGCAACAAGATACAGACCGTTAGCATGTTGATTGATGCCGGAGCGGATATTAACATTCAGGATAATCGATTGGATAATCCATTGTTATACGCCAGTGCGGAGGGGCTCAGGGAGATTGTTGAGATGGCCGTAGCTGCAGGGGCAGATACCAGATTAACGAATCGTTTTGGTGGGACAGCACTGATTCCTGCTGCAGACCGGGGTCATGTGAACATTGTGGAATTCCTGCTGACTTGTACAGATGTGGATGTGAACCATGTCAACAATCTCGGCTGGACAGCTCTGCTGGAGGCCGTCATTCTGGGAGACGGTGGTTCCAGACATCAGCAGATCGTGGCATTGCTGCTGCAATATGGTGCTGATCGGGAGATCGCTGAT
>Ga0209463_1001047_pt1 | contig 17872 bp, 24 predicted proteins | sample AgamicMgSfrz_FD_187169 | JGI IMG/M metagenome (GOLD analysis project Ga0209463, IMG submission 187169) | Agave microbial communities from Guanajuato, Mexico - Mg.Sf.rz (SPAdes) (version 2) | ecosystem: Host-associated > Plants > Phyllosphere > Phylloplane/Leaf | place: Guanajuato, Mexico... | reverse complement strand
TGAGGTTTTACCACTAAACTACACCCGCAAATATTATCAAAATTTGTCGACCGATAAGTAAAAATAAAAACAGGAATCATCCTGTCAAGTAAAGCTAAAGTACCGATGGTCGGGGTCGAACCGACATTCCCGAAGGAACACGATTTTGAGTCGTGCGCGTCTGCCAATTCCGCCACATCGGCATAGTATCGAGCTTTCTACTACGTTTGTTCCGTATTACTACGTACGATCACGTTCAAAAGCGATAATGTAATTATAGTACGATATAGCTGCGGAGTCAACACTTTTTATGAAAAAAGTTGTCGAAGTATGTTTACGGTGGTTGTACGGTGGGTACATGCGGTATTTTAGGCGAGTTTCTTCCTATTATATATATAGAACGGAGCAAGCCGAAAAGGCCACTCCGTTATTTTTATGCGCCAGCTTCCCCGGCAAGGTAAATCTTACGGGCTAATGACGCAGCAAACTTATCGATATCAGCCTCTTCACGAACGACAATGCTATCCGCAAGCTTAGCAATATTGATTCCGCCGTTACCTGTTGCGTATTGACGGTTCTCTTTCGCTGTTAATACTCGCTCGTTCTTGTGGAGGATTGCTTGATAGCCGTTGTAAGGCACGCGTGATAGACCGTGATAATGTTTCTTCTTCGACTTTGATTTCGACGGTCCCATTCCGGCTTTCGTGCTCGCCATGCTCGGCATTTTGAAACTCGGCATTTTAAATGATGAGACTGCACTTGTGAACGAATGGAACTTGGCTTTAACTCCGTCGATGAATCCACCAACTGATCCAAATACTGCCGACGCTTTAGCTTTAATCGAATCCCAGTTAGACATTACTTTAATACCTGCTGCGATTAACTGTCCGAACAGCCCAGAGAACGCTAGTATTTTCGTAATAAGACTCCCGAATTTAGCCCATAGCTGTTGCGCCTTTGCTTTCACCTTATCCCAATTTAGATATAAGGCTACTCCAGCCGCGACTACTGCTGCTATACCCGCCACAATCCACGTTGTAGGACACATTAACATTGCGGCATTAAGACCTAACTGTGCGATCGCTGCTGTGGTTGCTCCTGCACGATATAAAGCCCACGCCTTATTCAACGTACTAATTGCGCCTGCAATCGCTAGTCCCGCCTTTAACGTTGCAAAGCCTGCTGCGAGTGAAACAACGGTCGTCTGCACGGCTGGCCAGTTCTGAATAATATAATCGCCGGCTTCTTTCGCCTTATCGTAAACCCATTTAAGCGCATCGCCTACAGGCTGCAGTAACGATTGAGTCGATTGGAAATTCGCCTTAATCGTAGGCCAGTTCGTCTTCACGTAGTTAGCGAATTTAGACGCCTCGGATCCCAAGAAAGCGAAGGCACGGCCCATTGAATTAAAAAACCCGTCTAGTGCGCCATCACTGACCGCATTTTTTATATCGACAATAATCGGTTTAAGCGATTTTAACGCCTCAAAACCGACTGCCCGGAATTTCATAGACAACGCTTCTTTGATTTGTGTGATATAGCCGAGAGAAGTGCTTCCCATCGCCGTTACTAGCTTATTCGTCATTCCCATTTTGTTATATAGCTTATCTAGCGCTGTTAATTGCTGATCCAACGGTAGATTTTTGATGTCATTTAGCGCTTTACGAGGCATTTCGAATCGCTCGACCATTGACTGTGTATCGCCACTCATTAACTCTTTCATCGCCATTACTGCACCTTCAACGCCCTGTTTCGGATCGACCGCGAGTAGGCGTTCCGTTAAGTTCCACATTTTCTCTAACTGCTTTACATCCTTTGATTGCGATATAAACGATTTTGAGTTAGAAAACATTTCAGAGGAATCTAATACTGGCGATTTAATAGCGAACGAGTTCAACATATCCTGGTACTGCTTAGATAGCTTCTTATTATCGAACATGGCATCAATTGTAACCTGCGACTGCTCCATCTTCATCGCGGCTCCTACCGTAGCCTGTAACATTTTATAAGCGCCAGCAGCAGACAATACGCCTGCCGTTAACGTTCCCACCGTTGCTATAGCGCCGTGTGTCGCCGATTTGAAGCCGTTCATTGAGCTAATACTGGCGCGATTTGAACTGGCGAACCTGCCGTTTGCATCACGTAGGCGCCCCATCGAGTCACGGTAATTATTCGTGGCTTTTTGTGCAGCGCCAATATTCTTCATCGCTGACTTTAAGCCTTTAGATAGGTCATCTCTTAATTGGAGCACCGCCGTGAGATTGTAAGCCACGTCTATATACCTCCCCTCGTAAGTGCCCTATTTCTAGTGTTTTATCGTATAACTTGTTATAGTCCACGCCTGCGCGGTACATAAATCCAAACGCGGTGCATTCATCGATAAGACGCACTCCCAACTGGCGTAATTTAGTATCCTTTTGTTGATCGAAATAATCACGGAACTGCTGTACGTCTGTGATATATTTTGGCGGTACATCAAAGAATATAGAATTTCCCAAAGCTTCAACTGCGTTATCAAACTCCATTAATTGTTTATCCATCGTTATCTCTCCTTTTTCATATTAAAAAAGAGCCACCAAACGGTAGCCCCTTAATGTTCAATGTCATTTTTATCTTCCATACGTTTAGCAAATGCGGCAATTTCATCGTCAATTTTGTCGTAGTCTACACCGTTACTAGCGCTTGGTGCCTCTCGTTCAACGATATGCTTCTCTGATAGCATTCCTTGCGACTGCAAAATCAGCTTTGCCATTGCGGCAGATCTGTCGTTGATTGCTACGTCATACATGCGCTCGATTAGTTCGCCTAGACGATGCTGACTATGGCGAGTGGCTGCTTTGCGTAATTCAGACTGAAACATATCATCTTTTAACCAATTCGTGACCGTGTTGCGATGAATACCGAGCTCTTCTGCAATCTCTACGTTCTTTTTACCTTCGAGTAATAGTCCGATAGCTTTGTATTGATTTTCGTTTAAATAACGCATATGAATCTTCCTTTCGTTTTTAAGTTTGCGAGGTGCTGCTGTCCGACCGCCTGAGCATTTAGAAAGCGATTTTCAGCGTTCGAATGTAAATACCTTTGGAGAGATCCGTAACGCCTAGAATCACCTAATCTGTCGCTTAAAACACGTGATAAAACATCAAAGTGCTCGTTTTGTTCTGTATTCACGATTGTATTTTCGCTGTTTCTGCTTACGTATCTCAACGCCGCATTCAACGCAGAATTTCTGCCGATTAGACTTGCGCTCAAATGGATCTCCGCAATGCTCACAGCGAGGCTTGTTATCGACTTGGCCGCGCGCTGCGTAATATTTCGCTTCAATCGCTGGCTCTGCGGGCAAAACACTAGTCTCAAACCAGCTGCACCTGCGTATATCAGCGTTTGGACTTCCGTATAAACATGTTCGATCAGTTACCAGGCAACGGCCTTCTGCGTAGTTGGCACAACGGTTCTGAGCGAGCTTTAATACTTCGTTCATTTTAATCTCCTCCAATATAAAAAAGACAACGCTAGATAACGTTGTCTTTAGATTTAGATATAAAAAAACACTAAGATTTTAGTGCTTCAAGGAATTTTTGTTTGTATTCTTCAATTTCTGTTTGTAAATCTTCATGATCATAGTCATCACCAATACACCAAGTGTGGTTTAATACGTAAGTTTCCGCGCTTTCTAACCTCTCCAAAATCTCTTCGAATATTTCCAATATTTTTTGTTTTCTCACCAAAAACGCCTCCGATTAACGATATAATAATTTTAAGGTCCAAAAAGGAGGTGAACAATTTGGAATGGATAGATGATTCTAAAGCATGCCTATCAGTTGCGCAAGTCATGTTGGAAGAAGTAGATAAATTAATACAAGAGTCAATCCAACATAAAGAATCAGTACCCTTTTTAAAAGTTAAGATTAAAAACTGTTTAGAGAATTGCCGTTCTCCACTTGATTATGCAGCGAACTATATTTTTGACACTTATTGTAGAAAAAATTACTCCCAAAAAGAATTAGGCAAGTTTGGGAAACCATATTTTCCTATTATAAACAAAGTCCAAGGAAAAGATGAATTTGACAAATGCATTAAGGTTAAATTTAAAGGGCTTAAAGATTCTAATGAAAACATTGTTGATATTCTTGAAAATTATCAGGAATTTAACTATGGTCCTTGGTTGCAAGATTTAACATCTTTGATTAATGAAAATAAACATCGACATTTAACCAAACAACAGCGTCGTCAAACAACTCACATTAAATATGGACGAATTGGCAATGGAATCGCGTCAAATATAATGTTTGCAGGTAGTAATACTCCTCTTTCTATAAATGGATCGAATGTTGATTTTTTAACACCTAGTCCATATGATAAATATTTTGTTGGTAATACTCAGGTTGAATTCTTCTTTGAGGACTTAAAAAAACCTGTAATTCCTGTATTAAAAGAAATTCATTCAGGAGTTAATTTGGTCATCAATGACCTAGAACAAATTGTTTAATTAAATTTATAACATCCATTTAACTACTCAATGGATGTTATTTGAATGTCTGATATACATAAAAGTTGAACATCCGTTACATTACATCAACAATTGCCTCATCAATAAAAAAAGTGGTCCCATTAGATAATGCAGAAATATTAAAAGTTAATACTATATGAGTAGCCCACGCAGGTCTTCTCGTTTTAGGAGAAAGTAAAACATTGGTCCAAGATGTTTCATCTGCTGACGTGAACGTAATAGTTCTTGAAGAGATGGGAGACGTGGTATGTTTTAATTTAGGGATAGCACTCGCATCATTCTCCACAACACCCCATTTTAATTCCACATATGCGTTACCGGTCCCAGACCCTTTCTTTATATAATCAAACATCGGAGAGAATCTGCTTGCTCGATAAGTAATAGGAATTGCCAAAGCAAATACAGCAGAGCTTCCTCCTCCAGCAGTTTTACTTATCTTTAAGGATTGCGCTCCTACTTTAGATATTTCAGTACTTAAGGTTAAATTTAAACTTGTTCCGGTTAATTTATTCGTTATAGTAGATGTATCAGTAGAAATAAACCAATTGTCTTTTAAAGTAGATTGTTCAAAGCCCCCATCAATTAACAGACTATTATTTTTAGAGATGATACCTGATAATTGATGCGTATCATACCCAAACCATTGGGGGATATCAATATAGCCATTGCCGGTTGCCCATACACCTGACGTTGGGTTTATGTTAAACAAAAATACGCTATCTAAGACTACCCCGCCTCCTCTATCTTGCTGTGTTTGGATATCAAATACGTACGGATATGTTGGTGTTTGGGATCCGAAGATTAGTTTTCCTCCTTTAATACAGATAAGACCTCCACTACCATTGATTGAGAACAATGCTGTCGTTGGCTTATTTGCAGCTGTCTCGATATGACAATTAGATAGAAAAGCTTGTGTTCCACTTATTTCAAAGTTTTTAGACGCGTAGTCAAACGAACATGTATCAAAATGGAGTGAACCGTTAATATTCTCTCCCTTTATCAATAAATCGCTATTGGCAAATGTACAACCGAAGAAACTTAGCCTCTCCCCTGAGTCAGAACCTAGCATCGAATGGACAGCTATTTTCGCTTTACTAAAAGTACAACCAAAGGAATTAATAATGTAAGCTTTGTTATTAAATACGATGTCTTTCTCAAAATAAGCAACTGAGATTTTATTTAAAAGGAAGTGTGCAGTACTTTCTATGCCGGCGCTATCAAATTGAATTCCTGTTACTCCATTTTTCCCTCTACTCAACGTACTATCTCCCTCAAGTGAAAAGTCGCTAAAAAACGATGTGGTTTGAGAAAGAGCAGGAATTCCAGCAATAAGCACAGAACTTTTCACATCTATAACAGGGCCATTATTCACTTTACTTGCATCAAAAACAGCCCCACCTCCGTTAATACTTACGTAAGCAATGTCAGGAGAAATTTTAGACGCAAGTGTAAGGTTTAACCCATTTAGCTTCAATACTCCCCGTTTCCCCGTAGCAACAATTGCGTTCAAAGCTCTTTGTATACGATTGCTATCATCTAGTTCACCAGCATATCTAGGGAATTCATCAATTCCTATCTCAGCTGTTTTCTTCAATAATTTATCAATTTTTTCTGCGTGTTCAGCTGCTTTATTATCCACCTTTGTAAAATTAGTATTAATCTCCGAGCGTTTAAAATAATCGTCCGGTTGCCAAATATCTAATCCTAAATTCGGTGTTTTATTCGATGCCATCTTTATCCGTCTCCTCCGTTGCTATAATTTCGCAAATATAAAAAAGCCGCCTCGAAAGGCAGCCGTTATGATTGTTCGTTAGTTTTCTCTTCTTCTAGTACGTAGTATTGCGGACTATTAGCAGCACGCGCAAACTGAGGTCCGAATGCTTCTTGGATAGCGTTAAATTCAATACCGTTCGGAAGGAAGATATCGCGACCAAACTCCGTAGCCATTCCCGCGTGAATTTCCTGCGCTTTCTTTTGTTCGTCCGTCATCGATTTATCGCGTACAGAAGTTAACATGTTTTGAAGGTCGAGCTTATATTTCGCCTTTTCTGGTCCTGCGATATCTAATACCGACTGTACAACGGAAGGGAAATCGTTTAATACTTGTTTCGCCAGGTAGGCATCGTTCTGTGCCTCCGCAAAGGCTTTTAACTTACGCATAGCATTGTCTGGACGTGTTTCTAACATAAGTTCCGTCTTTAGTGCGGAAAACTCACGCTCGAAAGATGCTACTGCTGTCGGCGATGGCTTAGCCGGTCCTTCGTTTAATAAAAATTCAGCAGCTACACTCGCTTTGACTACGGCTTTATCGTAATCTTCACGTAGTTGACGGGCATTCTTAATAAAAGCTTCACCGTATTGTTTTTGAAGAGCCTCACGTTTTTTCATTCTACCTGTTGGCGATAAGTCTCTATCTTGGTTGATCTTTGACGCCTCTTCTCTAAATAAATTTCTAGCTGTCGATACAAGTCCTGCTGTTGAGCCTTTAATTTCGTGTAATTTAGCTACGCTTTCCATCATTTCATCGAATTTTTTCATTTTAAATCTCCTCCGATAATTTTTTATTTTTGATTTGAGATATTCCGTCAAACTTTTCCACAAACGTAAAGAATTCATCTGTCATCTCAAAATGCCTCGCTAATTTCGCAATAGTTACTGGAGTTATATTTCTTTGTCCCAGCTCAATCATCGAAACTGTAGGTTTTGAAACACCAATTAAATCGGCGAATCCCTGCTGTGTCATTCCTGTATGCAACCTAATCAATCTAAAAGTTCTCGCATTCATACATTAGATACCCCTTTCATTGTTTAGTTACATAAACCGTATAAATACCGCCCAGTTAAGGGCTTACCTACTTATACCTTTTTGTCGCCACTTAAAAGTTAAGGCTTATCTCTATCATCACCGTGATAATCGGACGTTCTTCTTAGCTTCCGTCGATTTCCTTCCCCGTACATTTCATGATTATTAGTAACGTAGTCCATTTTCGCTACAGTCATCGGCCTCTCAAACTTCCAGCCGTATTTAAGCATCGAGTACTCATTCGCCCAACATGGATATTCAAGCCACCATAGATAGTCGTCCTGCAGCGTATGCTTTCTAGGCGTCTGCAACTCCGGATTTAGCAGTACTTTATCCGTCCTTTGTTTACGTCGTTGTAGCGTTTTAATGCTTCGTTTGCAATCCTCGCAGCATGTTCGCTTAGTATTTCGCAAACTATCATCACGCCACCAATAACCGCAATAGTCACAGCGTTTCACACGCTTATCGGACGGATCATTTAATACGCCTTGCAACAAATCTTCTACGCCAGATTCGATTTCCGTTCGGCTCATTCCGTCAGTTAGTTCTTTCGCATACTTAATCGCACCAACTCCAATTTCTCGATATTCCGTTCCCATATGAGCGTCTCCTTTGCGTTAATTTTTGTGGCGCCGCGGCCCACTGTCGCTATGCTCTTATTCTTTTATTATTTAAAGACCTTCGCCCTAATATATAGTCGAATGATTTCGTAAGAAATTATGATGACTCGTATATGAGTTTACGAATATACGATATCTTTTAAGGACTCCGTCTATTAACGTTCTTTGTTAAGAGGCGGTATCATTTTAAATCTTGATAAATAAATCTTGTTATTAAATCTAGTTAACGTTAAAGCAACGACATAACAATATGCTGTTATTTTCCTTACGTTACTGAAGAATTTTCCGTAACATATTAATCCTGCTTATCGCGGTAAGTTTGCATTCGGATTCGCGCCTGTGCCCGTTCATATTCGAGTTTCTTAATGTTACTTTTATAGGCGTCCCAAGCATCCGGATATTTTCCGTAAAAGTCGTCTGCTTCTAACGGTTCATACGGAACGTAAGCTCTACCGTACATAGTCCCTTCGATAAATTCGATCAGCCCTACATCGCGAAGAATCTTTAAATGTGCGTTTGTAGTACGCGTAGACTTGCCGTATTTAAGCGCCAGTGTATCTACGTTAGGAAAAGCGTAGCCGAACTCATCTTCGTTCAAATAGTCGACTATCAATGCGTAAAGGTACATCATTTCGGCTTTGACCTCCTTGTGATAAATGTAATGACTAAGATCGCTCGGCAACTTAATAAAATGGCGTTGGTACGCGTCTTTCTTTTTGCTAAACGGCTTGCTCATCGTTATCTCTCCCTTTTTCGATTTGTTATATTAAAGCCAGCTAGTGCCAGCGAATTTTAACGTCTATAACGTATCAGACGATGTGGACCGATAAATTGTAAGAGAAAATTCCTCTCATTCACTATCTGCAGTAACTTCGAAAAGTGGACGTTGAACCATCTAACGGATATTACGTGCGAAGATAACGTTTGGCACAACGTATATAATGCAGCTAGTTCCGATAGTGGATATTATCCGCGAAATTGTAAAAGTGGACGTCCTAATAGAAAATATGCCGAAGGGTCCTATGTTCGCGCACATTAGCTATAAGACGCTGACTTATCGTTTTGTACAACTGATAATACGAAGCTAATTTCGCAATTGTAAAAATTCGTTGCACTCTTATATTTATAAAGAACGTTTTAGTTTCAAAAAGTGGACACAACACAAAAAAGACATCCGTTTGCCCCCGAATGCCCTGCCGTTCAATCTATATAATTGCTCGCCCGCCAGGCTTAAAATTGTCGCCTAAATCTTAACTTATATGTTATAATTTAGGTGTGTTATAAATCGAATATTATTTGGAATCCGATGCCATACGGGATCCTCTAAGGTCTATCGCAGCCACGCGTTAGGCCTTTTTCGTGCTTACTTCCGCAAATCTCCAGAACATTTCCGCCACAGAAAGGCCCTTTAATGCTTCGAAATCTATTTTTGATACGATTTCTTCAGGGAGGATCACGTTAGCTATCGTCTGCCAGACCGTAGCTATGCCGTTCTCGTCCGTTTTTTCAATTACTTCAATACTTACGCACTCGCCGTTTGCCGTCACGACTGTGCTAGGCGCAATTACAAGCGCTTGTTTCTCAACGATTTCTAATTCATGGTCAAAGCCGTACCAATATTTAATCGTTACTACTTCCGTCATGATGCATCACGCCCGAGTGTCATGTTAGCTAATTTCGTAAAGAGCCCAACTGCAGAAAGGTCCTTTAACTCTGCTGTATAGAATTCTTTCATAGCTTTTTCATCTACATGAAGCATCATAACTTCTTCAATATAAACGTAATAACCATCCCTCGTTCTAGCTACTCGATCTACCATGATTCCAGATTCCATTTCTTTCGAAATCCGTATTACTACATCTTCACTAATTTCAATTACTTGTTTTTTCTCAAAAACGATATCTCCTTCACCGAAATCATACTTATACGTCACTTCTTTAATCAATTTTAATTCCTCCATTACGAAATTTAGTAATTTATTGCTTGGTTTTATTATATGTCCTTAAAAACAGAAATGCAACAACAAAATTACGAAATTGCGAAATTTTTTATTTTAAGCTATACTTGTTACAAATGGAGGTTGGTGACGGTGAAAGAATATCGTATAAAGGTAAATCTCGATAGCATTCTAAGAGAGCGAAAAATAACTCAAAAAGAGTTAATTGAAATGTTAAACGAAGGATTGGCAGAAGGTGAATCGAAGTTTAGACCTGCGGCTCTAAGCGAATTTGTTAATAATCAAAGATCAGCGATTAATAAAAGGTTGGTAGAAAGAATAGCGACAGTACTTCAAATTGATGATATTAATACGCTGCTTACATTTGAGTCTTCAGAATCGACTTTATCAAATGAAAAATAATAAACGAATATCTTTTATAATGGAACATAAAAAGACGCCTTATCAAGCCGTATAAGCCTGAGAGAGCGTTTTTTATTTTTGTAAAAATTATGTAAATTATCCTTCATTCTACATTATGGTCTACATATTTGTATTAAAATATAAACATCAAAGTACGTAGGAGAGGGTGCTCTAATGCGAAAGTTATCAGATGTTATTACGATATTGTTCTTACCGTTAATCCTTATCGTTAGTTTAATCGCTACTGCTTTCGCTACAACTTATGATCATATATCTGAAGACGACGAATAAGCGCCTGCGGGGGCGCCTTTTTTTATTTCGAATGATAGTCAAGCTATCTAACATAAACTTTATCGAAAGCTAATTGGAGGAGTGTGTTAGCGATGAGAAAAGTAAAATTACCGGTGAACATAGCTAGGGCCTTAAATTACACATTAAATAAACGTGGAAAAGGCTGGACGAGGAACATGCCTGAATTAAGTAACGCAGCCAAGAGAAACCCTCAGTATGCGACTATTGTAAGCTTTATAAAAGAAAAGGAAGGTAATTATGAACTCCTTCAAGATGCTACTGTCTTAGGTTTTGACTATGATGCTACGCCCGAGGAACGTCTCAGGGATTATTATAACTCTTTAAAGGATGTTGACTACCATCTCGGCGACCTATCAGATGTTGTAGTGGAAGTTTTATCAATATTAGAGAAAGAAGTTGAAGGAATTAACTGTTAGAGGCATCTTTTAGGATGCTTTTTTTATTTAGACGAAAATCAATGGTAATGCAACCGCAACAGTTTTTCCAACTTCAACTAGTAACGACATCATTAACGGAGCTAATTGGACGAGAATATATCCGATTCCTGCGTGCTGTATGAGCGATAACCCTTTATCCTTCGATCCAATCATTATAAGTAACGCCCCTCCTGTTAGCATTATCATCGCTACTGGATACGATAATCCCTGGACTAAGCCGACCAATGGCTCAAACGCATGTATTATCTTTTCAGTTAACTGATCGCTAATATAGTCGCTTACCGGACCGGCCGACTCAATCGTTTCTGCATGCGCATAACTAACCGGCTTTGATATTATCGATAATGTGCTCGCTGCCAATGTTGCTATAGCTGCCTGCGTTGTAAGACTTTTCGTCACTTTCGCCTTCGTTTCCCGACACATAAACTCTCCGATTGTACCTACCGTTTCAATTCTACGCTGTCTGAACATGCTGATCGCCCCCATTTTATTAGTGAAAATCACTTACTATAAAAATCTTAGCGTCTAGCCCTTCGCATAGCTTCGTTAATTGCTTACGTCGAAACTCAGTCGTTGTCATCCAAACGAATACAGGCGGTTTCTCAAATACTCCGTAATCTAATAACTTGCGGTATTTAGTTATTTTCGCTCGATTTACGCTCATCTTTTGAATATTATCGACTTCCACTAGATGATAACGGTCACCTTTTATGAATAATGCATCGCTAATGATTTTAATTTGATTTGGAACCTCGAGCTTAACTTCGTTTTTCCAACTAGAAGGATTACCGTATGCAATATAAATAGAGTTACGCATAATATAGTGACGAGCAGTAGATGTTTTCTTTCGTATTTTAGTAGCCCCGACTAGATTACGCCCCTCCTTCGTTAGATAATAAACAGCTTCTCCCTCACGAAAATGTGTGACGTATTCACCCATATCTTTTAATACCCTAGACGTATTTCTAGCGCTACCGAGGTCATGAAGTATCTGTAATTGCGATCTGGTGAGGTAATCAAGTTTCTTCAATGATAAGAGAATACTTTCGATTCTTTGTTGACGTTGCACAATTTTTTGCATCTGTATCGATACTCTCCTTCCGAGGTCTAATATTGATATGTGGCTCAATAGTTCGGTCGATAAAATCGTTTTTAATATACGGTGTTTGAATTTCTATACATCGGACAGTCTTATAAATTGCCCGTCCTTGCACCAACGGCAAACTTTCTGCGCCATCTTGATCTAATACCACTCGGCTTGCAGTTGCGGAATCTACAACGAAACATAGCCGCCCTACACAGTTTCTTTTCACTTGCGATTTTACGACTTCACTTGTCGGATACTGAGTCGCATAAATCAACCGAAAGCCTGCCGCTCGCCCGCGTCTAGCAATGTCGGTGATAATTTCCTGACAAGCATTATCGTCAGCTATATCTGCAGCTTCATCGATAATAATGAAATGGCGTTCTTTATATCCAGCTTCTTTTACGTCTTCAAATCCGTTATCTAATAATTGACTCATTACTACGTTCATCCTCTCTTGGACACTTTGTAGCGCTTTTAAAGCATCTGTTGAATTTGTCGCAAGTGAGTGAAGTTGCCTTAACCCCCTAAAACGGTTAAATGATAAACCTCCCTTAAGATCAATTAGCGTGAACTTCACATCATTCGGTTTCTGTTGAACTAACGTCGTAATCGTACTCTTTAACCAATTTGACTTTCCGTAATCAGTTGCACCGCCGTCTATAAGATGAGCAACCTTTTCGAAATCATGTTTAATTAGTTCACCGGTCCTTGTAATTCCGACAGGTACCTCCCAGCCCTTCAAGCGATTAAATAATGAATCATCATACGGAAAATTTGTTGTTAACGACTCGTTATGAATACGAAAAATTAACATTCCATCAAATTGAATTTCTACTTCTTTTCGAAGCTTACGTTTTTTCTCTAATAAGATACGTAACTGTTTGATGATATCTTTTTTCCAATCAAGCTTTTTAATATCTGCAAGCGATATATCTAATACATTTCGTTTAATGTTTATTCCGTCCTGGAAGTGATCGATTTTATTGATGAATTCAGTAGAGGATAAACCAAGTGGAATTTGATAAACATATTCGTTGTAGGATCCTTTATTGGTGCGGCGATGGAGGCGTAATTCTTTTTTATCCTTCGTGACTAGCCCGCAGTTACGAGCGATTTTGATAATCTTTTGATGGTCATTTCCGCCAACTCCTTTCTCGCAATAATAACTACCGGCCACAACTCCCCCCATTACAAGCGACGACGCTATCTCGAATATCATAAGCACCACTCTTTCCGTTATTTATTCGTAAGAATAGTCCCTCCTAAAAAGACGTTATAGGACTTCCATGGTTCCCTTTGTTATGCCCTCCGTTATGTCTTTTTGCAATTCTATAGTAGAACCGCATCACGACTGTTGAAACTGTAGATTGTTCGCGACGTTTGCTGCGATTAATAAAAGGTATTCGGTACTGTTTGTTCGATATGTTACTTTTTTGCGCAAGGTTTAAGAAGTAACTTTTCGGTCAAGGATGTTAGCGAGGTGATAATATGTTTAATTTATTCGGATTAGGAAAGACACGTACAAAATTCGGAAAGTGGTTGGATCAGCAAGGAATTACGCAGTTTGATTTGGAACAGAAAGCAAATTTAAGTCGTCGGACTATCTCCCGACTATGTAACGATAAAACATATCGTCCTAAATATGAGACAGCCTCTAAGATACGAAATGGACTAAAATCGTTAGGCAAAGACATACCAAATGATTTCTTTTGGATGTAAACAAAAAAACGGTAGCTATACCGGAACACAGCTACCGTTTAATATTTAAAAAGCTCTTTTGAAGTTAGAATATCTCAGACATCTCATCTAATGCTGAATCTTTGCCGTACTCTACTTTAAGAATTAAATCACTAATCATTTTGCGTAATTGTACAATATTAGTAGAAATAGCCCCATCCATATTAGATCCAACTAGTCCAATAACACGCCCTTGTTCAAGCTGACGAAGCTTATTAGCAATTTCTTGTAATTCCATATTGTAAGGTCCTGTAATATCAACTTTTTTCTCAGTCATCGTATTCGCCCCTATTATTATATTTTAAATCAAGCCTATTAGTATTCGACATATTTTTGATAAATCCTTTCATAAATTCAACACCCTGAGTTTAAAATTTAGCGTGGAAATTCCATGTAGCAGATGAGACGATATGGACCTACCCACTTTGGGGGTCTGATTGATTCCAATTCGACTCGTAAAAGCGCCATTCATTACACGCTGTTTTATGCATGTTTTTATTCATTCGTTGTTTTATTAGCGTTATTAAGAAACGCTTGATAGCAACGCATTTGCGAATGCATAAACGCGTGTGCAACGCAAACACTTACGAAGCGCTACAAATCCCTATATATCAACGGTTCTGACAATGCGCTAGTTTACATAAGATATGTTCTCGGAACCAATTACTGTATACGATTGTATGGCGTATGCATATATCGGAGTGTATATCGGTAGTGCTCCGACGCTCTGTGCGTAGCAACCCCCTGAGTTTTTGGCGGCTGTCTCCTTCGCGGGCCTCGTGCTGGTGAAACGTCCCCTAACGTATCAATAAATCGGACATAATCGGCAAACTTAAACCGCATTCCTACTATATAGTGCGCATAATAACGCCACTTCCGATTCGATGTTACAGCAAAAGTTTTCAGACCACGCGCAGATGAGCCTCCGTGCTGGCATTTCGCATAAATTTTCACAACGGTATAAGACGTTAAGTTTAACGAAAGACGCTATCGGGAACGTGTCAGTATAATCATTAATTCGTCTAACGTACGTATTCCCACCCAAACGGATTAACGATTGACTCCTAAACTTTTCACTGTTGGACGGCGCTATTATAGGCGCCTCTTTTTTTCGAAAAACTTGTTTATACTCGAATAATTCGGGTATGTAAAAACTAGCCGAAATGTTTTAGCACCCCATGCTAAGTCGAAAACCCATATCTATATACGAAATTGACCGCCGATTATGGTGGTCTTTTTCATGCGTACATACCTCCGATATACTGCGGTAGCTACCGCGGTTTTAATACGTTGAGACTAAGCGAGAGTAGGCTACCGCAGTTCTGTTAGGAGCGAAAAATCGTATGCAATTAACTACTTTAGTTTGATTGACTATACACAACCCTACGTTTAAAATTTATAGCGCAGACTCCGGAAAGCTGGCGGGCAATTAATTCGAGATTAGTGTAAGTATCTTACAGGCAGAGATATTTGCTCTGAAAAAATTATCCGGAGGTATTAATATGCCAATTAAAGTAGTAGACCATAGTTTCCGAACTAACTTAAAGTTAAACGATGTTCTGGTTACAGAAGATGAAAATTATTACATAGTTTTAGAAAATGACTCAGTAGAGTATCCTTACAGAATTGTCGATATCCAAACTTTTAAGACTAAGCGCAAATTAAGCAAACTAGAGAAACAAGTAAACTACAGTGGATCTAGTCTTTGTATTGGTCAGTTAGAAAAGATAATTGATGGCAAAGAGTTTGAATTAAGTTTTGTTATCAAGCCTAGAGAACCCTTGCTTTAACGCAGGGTTTTATTCGTATGCTAACCAATCGAACAACGGATTCTCCCTACGCTTCCATACAGCCAGTTTCACCTCTACTATACGATAAAAATACCCTTCGAAGGTATTACGTATCTTACTCGCTTTCTTAGCAAATACGGACTCCTTAAACGCCTGAATAACATCATTTAACACTTCCGTCTCTTCTACCGGTCTACTCACTGCGCTCCTTTTATACGCAATTAATACACGATTCCACAAACGATAGATAACGTCTGCTGAGCGATAAAATGGCGCAGTAGCATCTACGAATTCTTGCGGTACATTAGACGGAGTAAATGATTCGTCGAGTTGAACGTCCTTTACGTTAATTCGTTTATTCATTCTCTTAGAAGGCGATGTTTTAGCAATCACAGTTTCGGAGCTTACTTTCGGCTGCTCAGCGCTTGCTACGTCTACACTTTTCGCCTCTTCACGGGATGACATTTCCGCAGTGACATCCGGGGTGACACAACCGTCAACAGCTCGAATTACATATACATTATGACCAGATCCGCCCTTCTCTCTCATCGTTGCTTTACGTTCAATTACTCCGTATGTCTCCAGCGTTTTTAATGCGCGCTGAATAGTACGCTTGCTGCTTTCTGTTAACTTAGCGATAGTGTCCACTTTTAAGAACGCTACGCCAATGATTTTACATGCGTAACGAGAAATGGTTTTTAAAACGTTAATAGCTGACGGTGCTAATTCGTGTTTGTATGTATATAAGAAGCCACGGATTGCTTCGTTCATCAATGTAACATTTTCGAATGACTGCAACTGTTTCATTTCTGTATAGTTAGCCGACTTCAACATTACGTTTACTCCTCTCTTTTAAGAGGACACCAACAAAATAGACGCAGTTAAATAAGCGTTTGACTATCACGCTTTTTTTCTATATTATTTTAGGTAGGGTTGGGCATCTACTTTTGTGGGTGCTCTTTTTTATTTTTATTTAGAAGCGAAAATTATTTATATTTTTAAGTGGACTGAATTGTTTATGTCCTTCGGCTACTTCATTACTAAAGAGATTTACATACACTTTCGTCATATCTAACGTTGTATGGCCGAGGATAGCTTGCAATTGAAATGCATTAGCTCCGTTCATTACACATAACTTAGCAAACGTGTGACGTAATGTATGACAGCTAACTCTAATATCTGTTATCTTCGCCTTTCTAGCACATCCAGTAATACGACTCTGTACCTGGCGCTTACTAATCGCAGTGCCATCTAACGTAACAAATAACGCATCTGTAATTACCTGACCTCGAATATTCAAATACTTACGAAGCTGGTCTTTCATCTTTGTTTGAATTGGCACTAACCTTTCGCGATAGCTTTTAGCGTTACGAATACGAATAACTCCATTGCTGAAATTTATATCCTCAACATTAATTCCGATTAATTCGTTGGCCCTAACGCCAGTCTCAACCAACAGCATAATAATTGTGTAATCACGCACGCCTATAAAGGTCCGTAAATTACATGCATTTAAGAGCTTATTTATCTGCGCTACTGTGAGCGTTTCTATTACTTCTTTGCGGTGCCTTAACAGTTCGATTTGATCCATTGGATTGCGTTTGATATAACGCTGCTTATAGAGGAAGTTAAAGAACGCCCGTATAGCTCGCAGTCTCGTATTAATGCTGACCGGCTTAATACCGTGTTCTTTCATGTGTAGGATTACATTTCGTTTAATTACTTCGGCGGTAATGGTTTCCGCATTAAGCTCTATGCCTTGCGCCTGAATAGAACGCATAAACGTCGATAGCTCATTGCGATAAAACCTAATTGAATGTTCTCGGAGATTTCTAACGGTACAGTCATCGATAAATATATCGATTAACTCTTCTAGCGTAAAATTACTCGCAGGCAAGACGCCTGCTAACGCTCTCATTTCTTCGGTTGTCAATTCATTGCTACGTCGACTCATTTCCGACACCCCCACGTACGATATAGTTCATACGATTTTGAACGTAAAATAGTACGCGGACAAACAAAAAACGTCTTCCTACAAACGTAGAAAGACGTTGATAACTCGATATGTATGTTTCCGATTGGTTGTACGTTGGGTTATCCGCTGCCGACCTTCGATTTTGAGTCGTGCGCGTCTGCCAATTCCGCCACATCGGCAAAATAAAAAAGGCAAGTTAAAATTATAAATGGTGCCGAGGGCCGGACTTGAACCGGCACGGTAGTCACCTACCGCAGGATTTT
>Ga0209463_1001045_pt1 | contig 17882 bp, 25 predicted proteins | sample AgamicMgSfrz_FD_187169 | JGI IMG/M metagenome (GOLD analysis project Ga0209463, IMG submission 187169) | Agave microbial communities from Guanajuato, Mexico - Mg.Sf.rz (SPAdes) (version 2) | ecosystem: Host-associated > Plants > Phyllosphere > Phylloplane/Leaf | place: Guanajuato, Mexico... | reverse complement strand
ACGGAAAGAACGTTATTTCTTACTCCGTGATTGCAGCAAAAATTAGTATCCAGTATAGCAAAAGACCTCTAATATTTAGAGGTCAAAAAGTCAATAACTTCACTTTAATTCTGTCTGATTTTCATAATAAACAGCATAATAATCCTTTTTCGCCAGTAAATTAAATTCTCCTGTAATATCCTCAACTTGGTGCCAATATTTAACCCGAAGTCAATTGTGTTCTCTAAATCCTAAACACTTATTGCGATATGATGAATTAATCCTTGAGACAACAGAATTGTCCCCGCTTATAACTTTCTCTTGTCAGTAACAAAATGCGTACTCTGCAATACAATGGTTCTAAGACCGCGAATTTTATTTTGTTTAATCATCCTTAACTTAGCAGCAAGCCTTTTGACTTGCTGTTTTTTTGTCACCTTAAAGATTTAATTATTGCTCACATACCGCTAGCGTAATTTTTATGCTCTATACTATTATGGTTTTATATTTGGAATATTTATGATAAAATAAACTTTGAGTTCGAGGTGTTGGTAGCATCTCGCCTATGCAACTATTACCCCAAGTGATAGGTTGCTCCTTAGAGATTATTTTTTCTTAGAAGACCTCCTAGTCTGGGTAGACTTTTTCTTTTTCGGGGAGGTCTTCTTTTTGTGCTTATTTAGCAAAAGTTTGGTTTTACCTTAAGATTCAGCTTTTGTTAAAGATCCGTTAAAGGCTAATTCAAGTAAAACCATAGCGTTTGATAACTTATCGAGGTGTGTTTTGATTTCGTTGACATCATTTACTTTTGCTAACACTTCTCCGTAGAAATAAGAGCATTCGTTAATTTCGTTATATGTATGGCGAGCGGTTTCTTTATTATCCGCTTCAATTATTTGATAGTTAGAATAATAACTGTTTCGTTCATCTACACACAAAGCAACTAGATAACTTGTCATTTAATACACCACCAATTTAGTTCTCATTAAACACATCTACAATTTGGAATTCTTCTTTTAATAGGGACAATACTTTTTTATAAGCGCCTGGTTCATACCACTGCATTAAATTTAGTTGTTCGTATATTTTCCTTATACCCATTCGTTCGGTTCTTCTCCCTCTATCTCCGTCGCCCATAAAGAAATCATCTAAGGCAACTCGATTAGTTACCGCTTTTAAATTCTTAGCTATATGTTTACTTAATGGCAACATAGGTGAAACAGAAGCTCTTGTAGGAATACCAGCCTCAGTGAGTTTTTTCAATGCGTTTAGTCTTGCAGGAATTGGAGGAGCAGCTGGAGTAAACACTTTTCTAATCTTATCTAAATCAGTCTCTATACTCATACTAACGATAATCTTTTCTCCAAATTCCTTGAACAAGTCAATATCTCTTGTTACAAGCGGTGAACGTGTGTGTACCATAAGATAATCGATGTTATCTTTTTGTTTTACCATTACTTCTAGAAGTGAACGTGTCAATTTAGATTTTGCTTCCGCTCCTTGATAAGGATCTGTGGCCGTACTCATAAAAATAGAGATAGGTGTACCCTTTTTAAGAGCTTTGTTTATATCTTTCTCTAATAATTCCGCTGCATTCGTTTTAATATCTACGTACTCTCCCCATTTTTCTTCTCTATATCTAGCGGCAGGCATTTCTTGTACGTAGCAATACTTGCAACCAAATGCACAGCCAACATACGGATTTAATGTGAAAGTAAACTCGCTTTTGTTTAGCAAACCGCTTACTGGTGTCAAAATGGACTTGGAATTTATATTTTTAACTTCGATCATTTTTATCCTCCTCTCTGGATAGTACTATTTTTATTTTGTTTTTTTAGGAGCGCTCCTCTGTTCTTTTTGTGCCATTGCTTATTATTGGGCATTCAACCTAGAGCAAACACCTGCATTTTCACATATATTCCTTGTAAAAGGAGGAGTATCGTATGTATTATCCGTTTTATAATCCCTATATAAAGTATTCTTTATCGCCTCAACCTAACTCTTATCCAAAACTTCAGAATGTACAACATAGACAACAATCCCCTGTTTACACAGGAAAGACCTATAGATATGACTATAATGATGGTAATGTATTTATAATCGATTTCCTTGACGCTAATCTTCGGTGCGAGAAAGGAATCGCTGGACAACATAAAGGACACGAAGGCCATTATGCATTTAAGTATGTTGAGATAGCTCCTTGTGTTTATTTTATGTATTGGTTGGAAGAACTCTACACAGTTAGCCAAGTTGCCGACTTTAATAATATGACTGTCTATACCCATTACACCTATGATAAAATGGGTATTCGAAAAAGTTTATTCCATTCTGGTACTATAACCCAAATAGACACACATTTACACTGCAATCCTAACTCATTATTTTATTAACTGATATTGCCTGAATCTATCTATGTAGGTATGTTGTTTTTGCTAATAGCAAGATATAAAAAAGGAGAAGAATTTATCCTTCTCCCTTACTACACTTATATATTTAAATACTTTTCTTCATACCGCATTGGCGGCATTCTCGAAGGAATATGCCACCTTTTATAGAGTTTTTGAATTGAGCTGAGTTGCAGTTATCGCACCGGCCGCTTCTTTTATCTGGATATTCGTTATAACTATAAACCTTATCAAGATCTATAACTTCTTCTTGTTGCTTCTCTTCCACTACCAACACTCATTTCTAATTATTTTTGTTACATTCATTATAGCAAAAAGCATCCTATTACTATACCTAGCGTATTGTTCACCTTATAAACTAACCCTGCAGTAAGTAGCAAATTTCATTATTAGCTTATATTCAAAACGACAATTCCTAATAGCTTTTAAGAGCTTTATATGGGTATATAAACGTTTTTTTCAACAGCAAGATACTTTTATGTATAATGGGCTTAACGCCATTTTTATAGGCGTTCGGAAAGGAAAGATTTGATGAGTAAGAAGCCTGTAGTTGTTGATCGTGGAATTGACGAAATTTTAATCATTAATAATAAAGCCATAAAAATTAATCACTTAAGCGGTAAACAATTAATTGAACTGTTAAATCGTTATGACGTGACCGACATTAAAACTGTTAGCTTTGATGAATACGAAGAATCCGAAGAATATAAGAAATATCCGAGCGCCATATATCCCTCTGTTAACAAGTTTCTTCACATATAATTAGATTAAAAATTATATTTAAATCTAATTCCCAAAATATTAGCGGAGGTTTGCTATAATTAGTTGCTTAATTACTTACATCTTAGATATTGAAAGGACACAAAGTTATGTTTGATATTAATAAATTTAGTTACAAAGAAGTTGAAAAGAAGTGGATTGACCAAGGTGAAATCGCTCCAGAAGAAATTAGTAGCATTTTCGGCTTAGTGGAAGCCAAAGAAGACAGATTAAATGCTATTTATGACGAAGTTTCTAGCATTCCAAAGGAACAATGTGCGCCACTGGTTAAAGAAAAAATCGAATCAATCCTTACTCTTATCAAGGGCTAAACAAAACCATACATAAGAAAAACAACGGAGGCATCTCAGTAGAGAGCCTTCTTTTGTTTGCTCTACTTAAAATTTTTAAAAACAAGAAACATTAAATGAAAAAACATTTTCTAAATAATCAAATATTGAAAATATTCTTGCGTATTGTATAATTTATTGAGTGAAAACTACATAAAGGGGATTTTACATAATGTTATGGTTTTTAGCGGCTTTGGGGACAGCTCTATGTTTTGGGGTAAATAACACTTTATTTAAATGGGGATCGCATAAACATTTATCTAAAGTCTGTATTCAGCTTTTCTTTTATTGGATGTCTTTTGCAATTGTTTTATCTTTCACTTTAATTACGGATAGTTTTAAGCTTCACCCTTTACCAGTATTAGCAGGTGCTCTTATCGGTATATTAAATGCTAATGCGAATATTCAAATGTCAAAAGCCTTTGAAAAAGGGCCCGCTAGTATTACATCTACCATTATTGCTATGAATACGGTAATTGTTGTTATAGTTACATCTATATTGTTTCCTGAATCCATTCCTTTAACAAACTGGATTGGGATCTTGGTTATTATATTGGCCGCTATCATCATTCAGTATCAACCAAACAAGACAGCTGCAGTAGATTATAAGCTTTGGATTTTGAGTTGTTGTTTAGCTCTTGTATCTGTTGGTGCAGTAGGCGTAATTATGAAACTTAGCACATATCAACATTATAGTTTTACCGAAATACTTGTCTCGATGTATGGTGGTGGGGCTATTTATTTAACCGTTCTAGCTCGCAAGGAATTTAATCAGATATTCACACGTAAGACTGAACTTAAAATAGGAATGCTAGTTGGTGTATTAAACACAGTTGCCTATAGTTGCTATTTGTTTGCTTTAAAAGAAGGACCATCTAGTGTAGTTTATCCAATCATTAGTTTAAATTGTGTTGTTGTGTTAATTGGAAGTTTGATTATTTTTAAAGAGAGACTTAAAAGGTATCAATTAGTAGGCATTATCCTTACTCTTTGTGGAGTTGTATTAACAAAAATATAATAGATTAATAAATAAAGGAACCCCTAGGTAAAGAGGTTCCTTTTAAGGTTACGGCAATTTTTCGCCTACTTAAATATTATAAATTATTGTCAGATTTCTGACTTAAGCAATTGTTTCCTCAAATTAAGCGGAATTCTCATAAAAATTATAAAAATCACTCGCAACCTACACCATCTTCATCACGATCTAAATCTATGCTATACCCTGGATCATCACTATAAACAGGCGTAGCTCCTTGTTCCCAAGCATCCGTACAATTCTCGTAATAAACATCTTGATTGTTTTCCTTTGTTGGTGTTGGAACCGCGTGAGTGGCAGTTCCAAAAAACAGCATAAGAATTGCGCCAAGCACTTGAACAAATGAAGATGAAATTACAGCGGTAAATATATCCGTACCATCTAACTTAACATCCGACGTAATTCTTGATCTCCTAAACCATAAGTAACCGAGAAATGCTACTATACCCAGTATAAACCCCAATAGATATACGTCCATTTGATCTGTTAATATCATTATTCCAGATTTGCATATAACATAAGCAAATACAGGAGCAATACAAGCAAACCAAAATGATTGCACAGAAAAATCTAAATTTTTCTCTTCCATTCAACTATCCCCTTTTATATGGCTTGTATGTAGCGTGTATATTAGTCAGGATACTTTCCATAAACTTCTTTATATTTCTCTCTATATTCTTTTCGCTCTTTCATAACCGCTTTGTTAAACAAATACATTCTTAACTTTTTAATCATTTTTTTCTCCCTTATATATTTATTACGAACTTCTTATATAAATTACATTATAACTATTCCATTTAGTGTAAATATATAGTTCTATAGAACTGAAAAATCAATCTCGCTAAAAAAAGGACTACCTAAATACTTAAGTAGTCCTTTGAATTTATAGGATTAAATAGCAAAACCTAATTGAACATTCTCACCTTCTTTACCCTCTTTATTAATAGAGATAAATTCAGGCAATGTATCTTCGGGTTTTGACTTCTTTTTTATTTCTTTATCTTTTATGTTTAGTTCTTTTAAGTTTTGTTTTGTATTATTGTCTTCAAGCGGTTTAGCTTCTATAATTTCAGACGCTTCTGTAACAGGAGCACTCAATAACAAAGGAGTTTTCACATTGGTACTGGATGCAATTTCTTTTACCTGTTGTACAGCACTTGGCAAGACAACTTCTACATCTTCAGCATCAATAATAATCTCTTTTACTGGCTGGGAGCTTTTCTTTGGTTTTTCAACCTTTGTAATAAGAGTCACATTTTCACCTAAAGTACTTGTTAAATCAGGCTTTTCAATTGGTGCGCTACTAATTTCAGAAGATGTAACTTCATTAGATTCAACAATAGCTACTTTCAGCTTGTTATGAACATTATCATCAACAGAATCAACTGCATCGACAATTGTTTTTTCTGATTCGCCGCTTTTTTCCACTACAACTTCACTTACTAAAACTTCAGCAACATCAATAGTCTCAGAAACATTAGAATCAGTATCCTCTTGAACTACTTTAGAAGTAACGTTGATTTCTTCTGGTTGTTGTAATTGTTCAAGAGCCGGTAACCCTTTACCCATAAGGTTAATTGTAGTGTATTCAGGGAGATACAGTTCTTTGTTATCCATTACCTTCTGGTATTCTGCTTCTCCTTGGAATTCATCTACTACTTTTTGTTCCGTTTTGGACATATCAGCATATTCTTTTTTACCGTAAGTCGGTGGCAGCCAACCTTTTTGCATACTTCCGTAAAGGTTAAATCTATCCAGCAATTCTTGGTTGGTAAATTCAATATGACAGGTTCCTTTCTTGAAGAAGGATACCATAAAGTATTTTAACTTAATCTTTTTAGGTTCGGCTGCTTTTATCTTCTTTTTATCCCCGCTATCTTGTGCTTCTCTCCATCTATCCTGAGCAGCTTGTAGCGTGGAACGCAACTCATCGTGATTAACTAAGCCTTGCCCTAAGTAATTAAGCACCTTTTCAATGTCCGTTAGTTTATTTACTACATCATAGTAGCTAATTTCAAGTCTGTCTTTGTCCCAAGTAGAGTAACTTCTTAAAGGAATAATAACTTTCTTGTTTATTTTCCAACTTTTATTAGTTTTCCATCCGTTATATAAATGAATGTTTTTACTTGTTTCATCATACCAAGAATGTTTGTGCGAAAACTCATCAAACAATTGGATTAAACTATCATCTACACTTTTTGTTAATGCTTTGCTAATTTCTTCTTGTATTTTATAGATGTTATACAACGAAAAATCAAAATCAACCAATGAACTAATTCGATTGTGATATTCAGTTCTGAGAGCCGAAGTAAACAGATCGTTAAATTGATTACTAGTAAATAGAGTTTCCCAATATTTATAGCGAACTGACTTTATGTAGCTATTAATCATATCCCTGTTGGACTCAGAATGACTATCTCCATCTATAGTAAGTGTTAAGATGCTTTTTTTAAAACTATCTTCCTTAAAGCTATTAATAAAATTAGGTTTCATACTATGGTATTCATTTATAAAACGAACACCAGCGTTTACCTCAAATTTATAATGTTCAACAATTCTTTTTAGGAATTCATCTATTACTAAATCTTTTCCTATTTCTTCGTTTTCTTCATAAAACTTGTATTGTTCCTCACTTTTCATACCTGTAATTATGGTACTCTTTAGTTCAGCTTGTGGAATATCTATTTTAATCATTGCAACTTCAACGTTTGTCTTACGTTCAGCCTTAGTAAATGAATCTTTTAGAAATTCAACTTCAGCATCTAGCTCTTCCAACTTTCTCTTTAAGTCTTTCCTTGTATTTGAGTATGGGTTTTTTAATGTTTCAGCATTCATTAAGCAAACAATTTTACCGCCTTTTTCCTGCATTTTAATAGCCTGAAGCAAGTGTTCGTCCGCTCTATCAAAAGGAGGATTCATTATTATTAGATCATAACGCTTCATTGATGGGTAAGTTAAGAAATCATTGTGTACCAGTCTAAACTTCTTTCCCATTAATATATGTTGAAGATTAGAATCTAGTTCTATAACGTCTAAATCGAAATTTTCACCTTCATAATAGCGCCCTCTATAAGAGTGAGCTTCCTTATGTTTTTTAATAATAAATTCTGCAATATCTCCTTTACCTGCACTTGGTTCCAACACACTCTTAATGTATTTAAAATCAATACTGTCAGTCATTTTTTTAAGTAGTTCCTTTGGAGTTGGATAAAAGTTTGGATTGTTAATCATAGTCTCACACACCTCAAAAATTATTTTTCTCATTTTAATGTGATTTTTAATTTTTGGAGGTAAAAAATGAAATTCTTTGTTTGTTGCTGTTGCAAAATATTGATGACTAACCATTTAAGAGATACATAAAGTTTCTAAGCATTTTTAATTAATTAAATCTTTAAGGGAAATGGAGAAATTAAGACATTTTCCTATAGAAGGTATAGGGAAGTTATAGCAAAAACAGTCGATATGGGTGTTTGCCACTCATAAACAAGGAGAGTACTCTTTAGTAAGGAGATGATGAGAGTATGAAAACTCAAGGGATTAAGAATGGGATATATCAGGAATGGGGACACAAAATTATCCCCTCTAGTGTAGGAGAATTGAAGGGACAAAAACGATATTATAGAATATTCTACGGACTTGTCCAATGGAGAGAAGCGGATGCTGGCAATTATCATAAAGCTTGTGTTCCAGTTGTACAGTATGGAACCACTTCCAATTTTGATTTAGCGAGAAGAAAAAAGGAAATTAGGGAACTTTATCCGTGTCATATCTTAGAACAGGACTTAGATAAGGTGTTAGTGGCTATGGCAGAATTAAAAGCAGAGTTTAATAACGGAGTAAATACATAAATCAAAAAAGACAATCTTCTTAATTTAGGAAGGATTGTCTTTTTTGATTTATGTATTTTTGAATCTTGATCGACTTGTAGTGTAATTTTTTAATATGGTATCTTTTAGAATTCCCCAACTTTTTAAACAAATTTCCGCTTGCTCTTTAATAGTTGAATGCTGAACTCCACTAATATTGTATAAATTTAACTTATCTTTGTTTTCATTTAACGTTAAATATATTTCTGGTGCTCTGTGTAGCACATTAGGATTAGAAGCATTCGCAAGTAACTCCGCGTATTCATCAACTTCATTATAAAATTCATAAAATAATTTTTGATGGAGTCCGTCCATAAATAAATCAGAGTTTTTTATGTAGTCGGATAGTATACCGTAAAATAGCCCCCACCCGTCGTGGACCTTACCTAAGGCTACTATAGTTTGATTATCAATTCTATTTAGTTCCTCTACTGTGTCGCTTAATTCCAACATTTTTTTGTGGTCGTAACTAATAATTTCTAATTGTATATTCTTGTAATGCCGTAAACCCAATGTTTTTTTAGTTGGGATTTCTTTAAAACCAAAGATACCAATTACGAGACCTAAGCCAAAGATAGTAAAGCAATCCCCTAGTCTGGGCATATATTTTGATTTAAAGCTAAAATCTGCGATCCAAATAAATAAAGCTCCCACAAAAAATATTAAAGCTAAAATTAGAGGAACATTCTGTCCTTTTTTCACTTTAATTATCTCTAATAAGTCCGAGATACTAGTAAGCGCAGCGACTATTGAAAACAAGGCAATTACGAGTACTGGAACCTCGTATCCAAATAAGCGCATTATTGAAAAAAATATTAGAAGAGCTGCTATCCCTATAACAAAGTATGCTGTTTTCAAATTAACTTCCCCCTGTTGAATTCAATAAGAATATTATACTATTTCTGTATTTTTTTGAAACTATAATTTTCTCCACAAAACAAAAGCCGCTTAAAGCAAGCGGCTTTTGTTTTAATCAATCTTCCTTAAATAGCTGATTTAACATAGCTTTCGGATTCTCCAAAAAGTATTTTGTAATTTGATAGTGCTCTGTCATTTCATAACTCGTCTCTTCTATCTCTTCTCCATCAAAACTTAAGATAGTTGCATCAGGGTATCCCAATAATATAGGAGAATGAGTAGCAATAATGAACTGTGCATTACTTTTTGTAGAAAGATCGTGAATTATTTTTAACAAGCTCAGTTGACGGGCGGGGGAAAGTGCCGCTTCTGGTTCATCTAGTAAATACAGGGCCTTTTTACTGTTAAATCGATTATTAAATAAAGATAGAAAAGATTCTCCGTGAGACTGTTTATGTAGCGAGATGCCCCCATAAGGTCCATAGACATCTCCTGTTCCCTCTTCTTGATTCAATTCATCTAAATAAGTAGCAAAGTTATAGAAAGATTCCGCCCTTAAGAAAAAACCATTGTTTACTTTAGGGAGCCAAGATAAACGCAGGTGATCACTTAGTGTGATTTCCTCTGTATTTCCTGTATAGACATTATTTTGACTTCCACCATTTAGATTAAACCCACATTTAACCGCTATTGATTCTAATAAAGTAGATTTACCTGACCCGTTTTCTCCTACAAAGAACGTTACGTTATTTGTAAATTGAAGTTCACTAAGGTTCTTTATCACAGGAATGCTAAATGGATATTCATTATACGATTTAATATTTTCTTTTAATAAACTTACTTTTTGTAAAGATATAACTGGTCACCTCTTTATTTATTCGCATAGATAAAAAATTAAACTCCTTCTACAACCATAGATGTATTTTTTGATTTTTACAAGAAACTCCATTTCTTATGTATAAGAAAATAATATAGGAGGTGTAATTATGTATTTTTTTAACTTTTGGTTTATGCTAACAGTAGCAATTGCCGGTTATTACATACTTGAATACAAAAAAGCAGAACGTTTAGGCTTTAGAGACGAAAAAGATGTATATAACGGAGGATTATTAGTCTCTAAAGGTGAGCTTCATAAAGTATTAGGTATTAAAGAAAGAGATGTTAAATCCTTTCTTGAAGAATACCAGGATAAGTTATCTGTTCATAATGTTAATAGCAAGGAATATTACAGTGTCGAAAGCCTTAAAAGCGTTTTAAATACTAAGGTTGTCATAGCTGCTAATTCTGATAAATAAAAAAATATTCTTTAATTGTAGATAATTTATATAATATTTTTTAAGGATTATGTATCCATCTTTACGTACATTATCCTTTGTGGTATTATTTAACCTGTTAATCCATTTTTAACAACACATTTTTGTCATTTATGTATTTTCTATTGTTAGTTAATGAGTATGCACATTAATTAATGCAAAAAAGAGCGGCCATTCCACCGCTCTTTTTTATTTGTTTTTAATCCGCTTCTACACATTATCTACTCTTTCTAAAAAGTCTTTCATAAAAATGGAATCTTTAGACGGCTAAGTAGTCCTTTCTGTTCGAAGAATATGTAAATTTGATACAAAAAAGCATAATAGTTAAAGAAATTTACACAAATTAATTTTTATGTTATATTTTATTCTCACTTACTTTTTCTAAGTAAAACAACAATATTAATGGATATCAATGCTGCACACATTGATATACAAAAAAAGGAGCGGTTCTACTATACCCGCTCTTTTTTAGCGTTTATATCTTGGTAAACTCCTCAACAATTTCAGGCCTATTCATTAGAAAGCTCAATTCTACCGTCAGCGTAATGGTGTACAAGTTGCCCCTTATTATTTATATAGACAATATACCCATTGTTCCCTAATGCTTTATAAGCTTCATATAAAGCTGTAGCTCCAGTTAACGAAATGGCAAATTCTATTTCGTCTTTTACTTTATCTGTATCTAAATGTTTAAAGGGTAATTTTGCACGCTTTGCTATCTTCACAATCTCTTTTAAACGATTATAACTTTCCTTTTTATAATTAAATTCTTTAGCTTTTTTTAGAATTTCATCATACTGACTATTCACCTTTATCACCTCCTATTAAGTATACAAGATTCAAACCCTTAAAAAGAAAATACCGATCATCTTTTTCCTTAATTGACTATAAAAAGAATAAAAAACCATCTTTACAAAATTTATCTTATAATCTAAACTAGTTTATGACGTTACATACTACGTTCTTCTTAATAGTGTTATAACGACAAACAACGTATGTTATGAAAAAGATGAGTCACTTTTTCATAACGAAAAGAGAGGGTTATGCCCTCTTTTTTTTTGCAACAAAATCAACTTAATGAGGAAATTAAGCCCTTTTTATTAACATTATTTAAAGAAGGAAATGCACATATTAGCAATTCTTAAATATATAGAACAAAGTAGAAAGGAGTTATTTTTTATGAAGAATATCTTAAAGGTATGTGTTGGTGTTATATTTTTATTACCTTTAGGAGGTTGCTTTGGCGAAGATTACGATTTCTCCCCTCCCACTGTTACAATATCTCCAACTGTAAACGACATTATTGCTACTGATTTAAAAGAAGCTAACGTAGATTGGAAAGGAGAAAATAATGAACCTTATATAAAAGAAACAAAAGAAATTTCTAAATTAGCGGTGAAACAGCAGGCCTTAGCGGTAGGACCGGAAACCGAAGGAAACATAAGCTTCGATAACGAGGATTTTTCTGTCGGCGGGTTAACTATTTCTGTACTTAAAAATGATAAAAAACAGAAACTTAAGCTAAATGAAGAAGATAGAACTTTCAACTTCCCTAAAGAAAAAGGTAAATATGTAATTGTAGTTGACCTGAATACAGATAGAGGTAACGCTCAATATGTAGGGAACATTGTTGTGAAATGATTTTTGTATAAAATTTACCTATTGGAGTTATTTACAAATAGCAGTCATTAATATATACTTTATTCGAAACGCGTTATTTGACACGTTCTTCCTGAATTGCACATAATTCATTGCAAGCGCAGAGTGGCTTGCAAAAAGAAAAGAGAGGCTTTGTTCCCCTCTCTTTTTTGTTTTCAGATATTGTTACCAAGAAAATATGCCTCACAATACCACTTACTCTTTACAACAGAAACCCCAACAAACTCCTCACATTCCTGGTCTGCGAAGAGAAACGTTACTGTATTAATGCCTGGGTATTGTATCTCTCTTTTAATTTCTTGATTACTCAATTTTAGCAAGTAATTTACGCTTCCGTTTTTTAATGTTACCTTCTTATACTTAGGGTACATAGGTAAGTCCGCGAATTTAGCAGCTGCTTTCCCCTCTAGTTCAATTCCTACAATTGGACAACCCTCTCCTAAATCAAGAACAATTTCATCGTTCTGTTCTAATTCTTCTGTACCTACTACTTTATGCTGTGATGGATCAACTAAGTATATATAAGCCATTTTACTTTCTTTATCATATGTAATGTGTTTAAAAGAACTTATCATTTTTGCTCCTCAAAATAATGTATTTATATTAATAATATCTTATTTATGTAATTTAGTATTAATTTCTTAATTTAAATTTACCTGAGTATATACCAAAACGATACAAAATTTAATTTTGTGCGAAAATTGGAACCAAAAATGTAATTTATTATAGATTATGTATATAATATATTTAAGGGAGGGTCATATATGAATAATAACTCTAAAGAGTTTTCTGACTTTGTAAAACAGCAGATAGAAGAACTAAAACCATACGAAGGCGAACCAATTAACTTCCCATTAGGTGACCATTCTTATGATTTCTGGGCACAAGATGCTGAGTCTGCATTCCCAAATTCCCCAGAATTACAGGAAACTTTTAAACGATTAAAAAAGAAAAAACAAAAAAATAAAAAGAGCCTCTGAAAATCAGAGGTTCTTATTTTTTACATAGTTTTTACACCTAGAATTTTTCTGATGTTTCTTATGAATGAGATATACCCCTCTTTCTTTTTCTCTTTCAAAAAATGTGAGTAGGCTTCTCCAGGAACATAAGCATTTTTTGAAGAAACGGTATCTTCCATATCTTCTACTATATACTGATAAACATTTTGAGAGTTTTCTTTAAGCATTTTTTTCTTCCTTTCCCTGCTATATAGGTTATTTAATTACCCTTTAAATTTTCTTGTGCTGCGCATAAGATTTGTTTAGTAGCATACCAATCAAAGACCATTCCCATATAAGTCGTTATAAATTCAGCGTCAGACTGCTCAAATTTATAATTAAATGATTTTGTAATAAAAGCATATTCTTGATCCTTAAATTTATAAGCGTATAATAAAATCTTTCGCTTTTTATTTAGGCCCGCCACCTCTATTATTTCTGCTTTGTTGCTTTCCAAAGATGATTTAAATAACTCAATAATAGCTTCATCTTCTATAGTGCTATATTCTACAATATTGGCTTTGACACTCAATCCACTCTCTTTTTTCCAGAAAAGAAGAATGTCTTCTACAATTTTATCGAATATTACATTAATGTGTTCATCTTTCTGTATAGAGGCTATAAGTGATTTTTTGCTTTTTATTCGAATTGAATTTAAATACGTCATATTAGCCATTAAGTTATCTGTTTTATTTACAACGACCTCTTTTTCACCTTTTGCCGAAGTCCAACTTATCCATTTGGTAAATGTGAAACTTTGTGTTTCATTAATTAGTGGAGCTTTTAAAAATAATAGAACCACATAAAGAACAGCTGCGCTAATAATAGTTATATTTAACTTAGTAAAAATTAAATGGTCTAAATTACTATCTAATTTAAACGAATCTAATTTAATACTTTTATAGGTGCAAACCCCATAAACAATTACCCCGATTAAAGACAAAATGTTATAGATAAGACTACCATACTTTTTTTTCACAAATTAATACCTCCTGAACTTTTTCTAATTAATTAATTCGCCTTTCCATTTATTTTTTAAAAGTACTTTTTGTTAACTTATCCTCCTTTCCTATTTAGAAAATACTCATTTTTTTCCCCTTGTTAGAAAAAAACATTAATTTATAAAAACTACAGAAAATTTAGAACTCATAAAAAAGCCTTAGGATCGGATTTGTCCCAAGGATTTTTTATGACTCCTATGGTAATTAGACTTTAAAAATTTGTCGGTTCTTTTTCTCTCCTCATTTCTAAATGTACTTAACTACTTTTTTGAAATTTTTTAAATATAATTTTTAATAGCTAATATGCTAAAAAACACGGGTTTTCACAAGAAATATATTATTTAAAAATATTTTGTATCAGTTTTTGAATTTTTCATTTGAGTATTTAACATTTGTCCATATAATCAACACATACTGTGACTTTTAACAGAAATCATACATACTGGAGTGTTGAAAATGAATAAAAATAAAAGAGAACACAAAATCGTTCGTATAATAGGATTAGCGGATGCTTGTATAATAAGATTAGCAGATATTGATATTGCTGAAGAAGCTCGTAGAACGAACCATAGAAAAATACCTCTTGAAAATCATAGAGAACTTTCTAAACTGAACCCTACTTTAAGAGAAGCTGCAATGGCGTTTGCGTTATCTCAAGACTTTAAAAAGTTTGAACCAGAAGCAATAGGATGCACTTCTGAGCAGAAAGAGAAACAAAAAGAGGTCCAACGCATTCTTGACAAGAAGAAATACAACCTTCATATAAAAGAAGATATAGAGAGCTTTGAGACATCTAAAAAACACGTAAAAATAAAGACACAGGCCTAATAAAGAAAAAAGACTTAAAAACACATTTTTTAAGTCTTTTTTCTTTGGTTATTTTAATTTTCATCTATATTCTATTTGTACCAACTACATATGTTTATTTGTATTAATGTTTGTATTCTTCCCTCTCCTTTTTTCATAGATATCTTCTATTGATTTCTCTAGTAGAACGATGAACGTGGATACAATTAAAGCCGCTAGAAAAGTAATCTTAACATTTAAAAGTAATTTGGATGACAGTAAGTAGAGAAGTGTAGAGTAAACAAATATTTTAAGAATTATACTTACGACTAAATGTAAATTGAAGTACCTAATTATGCCGGAGAATATTCCACTAAAGAAAATCTCAACAATGAAAGCGATACCTATAGCTAAGAACGATAAAGAAAACAATGATTTATAACTATTTATATCTATTAAGTTTGGAAGTGCATAACTAATGCCCCAGAATGCTAGAAAGAGAATTGCTGCAGGCAATACAAATATTAAACAAATTGATCCTGAAGCAATTATCATAGCAAATAGCATTGAAACCGTTGTTTGCTCAGTGCCCTTCTTCATTTTTTGAAATAACACAAAGAGTATACCAAATACTATAGCAAATGTAATTGCAACGCTTATGTAAATTGTCATCTTGCACTCCTTTTAGTTTTTGGTATTATTATACATTAATTCAATAAGACTTTGAATGCCTTCTACTTACTGAAAAGAAAAAATTTCCTATTTAAATCTTTAAGATATAAAAAAAAGAGCAAGATAAGGGTATCTTTGCTCTCAATGGATTTATATTAAATTTTACAAAGCTATTAGTGTAGTTTTGTATTCTGAAGGTTTTTTGTAATTCTTTCAGATTTTATACCTGTATTTTGATAGAATGCTCCATCTACTGAAATGTCCTCAAGTTTTACAACAACATTCCCAAAGCTGTCTTTTAGAGAACTAAAGCGGAATACATTTCCAGGCTTAATCTGTATGTAATGATTTTTAGTGGGTCCTAAAAATTCGGAAGCAATTGATTTTGCTAAATTTTCAATACCTTTTTCGCTAAAAACCGTGTTTGCTAATAAATTGTCATCAATAGCTTCAAGAATAATTCTTTGTCCGTTAACCGTTATCATAGTAATGCACCATTTCCTTTTTGTTTTCTTTTGTATAATCTCTATTATATCGCATTTTAGTTAAGTGTTTTTGCCTTGAATTTAAGATTTGAGTGATCAACATAATGTACACTATGCTCTCCAAAATCATTAGTCTTTAACTCAAACACTGTATTTCCTTCAATGAAAATTCGTTCCTTGATTGTTTTAAGAGGAAGCACGGTTTTTGCTAAAACTTCATCCATTCCTGTAGTTTTATTAAAACCGAAATAGATAAAAACAAATCCTACCTTCATTTCTTCGCTACATAAAACAATAGAAGTACCTGGAGCCACATCTGCTATAGATGGTAACTCATTTCCAAATTCATCAATACCGCTATTACCAAAGAATGTCTCAGTAGCTAGAAAGAATGCGTCAGTGGACACAAATCTTTCTTTGCATCTGAGCGGTAAATGCTGGTCAATGTCTAACGATACATTATACTCGTGTGATACGTAGTAAAGTGTGTCTTGTCCTTCCATTTTCCAAAAAGGTGTTGTTGTAACAAATTCACGGTATATTTCCTTTCTTTCTTCCTGTGAGAATATATCAGTAGTGCGCATATTAAATTCCTTCTTTCATTTAGTTATTTCTTGGTCAGATAATAAGTAGAAATTAACTAAATGGAGAAAAAACTTAATTTTATACAAAAAAGAGACTTTAACGGCCTCTTTTATACATTTATTAAATTAAACAAGCGGAAGCTCATAGCACAGAATATTATTCTCTTGCTCTTTAAATTGATTCTTTAATAAAAAAATTTGAAACTCAGGTGAAAGAACTGTTTCCGCTACTATCTTGGAATAACCATTTTCTTTTCCGTACTTTTTTAAAAAATTTAGGATTTCCAGTCCAGTTCCCTGTCGTTTATGAACAACTTTTATTTGGGCAATCACTAGTATTGTATTGTTATGACAATAAATAATCCAATTTAGTTCAAGCCTGCTTACAGAAATTTCACAAGTAAAAAAGCCCTGCATTCAACCCAAGGCTTTTTTGTAGCTTTAAGCATTTTTATATTAGACTAATACTTTCCGGTAATTAAAAAGTATGCAAATCCTCCTGACCACAGTAGCCCAAAGGTAAATAACATTATGCGTTGGATTTTTATAGGCGCATTTAGAAAAATAAGCGCAATTATTCCTGCTACAATATTATCTTGCCCACTTATAAAAATCTTTTCAAAACTTTTCTTCTTTGCGAAGAGAGCGGCACCCATTAAAAACAAACCCACTATAATCATTAAAGAAATCATAATTACTGCTATCAAGTTATTTTTCCTCACTTTTTATATTAAAACTCTTGTGAACTATTAACGATATGTATATAAGTCCTAACATTTTAGCTTTTTCGAAAGTCATAAATTCTTTATAAACATCTTCATTCTCTTCTAAGTCATTTTTAATGCCCTTATATGCTGTATGAAGCTCAAAGAAAGCTGTTTGTAGTATCTCTCTTGCTTCTTGCAAATAACTGCTAATACGCCCGTTTCTAATACGCCTTATTACTCCGGCAATAGAAGCCCAATAGGAATTAAAATCAGCGCTAATTAAATCCACTTCTGTTAATTCACCTGCATACTTATCCTCTATTTCATTAATACCTTTAGCGGGAAATGGGTTATCTAAAGATAGTTTTAAAATTTCCTTTAGTACATTAGGAAATGGTTCGCTAATAACCAAATCTCTTACATA
>Ga0209463_1001043_pt1 | contig 17962 bp, 16 predicted proteins | sample AgamicMgSfrz_FD_187169 | JGI IMG/M metagenome (GOLD analysis project Ga0209463, IMG submission 187169) | Agave microbial communities from Guanajuato, Mexico - Mg.Sf.rz (SPAdes) (version 2) | ecosystem: Host-associated > Plants > Phyllosphere > Phylloplane/Leaf | place: Guanajuato, Mexico... | reverse complement strand
CTTAGTGTTCTTTCAAGGACAAATAAAAGCAAACCTTCTCTCCAAACGCTGATGGGGTTAGCTGTCGGGTTCGGGCCTTTAGAGTAGCCCTACCTTCTTTTAGAAGGATTCACCCCAAGTGCAAGTGTACACAAAAATGGGTCCCCCACTCCTTAGTGGATTAAGCGATAAAAGGTATGAAAATAGCAAGATCATATATGTATGCTAGGTACTACACGCCTGAATTTTACATTTGTAAAGAGAGATTTCAACTAAAATTAATTTTTATATAATTCGTTTTTTTCTCTTATATAGATAAATAAATTTTGATATCTTGAGCTAAGAGTAACGAAGCTTACAAACCTTCACTTTCGTTTACCATGCCTATCTTCTCCTAGCAGTATTCTGGACCATGCATTTGTCCTCTGTTTCCGCATTTCCTCATGCAACCGACAAACTCGTTACCAAGAATGCCGTTTTGGATGGAGATCATCTCTACGTCTAGATGAGTAGCGTTAGCTACACTGTAAGAAAGCGACTTCTTGTCGCACCATAATCACTCTTTCCGGAACACACCACAAAAAAGAACCCTTCTGGGAGTAACGGTTTAAAAGAGATTGCTCATATGAATTATGCAGCTTTTTATACATCCTTGACGCGTAAGGGTTTCATACTAGGGCATAACCCAAACGAATGTATAAAAAGTGCACTCTTTATACATATGCTTGCACGGTAAAATATAGTCTATATGGAAATAATGTGTTATTATATTTTTGCACATGCATTTTAATAGTGAAAAGCCACCTGTCCTGCAAATACTGGGTGGCTTTTTATTTTGTTAACGATAATAATTACTTTAATATCTTGTAATAGATTTAAATATTACGTCCGTAAAAGCATAGCTTGGCCACTTTATTGGCAGTTTGTGCCTGGTTCTTTTGCTGTACTGTTTCATCCTCAATTAAAAATCCCTCAGCCTTACTAGCTTAATAAAAAATTCTTTCTACATCTTTTTCTGTTATTCCCCATTTTAATCTTAAATTTATAGGTATTTCTCTTTAATAAATAGAAATAGGGGAGATTTCCTGTCGAATTTGAGTGAAATTTATAAAAAATTCCCTTCCAGAAGAAAGTTTGCCTAAAAAAAGAGAGGGAACAAAATAGATATAAATTAGAGATTATTTGTAAATGATAATTCATTAAGAGTTTTTTTAGAAATATGCATTACTTTTACAGGAAAGGAGTAATAACATGGAAAATTTAGTCGATGAACTTTTACTAACATCCTATGATAAGGCTATAAAATTAAACTTAGAAAGAGAGTTCATTCTCCTTCTTGAAAAAGAAATAAAAAGAAGAGGTTTGCCTCTGACAAGTACCTTAATCAAATATTATATGGAATGAGATAATGGCTTGAGAACATTCATTAACGACTCAACATTAACGAATATCCTCTTGAGGTTTAATAATGTAGATATAACTTTTTTAAAAATCAGCATAAAAGAGAATTATTATTGATATAAGGTTCTCCTGTTAAGTAAGTAAAAGGAATAAACAAGATTTCATAGGTCAGTATGACACGGAATTTGGTACATCTTTATCGTCAACTACCAAATCCCGTATACGTTTGCTTTGATTCCTTTTCTTCTCTAAAAGAATACGTTAAAGGAACTGTAACTTGAACACGCTCACAACAGCATTTCAAAATAATTTAGTTAAGAGGAAGTTTGATATGAAAAGTGGTTCCTTTCCCGACAATACTTTGAACCGAGATAGTTCCTCTGTGTTCACGTATAGTGGCAAATACTTGAGTAAGACCTAGGCCCGTTCCTTCATTTTTAGTGGAAAAAAACGGGTTTCCCAGTTGTTTTAATTGTTCTTCAGGAATTCCCACTCCCGTGTCACTCACTTTTATATGAATGTATCCCTCATCAAAGTAATGTTCAATCTTTATTTTCCCTTTATCTTCAACAGCTTCTAATGCATTTTTAATCAGGTTAAAAAGAGCTTTTAGTAATAAATTTCGCTTTCCTATTATCAGTCGCTTAGAATCTATTGCGTCCATCTCTATTTCAACGTTGTAAAGTCTTCCTTGAAAGAGGAATAAGAGAGATGCTAATTCTTTGCATATATCGATAGGAACAAAAGGTTCGTCATCTAAGTCCGGCTTGGATACCTGTAATAAATTTTGAAGAGTGTTAAATGCTTTTTCTAATTCAGTTTCCATTATATCTAAATAGGTATGGGGGCGAGATTCTTTTAATAACTGTAAAAATCCTTTAACTGTTGTAAGGGGATTTTTCACTTCATGGGCAATACCTGCTGCTATTTGACCAATAGCCGAGAGTTTTTCTCCTTCATTTAAAAGCTTCTCTGCTAATTTACGATGGGTAATATCTTGAATAATGACTTGTGCAAAGATTTCATCTCCCAAGTAATATGGAGCAGACATAACTTCGATTTCTATAAACTCTCCATCATTTCTTATTATTCTTTGTTCTATGAGTTCTGCTGCTTCTTGTTCCTCCAACACCCTTTTTAATCGTTCTTTAAACACGTCATGGAAGTCAGGATGTAAAAAACGATACCAACTTTTATGCAGGACTTCCTCGTGAGTAGCTACATTCAGTAAATTCAAGCATACCTTGTTACAGTAAAGAATGTGGCCTTCTTTTTCAATAATTAAAATAGAATTAAGGGAGTATTCAATTAACTGTCGAAAATCTATGTCTTTAGACTGAATTTGTATATCCATGACTATCCCTCACTTTTACTTTAAAAGTACCCTTTTTATCTAAAATCAACCCTTTTTACCCATTTATATTCTATGATTGACTAGAAAATATTCCTAGAATAAAAGTAAATAATAAACAAACCATACCCAAGTAGGTATGGTTTGTTTTTATTAAATCCACCAGGAGGAAACTGAATTATAAAATACAGACTTTGGAATTTTTATTAATATGAGGTGTTTAAAAAAGTATACGTTTGCGAACTTTTCTTTTGTATAAGAAATCTATTATTTTTACCGTTCGTTTAAGCTTAAAAATAAATTACGAACGTTTACCGGAGTTCATACACTTTTACGAACGATTTTAGTAGAATGAATAGAGGAAGCAAATTAAAAAAAGACAACGTTTTATAAATTAGTAAAGCAACATGAAAATACGCTTGATGTGACTACTATATAATAGGAGAAGCTCGTCTGGGAATTTCTTACTCTTAGAGATAAGCCTATTTTAGACGAGCTTTTTATAATGAATCATACAGTAAAAGAGATTAGTATACATCCAAATCTAATTTAGAATCACTAAAATAAATAACCTCTGAAAGGATTTTACAACCTTGGATCTCTCTAAAGGCTTTTCTTGCTTCTATTTCGTTTTCATATTCAAACATCGTAGTATTGTTTAGATTTGAATAAGTAGTGATTATCCACATAAAATGCTCCTTTATTTGTATTGACTTTAAATTTAAGAGATATTTTTCTCTACTTCTATTTTTGTTATATTCCTTCTGTTTTTTGTAAGAAAGAAAGAGCCTACAATGAATAAAGCTATTAGTAAAGTTAAAAAGAACTGTGTACGTAAAGAATCAATAAAAGGCATTGCGATAAAAATACTAGTAATGCCAACAATCGTGCCGTATGTTAAGTAAGGAAACAGCCACATTCTTATTTTGAGTTTCTCAGGCTGCTCCTTTTCATAACTTTTACGCATACGTAATTGAGAGAAAGCGATTACCAAATATACAAGAAGAGCGACTCCCCCAGAAGCATTGACTAGAAACAAAAAAATCTTATCAGGAGAAAGATAATTAAAACCTACGCTGATATAAGAAATAATTGTACAGCCTATAATTGCATTAAAGGGAATTCCTTTTCTATTTACCTTTAAAAACAGTTTAGGAGCATCTCCTTTCTGAGCCATAGAAAATAACATACGAGAACTTGTATAAAGACCTGAATTTAAGCAAGAAAGTACAGCTGTTAACAAGATAAAATTCATTACTTGAGCTGCTGCTGGAATATTGACAATTTCTAAGAGCGATACAAAAGGGCTTTTCATCAAACTAGAAGAATCCCAAGGAAGAACTGTTACAAGAATCAGGATAGAGCCAAGATAGAAAAGTAAAATTCTGTAGATGACGGTATTTGTTGCGGATATAATTGCTTTTTCTGGATGAGGTGATTCTCCTGCGGCTGTGGCTACAATCTCTGTTCCCATAAATGAGAACATTACAACAGTTACTCCTAAGAAGATCGAACTTATTCCATTGGGAAGGAATCCACCTCTGTCGAGAAGGTTTGATGTACCAGGTGATTCTACTCCTGGTATAAAACCACATATAATAGCTCCCCCAAGGATTAAAAACAGACCCAAACTTACCACTTTAATTAAAGAAAACCAATATTCAAATTCACCAAAAGATTTAACAGAAAATATGTTAGTTAAAGTTAACAGAAAGGTTAGAATTAGGCTCACGGACCAGGATGGCAAAGAAGGAAACCAATATTGAATAATTGTTGCACCAGCTATTGCTTCTACCGCAATAACAATAACCCAAAAGAACCAGTACAACCAACCAATAGTATATCCAGCCCATGGTCCAAGTGCCTCTCTGGCGTAAGTAGCAAACGACCCACTGGATGGATTGGCTGTTGACATTTCACCTAGCATCCGCATTACTAAAATGACTAATAAACCAGCAAATGCGTACGAGATAATTGAACCGGGTCCTGCAGTGTTAATTAATGTTCCACTTCCAATAAATAGTCCAGCACCAATGACACCACCAAGAGAAATCATGGTAATATGCCGCGTTTTTAGTTCTTTTTTGAGCTCAGGCTGTTGATCATACATATTTTATAACCTCCTTTTTAAAAATTAATATTCCTATCCATAAAGAAAGGAAATTTAATAGTTGAGTAGAGAAGAAAGTCATCAGAAAAAGCCTTTGCTCACACAACAAAGGCTCTTTAATTTTTTTGACAGAACCCCAATATTATTTAAACATTAAGAAAATTTAGATATTTATTTAGAAAAAAAGCCTTTTAGTGCAAATGCAACATTTTGTGGTCTTTCTGCCATACGACGCATAAAATATCCAAACCAGTCATTTCCAAAAGGGACATACACACGCATTTTATAGCCTTCTTTAGCTAAACTCAATTGCATATCGGTTCTAAATCCGTATAGCATTTGAAACTCAAATTGATTACGATTAATGTGATGTTTTTTAGCAAATTCTTTTACTTTTTCGATAATATTATGATCATGAGAGGCAATGGCTGTATAGCTTCCACTTAATAGATGTTCTTCAATAATTCTCATGTAATTATTATCTATTTCCGTCTTTTCTTGATAAGCTACTGTAGGAGATTCTTGATAAGCCCCTTTAACTAACCTAAGAGAAATGCCTTTTAAGTCTTTTATATCTTGTTCAGCTCGAAATAAATATGCTTGAATAACTGTACCTACGTTATCATAACCATATATTTGACGTAATTCTTTTAAGATATCTAATGTAATTTGGCAATGTGCATAGTCTTCCATATCAATTCGTACAAAATTATTATACTTTTTTGCCGTTTCAAGGATTCGACGCATGTTTTCTAAACAGAAATTTGAATCAATATCTAAACCAAGCTGGGTCATTTTAACGGATAGATTACACTTTACACCTGATTCCCCCATAGCTTCTAATGTACGCACGTTATACTGTGTTGCTTCTACAGCTTCTTCTCTACTGGATACAAATTCTCCTAAATGATCGAGAGTGCAAACTAACCCCTTTTGATTTAATTGATTTACTTTTCTGATGGCGCTCTCAATTGTGTCCCCCGCCACAACTTGAGAAGCTCCAAATTTAAGACCCCATTTTTTTGCAGCCTTATTTAGTACTCTATTTTGAGAAACATGAAGAAAAACATTTTTTGAAACCTCTGCTAACATGAAAATCCCCCCTAAATATATGTACCTTTCTTTAAAACCGGGACAGCCTCGAAAAGCTGTCCCATTGTTTTTAAAGTGCTGTACTTGTTGTTTTTGCTTGCATGTGCAGGATTAAGTAATCCGGTCCTCCTGCTTTTGAATCAGTTCCAGACATGTTAAATCCACCAAACGGATGATATCCTACAATTGCACCTGTACAACCACGGTTGAAATAAAGATTACCTACATGAAATTCTTCTTTTGCTCTTTCAATATGAGCAGGTGTACTAGAAAGCAACGCACCTGTCAAAGCATAGTCAGTATTATTTGCAATCTCCATCATATGATCAAAATCGCGTGCTTTACAGAAAGCTACTACTGGACCAAAAATCTCTTCTTGCATTAGACGTGCTTTTTCATCGACATCTGCGAAGATTGTGGGCTGGATGAAGTAACCCTTAGAGTCATCTGCTTCTCCACCTGTCATCAAGCGACCCTCTTCCTTACCAATTTCAATATAAGACAATACTTTGTTATAAGAAGCCTCGTGACTAACAGGTCCCATATAAGTAGATACATCTTCTGGATTTCCTACTTTTAATGTTTTTGTTAATGCAACTGCTTTTTCAAGTACAATGTCATACACATCTTGATGAACCACAGCACGAGAACCAGCTGAACATTTTTGTCCTGAGAAGCCGAATGCAGAGTAAACGATAGAAGATGCTGCTAAATCTAAATCTGCATCTTTATCAACAACCACTGTATCTTTTCCACCCATTTCAGCAATAACACGTTTTAACCATTTTTGCCCTGGTTGTACTTTTGATGCTTTTTCATAAATACGGCAACCAACTTCACGAGAACCTGTGAATGAAACAAAACGTGTTTTAGGATGTTGAACTAAATAGTCGCCAATCTCAGGTGTAACGCCTGGAATAAAGTTTAGTACTCCTTTAGGAAGCCCAGCTTCCTCCATTACTTCTACAAATTTCGCTGCTACGACAGGAGTTGCATCAGCAGGTTTTAATAAGATTGTGTTTCCTGTAACGATTGCTGCAGCTGCAGTTCCTGCCATAATAGCTAACGGAAAATTAAATGGAGAAATAATGATTCCTACACCAAGTGGGATATAATTAAATTTATTTTCTTCCCCTTCACGACTTTGTACAGGTACCCCGTCTTTTAACTTCAACATTTGGCGTGCATAAAACTCTAGAAAATCAATAGCTTCTGCTGTATCTGCATCAGCCTCATTCCAAGGCTTACCAGCTTCCTTAACTAAATAGCTTGAGAATTCATGTTTACGACGACGGATAATGTCAGCTGCACGGAATAAAATGTTTGCGCGTACTTCTGGATTTTCTTTTTTCCATGTATTGAATGTAGAAAGAGCTGTTTGCATAGCTTTTTCAGCTAATTCTTGATTCGTTTTAGACACTCGTCCAATAATCTCTACTTTATTTGCTGGGTTAATCGATACAATTTTTTCATCTGTTGTAATTAACTCATCACCAATAACTAGAGGATAATCTTTTCCAAGTTGGGAGTGTACAGTTTCTAAAGCTTTTTTGAATTCTTTTTTATTTTCTTCAAGCTTGAAGTCTGTAAAAGGCTCGTGTTTATATGCTTTGATTTCTGTAAGAGTTGTTGTCATTGTACTATTCTCTCCCTTAAAAGTTTTAATAGATTTCTAATTTTAAAATTGATATGTTTCGTAGTACTGGCCAATACTATCTTCAAATTATCATTATTTATCAGATAATTGGTTCTAAAAGTTTAAAATAATATATTAATTTATAATTTTTAGAACATTTAATCTTTATAAGAATGTATTATAAACACCTTTGATGGGTTTTGTACATACTTTTTTTACGAAAGTGTTCAATTTTTTATTTTTGAACACTTTTGTTCATACGATAGAATGATTATATTACTTTTAAGGTTTTATGCAAATATATGGTTAGATAATCTGACATATTTTTTATATTTAATATTCAGGTATTCCAGAATGAGCTAATAGCTTTCCTAATTGACTATCCCTTTAAAAAGCGCTGTCTAATTAAATTAAAACTTTATTTTGATAAAGTTCACCCTTGAACTCATTTGAAAATGTTACAAAACTATTTTCAAATATAATTACAAATAAGAAACTATGAATAAAATTATGTAATATCCTTGTTCCCATAGCTCTAAATAAATTAGATTACAGCAGAAAATGCTCTTGAAATGCAGATGAAACTCTAATAGAGGATGCGAAAGATTCCACAAGATTAAAAACTACAGGGATTTAAGTCTTTATAAGTTCCAGTTACTAAAACCATAATAATGATGACACTATAGTCACTAGCATAATTATTATAGATACGCTGTTAATTTGGTAATATTATCCAATTATATTAGTATACAGTCATTTATAGTTCCTAAATCCCCCAAAAAATGCCCTCGCCTATAAGGTCCTTTTCTAATCAAGTAATTTGCAATAAGGGTTATAGAATGATTCAGTCACCCTCAATATTCTTCTAATAAAATAATTATTATGAAAAATAAGGAATGATAGCTATACCGTAAAGACCATAGCTTTTTAGAGAGAATTAATCTTAGAATAAATAAATTTATTTTTTATAGAAAAGATTTTAATTGGTTCCTGAAATCAAACTTATGGAAACTAGAAAAAGAAATAAGGTAAACCCTACTCATTTCTGAGTTAGGGTTGTAATTTTTATTTATACATGTAACTGCAGATTAACCAATCTCTTTACTCTCTCATAAGCTTTGACCTCACCTTGGTAAAAACATGCGCTGTTCCAGTCTTCTCTTTTCTCCGCATCCTTTCTCCAGGCATCAGATTGTTCTATTAACTTATCAATATGGTCAATAAACTTCTTCCGTTCCATTCAACCACCTACTTTTATCATATTTAGAAATATTTATATGGATATTTAATAAATAATATTTCTAGAACTTAGTGAGAATACCTGGTGAAATTCGATAGAATACCCAGTAATTTTATTAAATACATAGGATTATAGGAAATCATAAACAAGCAACTAGAAATAGTTCACTCTCTTTTAACAGAAGAACAAATGGAACAGGTTAATTTCACCTTGATTGAAGCCTTAAATACGAATAAAGAAGTGCATCTTACGTATTACAAGCAAGGCCAATACATAACAGAGACAGGATTCATTCAATTTGCTGATCACCTGGAGTATGCATAATAAGTAAAATTATTTCTATATTTGAAAATAGTGTCTATATTTAGAATATTATGTTAAGATAAAAGGGATTTTAAACCGGGAGGTGATTTTATGACTAAAACCATTGGTCTTATTTGTGGAAGTTTACGAAAAAACTCGTATAATCAAGCTATTGCTCAATCGTTGATTAACTTGGATAATTCGGCTCAATTTCGTTGGATTGAAATAGACAATCTTCCCTTTTTTAACGAAGATTTAGAAATTGCTGGGGCACCAGAATCAGTAATATCCTTTAGAAATGATATACAAGACGTTGACGGTGTCATGATTGTAAGTCCAGAGTACAATTCTGGAATTCCAGGGGTATTAAAAAATGCATTAGATTGGGCATCGAGACCGAGGACCTCTTCTGTTTTAAACAGAAAACCGGTTAGCTTAATTGGAGCAACCCCTGGAGGGTTTGGTACTGCCTTTGCTCAAATTCAAATTAGAGAAGTACTCGAAGCTATGCAAGTCAATGTTCTACCATTTCAAAAAATGCTCATTTCACAAGTTCATGAAAAAATTGATTCCGATCAAAAAATACTTACGGATGAACAAACAAAACGTTATCTTCAACGCTATTTACAACAGTTCATCCATTGGATTGATCATGCTCCAGTTCCTGTTCTAGATTAATAGAAGGATAATAACCCTCACTAAAAGTCACCTCAGAAATAGCTTTCTTTCTATAAATGTTATTAACATATTAGTAGATTACAAATGAATTCCAAAAACAATCTGAATTATAGACTGCTTATAAAAGATATAAGAGGTATATTTACCTTTTGCAATTCATAAACATACTTGATTAATTTAAGGAGGATTTTAAAATGTCTGATCTTTATTCTCGTATTTCAAAAGATGATGCTGCTGTTCTTTTGGTGGATCATCAAACTGGTCTTATTTCTGGTCTTGTACGCGACTATGGGGTTGATGAATTTAAGAACAACGTCTTGGCTCTTGGTGATACAGCAAAATTCTTTGATTTACCGGTTATTTTAACAACAAGTTTTGAAAACGGACCTAACGGCCCATTAATGCAGGAATTGATGGATCTCTTTCCTGATGCACCAAAAATAGCTCGTCCTGGGCAAATTAATGCATGGGATAACGACGACTTTGTTAAAGCTATTGAAGCAACTGGGAAAAAACAACTTATTATCGCAGGTGTAGTTACAGATGTCTGCGTTGCTTTCCCTGCACTTTCTGCTATTAAAGCAGGTTACGAAGTATTTGTTGTGACAGATGCTTCTGGAACATTCAATAAGCAAGTAGCAGATGCGGCACTAACACGTATGGCTCATGGGGGCGCACAGCTTATGAACTGGTTTAGTGTAGCATGCGAGTTACAACGTGATTGGCGCAACGACGTTGAAGGTTTTGGCAATTTAATTTCTAGTCACCTTCCTGGTTATCAAAACTTAATGGGCAGTTATAGAGGAGCTCAGCGAGATCTTAGTCCACAAAATGTATAAGTTTAGCGCTGATTTAATCAGCGCTCCTTTTTAAATAAGAAGTATAGCAAGGCTTTTATTTTTACGATTACAGTTGAAACTAGTAATTGCCTTCAATATGAAACAATTAAAAAAAGGAGTGCTTTATTATGAGTAATTTAGAATTGTTAACTCCGGAGAACAGCGCATTAATTTTGATTGATTTTCAACCTCAAATGACTTTTGGAGTTGCTAGCATTGACAGACAAACATTAATGAATAACGTTATGCTGCTTGCTAAATCAGCAAAAACATTTAACGTACCTACTGTTCTTACTACAGTTGAAACACAAAGCTTTTCAGGTTATTTCTGGCCACAAATTCTCGACATATTTCCAAACCATGAAATTATAGAACGTAGTTCAATGAATTCTTGGGAAGATTCAAAATTTGTTGAGGCAGTTAAGGCAACCGGTAGAAAGAAATTGATATTTGCAGCACTTTGGACTGAAGTTTGTCTTGCATTCCCTGTGCTTGAAGCAATTAAAGCTGGCTATGAAGTTTATGCAGTTGATGATGCTTCTGGTGGTACTAGTTTGACAGCACATAACGCTGCTATGCGTCGTGTTGAACAAGCTGGAGCAATTCCAGTGACAGCAATTCAAGTTTTACTTGAATATCAACGTGACTGGGCACGCAAAGACACTTATGATGCTGTTATGGAAATTGTAAAAGAACACACTGGCGCTTACGGTCAAGGCGTAGAATACGCATATACTATGGTACATGGCGCACCTCCAAGTAGGAAAATATGAATCAAGAAAGCGTAACTGTCGAAGAAACTCATGCAGAGAACACAATAGATACTGGTGGTCCAGTAACAACAATTGTTACATGGGAAATTCAAGAAGGTAAAGAAAAACAGTTTGAAACGTGGAGACATGAAATCGAAGCTGCTGCTACTACATTTCCAGGGCATTTAGGTGTAAACCTAATAGTGCCTAATAACAGATCTAGGGAGTATACCGTTATTTTTCGCTTTGATACGTATGAGCATCTACGTGCTTGGCAAGAATCAGATATTCGTCGGGATTTGTTAAAAAGGGCAAAACTATTTCAAACTACTAATCCAACTTACAAAACTGAAAGCAGTTTGGCGTATTGGTTTTTTAATCCAAAAATGCCAGTTCCACCGCCAAAATGGAAGATGTCTATTGTTACCGTTCTTGGTGTATGGCCTCTTAGCAAGTTAGTTCCTATAGTGTTAGGACCTATAATAAAAAATATGAATCCTATTATTTCATCCTTTTTTGTTTCTGTATGTATAGTGTCCTTGCTATCATGGGTAGTAATGCCAATTCTCGGTAAAATATTTCATCCATGGTTACAGAATAATAGGAAGTAGACGAGGTGTGAATATGAATTTACCGGATATGATTTTGTATAACGGAAAAATCACTACTCTTGATCCATCTCAACCTGAGGTGTCGGCTATAGCCATAACGGATGGCTTAATCACTGCAGTAGGTGGAGATGAGCTTCTTAAAAGTGCCACAGAGAAAACTAAAAAGATAGATCTTAAAAGAAAGAGAGCTATTCCGGGCTTAAATGACTCTCATATACACGTTATTCGTGGTGGTCTTCATTATAATATGGAATTACGCTGGGAAGGTGTTCCATCAGTTGCTATAGCTTTGGAAATGCTTAAAGAGCAGGCAAGACGTACACCTGCTCCTCAGTGGGTAAGAGTAGTTGGAGGTTGGTCTGAATTTCAATTTAAAGAAAGACGGATGCCAACCTTGGAAGAGATTAATACTGTTTCTGAAGACACACCTGTCTTTGTACTACATCTTTACGATAGAGCACTAGTAAATCGTGCAGGACTACGTGCATTGGGATACACAAAAGATACACCAGATCCTCCAGGTTGTCTAATTGAACGAGACAAAAGAGGGAATCCAACAGGTCTTTTAATTGCCAACCCTGATGCTTCTATTCTTTATTCCAGTCTGGGTAGAGCTCCTGTACTTAATTTTGACGACCAGATTAACTCAACCCGCCATTTTATGCGCGAATTAAATAGATTAGGTATTACAAGTGCTATTGACGCAGGCGGTGGATTTCAAAATTATCCCGACGATTATAAAGTTGTTGAACATTTAGCCGAGAAAGATCAATTAACTTTGCGTATTGCCTATAATTTATTTACACAAAATCCAAATCATGAATATGAAGACTTTGCTTCATGGGCAAAAATTGTTTCTCCAGGTCAAGGCAGTGATAAGTATAAAATGAATGGTGCTGGAGAAATGCTAGTGTTCTCAGCAGCAGACTTCGAAAAATTTCAAATGCCTAGGCCTGACCTAGCTACGATAATGGAAGCTGATTTAAAGAAAGTAATTTCTCTATTGGTAGAAAATCGTTGGCCATTCCGTTTACATGCAACCTATGACGAGTCAATAACACGTTTCTTAAATGTTTTCGAAGAAGTCAATAGAGAAATTCCTTTTGATGGTCTGCGCTGGTGGTTTGATCATGCAGAAACAATCTCAGATCATAGTATGGAACGTGTAAAGGCTTTAAATGGTGGTATTGCCATCCAAGACCGAATGGCTTTCCAGGGTGAATACTTTGTTGATTTATATGGAAAGGAAGCAGCAAAGCGTACTCCTCCGATTCATCGTATGCTAGACCTGGGTATACCTGTTGGCGCTGGTAGTGATGCAACGAGGGTTTCCAGCTATAATCCTTGGGTTGCTCTTTACTGGATGGTTGCAGGAAAAACCATTGGTGGTCTTTCAATTTATGATGAAAAGAATAAACTTGATAGAAAAGTAGCCCTAGAACTATATTCTAAAGGGAGTGCATGGTTCTCCGGGGATGAAGGTAAAAAGGGAACTCTTTCAGTGGGTCAGTTCGCTGATATCGCTGTATTGTCTTCCGATTACTTTGCAGTGTCAGAAGAAGAAATTAAGGACCTTGAATCATTGCTCACTATCATGGGTGGACAGGTTGTTTATGGAAATGATGAATTTAAACATTTATCACCTGAATTACCGCCAGCATCACCTGATTGGACACCGACGGGAGTTTATGGTTATGGTGGTTCTAACCTAGCCCACAATATACTTTCTCAAGATGCGCATAATCACAAGCATAGTTGCAGTAACCCTCTCCATCAACACACCCATACCGTAATAGGAAAAGATGGAGCAAAATGGGGGATTGGTTGTACTTGCTTTGCTTTTTAATAAGGGTTAAATGATTAGTGCATATAACCAATATAAAGAGCCACTTGTATAAAACAAGTGGCTCTTTGCTACGTTGCATGTACCACAAGATGCAATCATTTCTATAATCTTAATAATCTTAATTTGCATAGCATAGAGCGTTAGATAAAAAGATAGAACTACGCTTAAAACGGATTAAGCAGGAGAAAAGAAAGATTATATTTAAAGGAAATAAACCCTAACAGCTTTTCTAATTGTAAAAACAAGGGTTATATATAACGTTAAAAGTACTTCCTTTACAAATGGCACAACATTTAACGTTCAATCTGTTTCTTTTGATTAGGCATTTTTAAGTCAAGGTTGTGAATATCTTTAATAACTCGATCAAAACTTAGTGGCTGAGGTTCAGCAGGGAAAATGTGATACTCATATTGGTCTCCTAACGTACGGAAGTATGGTTCAAACAAACCAGAAACCAGTACGCCTACCTTTTAGTATAAGGAGAATCTAAACGATATGAGTGAACAGTATAAGCCGGTACATGAAGGAAATCTCCTGGATTTAACACAATCTCTTCGCCATTTGCCCACATAGTCATTTGACCTTCTAAGCAGTAAAATGTTTCCGTATGATGTTCATGGTAATGGTCCACAATACGATTTCCTTTAGGGCCTTCAGATGAAACTACAATAAACTGTCCATTCGTATTCGTCTGTGCTGCTACTATTCGGTGAAGCTGGTCACCTGTTAAAAGACGATCACCTTCGCCAGATTCAAGAACGTACGGAACTACTTCATCGGGCCGTTTTGAGTTTGTTACAAGTTTAGCTTCAGTCTCTATAGGTTTCTCGTTTGACGCAAATTCAATATCCAAAAGTGTTGCAGCTTGTAAAAAGCGCTCATAAAATTGTCTGTTATTTATAATGTTAGCAACATGTTGCATCGCATTGAGAATTAGACTGTACTAAATTGGGTTTAATAAAAAAGTTGTAAATAATAGCAAAAGCAAGTATATTACACGTATAAATACATAAGTAAATTGTTATATAGCAATCAGGAGGGCTTTCTTAATGGATACAAAGGCTTCAATTGAGATGGAAAAGGCAGCTCAGATCCTCAAGTTATTTGGAGATAAAACACGGCTATCAATGATCAAACTTTTACAAACAAATGAATGTTGTGTAAGTGAGCTAGCTGGAATTTACAAGGCCAGTCAACCTGCCATGAGTCAGCATTTACGTAAGTTAAAAGATATCGGGCTAGTAAAAGAGAAAAGAAAAGGTCAATGGATTTTCTATTCGATTAATCAAACACATAAACATTATAATTTTCTAGTAAGTATACTCGATTCGTTACCCACTCAAGATGATCGTTTAATTGAATTAGAAAAACAAGGATTACGCATTAGTTGTTGTTAGTAAGTGGAGGTTTACACTTTGACATCAGTGGTTGATGTGAGAATTGTACCTCCGACTCTATTACTGGTCCAAAATATATAGTAGTCAAATGAAAGAAGGTATGGACTACGGAGAGCTTTGTAAAACCATTACTATTAACATTGTGAACTTCCGTTATTTATCATGAGTATCACTCCACCTTTCAGTTATATGAGCGAGAACAGAAGTTACTCTTAACGGATATGCTCGAAATTCATTTTATGGAGCTACCTAAGTTATTAATTAAATGGCGTAACAGAGAGGTAGATCCACGGGAAGATCAACTCGTACGATGGTTATTATTACTTGAAGCATCCGAAGATGAAGAAATCACTCAGGTATTGGAGGAGATTGCGATGCAAGAAGATCAAGTATTAAAGAAAGCGATGGACGAATGGGAACGTGTGAGTCAAGATCCAGAAGTATTATTAGCTTATGAAGCACGAAGAAAAGCGTTATTAGATGAAAAGTCTGCTTTAAAAAGAGCTGAAAAAAAAGGGAAAGAAGAAGCTATAAAAGCGATGGCTATTGGAATGATTCAAGAAGGTATAGCTAACAACGTAATAAGTAAACTGACAGGTCTTTCTATAGAAGAAATTGAAATACTTCGTCATCAATAAATTAAAAAGAAGCAGTGTCTTATGTACACTGCTTCTTTTTAATAGATAATTTTTAAACAATGAATTTTGTTGAAGTAAACGCTTCATATGCTTTTGTGGGATTGGCAAACCATTCAGCAATTTCATTTGCTTTTACTTGGTCCTGTGCACCCTGAAGTAGCAATTGAACGACATGTTCAGGTAATGGTTTTGTCATAGCATTTGTCCATTCAGTTACCTCTTTTACATACTGTTTCGTTCGACTCCAATAAGACTCTCCCATTTCTACATCCCACTTAGAATTTTTGTATTCTATAAGAGTTTCATACAATTGTTCCGCACAGTAAGAAGAGAGATTACAACCTTGACCCGTAATAGGGTCGTTTAGAAATACACTATCGCCACAGCCCACTACCAGCTTGTTTTTAACCATGAGATATGGCTTTCGAATAATAGGTGTTAAGGCAGTTTGAAGAAAGCTATTTTCATCACATAAAGCGAAATTTTTTCGATCAATTCGATTATAAATTTCAGGGAAAAACTGTTGAGCTGCGCTTCTCATTTTAAGCGTAAACTCTTCTGCACTTTTTATTCCTTTAAATACGTCTAAATTACTGTTTGGTATTGCCATAATGAACATTATAGTAGCAGGACCGTATTCTGTTACTACAGGTATTTCAAACATTTCACCCAACTCAGGAAGAACCGTTACGCTTACCCCTAGAGGAGTGTTTGCTTTTATACCTGTAAAATAACCAATGATACATTTTCGCTGAGGAGTTTTAAAAGGAGAAAGATCCTTTTCTATTGAAAACGGAAAAAGAGATCCATTTTTCCCTGTACAATCAATAACCAAATCAAACTCATCTATTAGTACTTCCACACTCTCTTTATCTACCTTTTCGAAACGGAAAGAAACTCCTTTTTCTATAAGATCTTTAATAAAATGCGAGTAATATAAACGTTGATCAACAGATAATGCGGGTTCTTGCAAATTTCCTACAAATAGTTTCTGATTTCCAATTGTAATATGAATACTCTCAATAAGGGACTGTTCTCCCCATTTTGGCATATTAAAGCGTTTTTCACGAGTTCGGGTTGGACCAAAATGTACCTGGGTGGACATGACTCTACCTCTTCTAATCTGAGCTGGTGATTGACGTTCAATGATCGTAATATCAAAATCGTTCCTTAAAGAATAAGCTAAGTGGAGTCCGGATACCCCACTACCAATAATACAGATTCTCTTTTTCAACAATCTCACTCCTTCATTAGAAAATTCGACATTCAGCAATAGGTTTACATGAATATCCTAGTTACATTATATGAACTAGGTCTATGAAGTTCTTTGCTAACATCTTCTTCTGAGTATAACTACCATTTAGTTTATTTAAATCCAATTTTTATGTAAATGGTTCCTTAGGAATGGGGATTATAGACTGTACAGTGAATTTGAATTAAAAGACCGTTAATGATTCCAGCGCAAAAAAGCCTTTATAGAAATATAAAGTGGCAGTTTCCTGTAAATCACTCACTTATGATGATAATCCAAACAAAGGTAAATGGAGGATGTCACAACTGCAATTATTTTACTTCAAAAGTTTTATAAAAGGTGGCCCGTTCTTACGTAAGCATTGAGAATATAACATTAAGAAAAGGTATAAGCATAGAGCATTAATTAGTAGCTAGTTCAGTATCGCTACCGCGTTAATACAAGCTGTATATGCGTAATGACGCCCTTCATGGAACCTGTAAGGGAGCTGAGCCGAAGAGGAGAAGGGGGCGACCGGATGTGTTGAGCTGAAATAACTGAGACATAAAAAGCGCAAAAATAAAAAGAATGAAAGTAGGTACCAACATGAGAAAAACACAATGGTTTCCTTTTCGAAAAATCTTTTCTCCATCCCCCAAACCACCTCTCAAGAGACCTTGTCCCTTTTAGTTCATTTGCCATACTTGACCCCACTATTTTAACCCAACGATAAAAAACGCTTCGTATAACTACGTAAGCGTTTTTATTTTTATTCTACATCAGTTAGGGGCCGATATTGTTCAGAGGTAATTAAATCACCTTCCATGAGAACATAAGGGTGTGTTTCCATTAAAATAG
>Ga0209463_1001042_pt1 | contig 17967 bp, 17 predicted proteins | sample AgamicMgSfrz_FD_187169 | JGI IMG/M metagenome (GOLD analysis project Ga0209463, IMG submission 187169) | Agave microbial communities from Guanajuato, Mexico - Mg.Sf.rz (SPAdes) (version 2) | ecosystem: Host-associated > Plants > Phyllosphere > Phylloplane/Leaf | place: Guanajuato, Mexico... | reverse complement strand
TGTTTGCAAGAAATATCACCTATCACTGTTTTTCTTATTTATTATAGCACACACTTCTTATATAGAATGACTTGCTCTTATGTTAGTTAGTACTGCTATAACAGGAAAAATCCTAAATAGACTCATGTTCCAATCTATTTAGGATAGTATGTTGTATTTAGTTAATAACGCCTTCACCAATTTCCCTTTTTATTGTTAAATCGTCTAAACTTTTAAAGGAGTAACCTCTTTTTTTCAAATCAATAATTGCTTGTTCTAATGCTTCTGCATTATCTTTCGAAACGGTGTGCAACAAAAGGATACAGCCAGGATGAACCTGTTTCATTATATTGTCATAGCTATATTTCCATCCTTTTTGCTGATCCGTTTTCCAATCTACAAAGGCAAGTGACCAAAATACTTGTGTATATCCTAATTCTTTCGCAACTTTTAAAGTCCGTTCACTGAAAATGCCTCGCGGCGGACGTAAATAGGTCATGCCTTTTTTACCTGTTAGAGCTTCCGTTTCTGTAACCACTGTTTCTAATTCTTGTTTCAGCTTTTCATCACTGATTTGGGTGAAATCTGGATGATGATAAGAGTGATTGCCAATAATATGGCCTTCCACTGCCATTCTTTTCACTAGGTCAGGTGCACTCTTTAAATAGTGGCCTGTTACAAAAAAAGTCGCAGGCACTTTTTCCTTTTTTAGAACATCCAGTATTTTCCCTGTATAACCATTTTCATAGCCATTATCAAAGGTTAGATACAATACCTTTTTATCACTCTCATCTTTATAATAAGCACCATACTTTTCAAGCAAGTCATCCAAGTCTTTGCCTGCTTCTGCCGGCTGCTCGTTTACAGCCTTTTTGAATCCCCAATGTAATGGCTGATTCGAGACATTAGCCCAAACTTCATTTGGTATTATAGAAAGTAAAAATATTACGCAGAAAACAATCTTATACATTCTCTCCACTTTTTTATCCTCCTAACAGATTAACTATCTGTTAGTTTTGGTCAAACTCGCGGAATAATGCTTGGAAAAATAAAGCAGATTATGACAGTAGTTTATACCATTTGTTTCTTTTTCCTAACTATCCAAGTTAATCCAATCCCGGCTAATAATACACCTGCTATAATTTGGTTGTAATAGTTTGTCGCTGTATCTGGCAACTCTTCTCCTAAATTATTTTCTTCTAAATCAGTACCCTTTTGATTTTCTCCTGGTGTTGTTTCTTCTTCATTTTCTCCTGATACTGTTTCTTCTTCATTTTCTCCTGGCACTGTTTCTTCTTCATTTTCTCCTGGTACTGTTTCTTCTTCATTTTCTCCCGGTACTGTTTCTTCTTCATTTTCTCCTGGTACTGTTTCTTCTTCATTTTCTCCTGGTACTGTTTCTTCTTCATTTTCTCCTGGTGTTGTTTCTTCTTCATTTTCTCCTGGTGCTGTTTCTTCTTCATTTTCTCCTGGTGTTGTTTCTTCTTGAATCAATTCTGTATTGTTAAAAGCAATATACGTAAATAAAGCGGACTCATTCTCACCATCTGAAAGAATGATGGTATACGGGGCAGTCACATCAATATTTGTAAATTGATTTGCATTGTTATTATAGAGACGTTCTCCCGTTCTTTCGTTGATTAGATAAACTACCGAAGTGCCATTTTCCGGTACTATTTCCCAAACTATTTTTCCATTATCTTGTACAAAAAGACTGCTTTGCTGTATCAATTTATCCTTTACATCTAAAAGATATTTACCAATGTCCAAAGATTCCTTTTTGCTTAAGATTTTAAATATCGCTGTATCCAATTCATTACTCACTGCTTTTATATTCGGTCTTGTTGCTGCTAGATGATCAGATACTTCTATAGCTTTGCCAAGTGTATCTTTTAAAGTTTCTTTATCCGCTTCATTTGCTTGATATTCGTCAAGTTCATAATCTTCCGAAATATTATCATACAGTTTTTGACCAACAGATATCATACGTGCTAATGTTTGTTGTAAATCTACATTAAAGCTTAAATAAACTTCTTTTGTTATCCCACTATCCGTATATTGTACATGGGATATCCCTTGCCATACATCATCTCCGGCTGATGCATGTCTAATATTTAACTGATAAAATGCCAAATTATTTTGTCGTTCCACTAAATTTACTTTACTAATTCGATTTGTATCAATTCCTCCTACCGCCGTATTGGAAGCTGCACCTATCACAGCATTTTCGGAAAGATTATAAAATGGGATGTTAGCAACTGTTTGAAATTCACCAGTTTGTTTTAACGTTATTGCCTTACTGCCAAAGTCAGCAGAATAATTAGATAACTTCGCATTCTCATCATTAGAATCTAAGACGATAAAAGAAAGTGTTTTATCCGTGAAAAACTTTTCTCTCTTCACTGAATCCATCGCGAATTCTAATCCCTGTATAGCTGCATCTATTTCCGCTTGAGTGGCATTCGGATTCTCAAACACTGTTTGTGCTCTATTAAGACGAAGTGCTATTTGAGCCGTAGAGTAAGAATGTTCTCCCTCAGAATAAACATTTGCAATCAATGTGCCACGCGGAGGAATATCTGCAAATAAGTGTTTAGCATCTGCCATTGTTTGTTCCAATGGTCCTTTATCTATTTCTACCTCCCAAGGCAAACTACTTGTGTCAACAGTTAGCTGAACGTTATACCAATTATCATAAATCCCTCCTGGATAGCCAGGTACGCCTTCCATATAGGTATGAATTAGAACATCTGGAGCTTTTGATATGTCCTCAAGTTCATATTCAATAAGGTAATTACCTGAATCGGTTATTTCAGAATGGATTTCCTGATAACCTTCTATCCCCGTAACCGTTTCTCCTGAGATTTCTGCTTTCGGTTGACCTGGAAGTCTGTAGCCTATGTACGGTAAGTATTCTTTATTTATCGTTGTTATCTCATGCTGAAATAAAATTTTGTTATCCGTTACAATCAACTTCCCAGAATTAGGTACATATAAATAACTGTTAGCTGCCGATACTTCTGTTGTGTTGTCTTTTAAATATTGATAATTAATCTCATATATTCCTTCTGGCAATACATTTTCTTCTGCTCTCGCATTTGAAGGGAAATTAATATAAACAACAAACAGCATTGCTATTATCAATGTGAATATACTTGCTTTTTTCAATTCATTCTCTCCCCATATGAAAGACTCTGTCCTCTTCTCCGCTCTCTCCTAATATTCATAAGGTTTTATCCCAACTATTATTAAAAGAATGTAATTAGCATAGAAGTAACAGAGTCTCATTATTTAATAATTCACAGACACAAAATTATAACCATTCAATAAATAAAGGGATATACCCACTATGTGGCCCTGCATTTACAAATAATTGAATTGCTAAATTCTCATTAAGGTCATTTATCGCAAAAGTAAATTGAACATTTCCAGAGCTATTTACGGATCGATCTGCCTCTACATAATTACTTCCATCCCATACAAGCAAATCTCCAATAGTAGTGCTATCTTCTAATACAATTGTAGCTGTATCATTAGAAAAAACAGCATCTTGGACAATAAAGGAACTAGCGTGAGGTGAGTAGTTTTCATTTTCATCTAAGAATTGATAATTAAATGTAGCTGCAGATGCAGACATAGCGCTCATGAATAAAAGCAATAAAGCGACTACTGCCACCATTATATTTTTTTTCATTGAAATAGATAAACTCATAAAATTCCCTCTCCTTTTTTAAATTCTTCTAGTATTTTTATTGCTTTTGCATGATTTGCCCATTCATGATGTCTAACACTACTTGTTATAAAATCCTTCTACTCCCACCTTTCTAAAATAAATTAACAGCTTTTCGTATCGATAATGATATTCATTCTCATTGGTTGATAAAAAAAATAGAATTGTGATTAATTACTCCAGTTTCCCCTTAAATGATATTCATTCTCAATTAAAACTAAAAAAAAAGCTGTTTTCTTCAAAAGAACCTTAGCATGATTAGTTTGGTCCTTTCGAAATCAATCTATCATTTAACTTTTACACTGTCAATGGGTTATTAACATTTTTTGATAAAAATATCTAAAAATCGGGAAAATTCTGCGATTTCCCGATTTTTATTTTTGTTTTTTATAATAGAATCACTTTCTTATCTTACATACTTCTATTAAAACACTCTATCCTTAAACATTGCCAACTTCTCTAAGGAGGATAATTCAATATCTTGATGAAGAGAGTTACCATGTGAGTCCATTGTAACAACTGCTTTAAATCCTTCTACCTTCAAATGCCACATTGCTTCTGGGATACCGAACTGCATAAGGTCTACCCCTTCTACCGACTTCATGCAATCTGCGTAGTACTGGGCCGCTCCTCCAATTGCATTTAAATATACCCCGCCATGCTCTTCCAATGCTTTCAATGTTCTGGCACCCATACCACCTTTTCCGATTACTGCACGTATGCCAAATTTTTTCATAATGTCTCCCTGATAAGGCTCCTCGCGAATGCTTGTTGTTGGTCCAGCCGCTTTAACCTGCCAATTTCCATCCTCATCTTTCAACATAACTGGTCCACAATGATAAATAATCTGCCCATTTAAATCAATTGGAGCATCATTTGTACTTAAATACTTATGGATTGCATCCCTACCCGTATACATCATGCCATTAATTTGCACCACATCGCCAACTTTTAATTGACGAATATCCTCTTCACTGATTGGTGCCTGTAGTGTAATAACTTCCTCTGCTGCAGCTGCTTCCTTTTCCTTATTAGCCTCTGCTTTGAAGTCAATTTTATCTCCTTCTTGATATTGCCATTCCTTGATTTCTCCCGTATCAGGGCTTATCGAAATAGCTAATCTGCGGAATGCCCAGCAATTATACGCAACAGATACGAAGAAGCTTGCAGGGATACGGTTCATCACGCCAATCTTACAGCCTAATAGCGTTGTTTCGCCACCAAAGCCCATTGTGCCAATTCCTAATTTATTGGCATTTTCCATTATATAATCTTCGAGAACTGCTAATTCTGGAATGGCATTTGTATCATCTACAGAGCGGAAAAGCTGTTCTTTCGCCAAATCATAGCCCGCAGATCGATCCCCTCCAATTCCGACTCCAATAAACCCGGCACTACATCCCTGTCCCTGCGCTTGATAAACAGAGTGTAAGATGCACTTGCGAATACCGTCTAAATCGCGTCCAGCTCTGCCTAGTCCTTCTAATTCACAAGGAAGACTATATTGAATATTTTTATTTTCACAGCCGCCACCTTTTAAAATTAAACGAATATCGATGTAGTCTTTTTCCCACTGTTCAAACTTAATGACAGGTGTCCCTGCCCCTAAATTATTTCCACTGTTTTCCCCTGTAAGAGAATCAACAGAGTTCGGTCTAAGCTTACCGTTCTTCGTTGCAAGCTCCATACTTTCGTAAATAGCTGCTTTTATTTCTAGCTGGTTAAGAGCAACAGGTGTTTTAATTTTAAAAGTCGGCAGCCCTGTATCTTGGCAAATAGGTGAGACTTCCTTATCTGCCATTCCAATGTTTTGCGTAATTGTTGCTAAACTCATCGCCGAACGTGTACCAGCATTTTCTGATGCTGTTGCCTTTGCAATCGCACGTCTAACATCTTTTGGAAGATTGGTCGATGTTTCCACAATTAAATCGTAAATACTCTTCTTCAGATTTTCAAAATACATGCTTCTCCCCCTCATTGAAAAGCGCAAGCAAACCTTGCAATTTTTTATTACACTCAAATAACTCCCTATAAAAAATTATACTCTTCTCTCCAGCGATAGAGAAGTAATTTGCAATCGTTTACAGAAATATTCTGGAATTTCTCATATAAATAAAAAGCTTGGATGATTTCACCCAAGCTTTACATTCTTACAAATCTCTATGTTTAAACTCATTACATTTCGATTCTATTTCATCTATCATTTGAATTAAACGATCGATATCCTCTAACTCCGCTTCTTCTGGATCAATCGCATCTAGTACATCCATAAACATATTTAATCTTGTTTTTAGAAAAGTAACTTGCTCATTTTTATCTGTAATTGAACTACCCAACATACTCTCTCCTTTCAAAACTACCCTTTAATCGTAACGAATTTTCCTTCTTTCAGCAACCTTCCTTTTTATCTTTGCACATGTTTTATCTTTTTACACCTTTAAAGAAAGAAATCTGCGTTTTCCATAATGTAAGTGATGATTACACAGGGGTTCTGTATAACTAGTTTTTGTTCCTTTTTAATTTTTTTAGTATGCATAGATAAAAGAAACATCTAGCCAAAATACTAGATGCTCCTTTCTTTTCTACTATTTGTTCAAGTTGTTAGTACTGTCTCATTATTTTTCATTACTTCCCTATCTCCTGTTTCGGCTGGAAGCTGTGGCTTTTTTTCTAAATCGGATGACTCAATAATTTGATCTTTTGTGGTAGTAATTTTCTTTGTGATTTGTTTGCATTGTCGTTTTGTTTGAAAATAGAGTTGTTTAAAATCCTCTGTAATTTCTTTTAAATCCTTGGAGCGCTCTAATACGGTAGATTGAATCTGCTTGTACAATCCTTGGGTGTCATTAGCAATGTCCTTCATTGCATCAGAAGAATTATTGAATCTTTCTTTCCAATCCTGCTTAAATTCATCAGGGTTTTCTTTATAACTCTGAACGAAACGAGTGCTTGCATCTTTTATACTTTCGAATTTCTGCACCGTTCTTTTTCTTGTAGCTGGGTCAATCAGAGAAATTGTGACACCAATGACACTTCCAATTACTAAGCCTGTTACAATTTTATTCCCTTGCTTTGTTGCATTAGACATATCATTCATCTCCCTTCTTCTCGTTAAACATTCTTTTCCCGCCAAAGAATTATTTAAAACAAAAACGTTTGACAGATAGGATTTTTCCTTTAATAATGACAAGGGGACTTTATCCCCTCAAAGATAAAAATTGCATTCTATACCTTATTTACACATAGATATAGTTTAACTATTCTTTTTATAAAAGGAGCTTATCATGATTACAGAAAAAAATAGGATTACTCCAAGCATAGATCCTTGGGAAGCTTATATGGATATGGAGCAGCATGGAAAATTAACCTTATCCAATATTGAATTTACGACTACCACTTTATGTAATATGCGCTGTGAGCATTGTGCTGTTGGTTATACACTTCAGCCAAAAGATCCAAACGCATTGCCCATTGATTTATTACTAAAAAAACTAGATGAAATCCCTCATCTTCGGTCTCTAAGCATTACTGGCGGAGAACCAATGATGAGTAGAAGATCTGTAGAAAATTATGTTGTTCCTCTTTTTAAATATGCACACAGTCGTGGTGTAAAAACACAATTAAATTCAAATTTAACACTAGGGCTCGATCGTTATGAAGCCGTTATTCCTTATCTAGATGTGCTACATATCTCCCATAACTGGGGCACAGAAGAGGAATTTGCGGAACGTGGTTTTGCGATGATGACAAGAAAGCCGACTTACGAACAAAGAGGCAAACTATTTCAGAACATCATTACGAATAGTAGAGCACTAGTCGAAGCTGGAGTTGTTGTCTCTGCAGAAACAATGTTGAATAAACGTACACTTCCCTATTTAGAACATATCCACCGACAAATTGTCGATGAAATGAAATGTCAAAGGCATGAAATTCACCCTATGTATCCATCTGACTTTGCTTCTACTTTAGAAACTTTATCATTAGATGAAATCCGAGACAGCATTAACCATCTTTTAGATATTCGTGATGAAAATGTATGGATGTTATTTGGTACACTTCCATTCTATCCTTGTAACAGCAAAGAAGAAGACCTACAGTTACTAAGTCGCCTTTACTCTAGCAAAAATGTAACGGTTCGTAACGATCCTGATGGCCGTTCTCGTTTAAACGTAAATATTTTTACTGGTGATGTAATCGTTACTGATTTCGGCGATACACCAGCACTTGGAAATATTCAAACAGATCATTTAGAGGATATTTTCCAGAAATGGCTTTCCACTGATTTAGCTCGTTCATTAAATTGCCATTGCCCAGCTGTCAAATGCCTTGGACCAAATGTTCTTGTAAAAAATAGTTACTATCAAGATATTGATTTTACAACAAAAAAAGCATTGATTAGTCGTTAATTGGAATGGTGTCCATTGGAAAATGGGCACTTTTTTATTTTGGGGTTGAGGTTGGCTTGCTTGATAAATGGCATTTTTCTTGATTCTGCTTTTTGGGAGTTCATTCCCCTTAATGGACGCCACTTTTTCCCTTTCCTCCTGCAATTTCTGTGTTCATCCCCTTAATGAACGCCATTTTTTCCTTTCTCTCCTGCAATTTCTGTGTTCATCCCCTTGATGAACGCCACTTTCCCCTTTCTCTCCTACAATTTCTGCGTTCATCCTTCCAATGATCCACATTCCTTCATCCTAAAGACAACAAAAAGACTGACATTCAAAGTCAGTCTTTCCACATTTATTTATCTCGGTCTTTCACTTGCCATAAATCCAAAAGAAACATGATCTTGAACAGGTATCCAAGCACCAATTCCTTGTGAAGTTACATTTTTCACGACGATTGATTTTTTGCTTCCTTTTAGCATCATATATACTTCGCCATACGTCACTTTTCCTTTTTCGTTGACAGCAGGAGCGTATCCATATAAATACCCTAGTCTTTTAGGAGGAATGTTATACACTTGATCTTTCTTTGTTCCTGTTCCAATCACTGTTTCAAATGCGAGAGATAATCCTGAATTTTGAGTTGCTTTTACCAGCATCATTTTTTTTACTTGCTCTGCATTTGGAACCTTTGCAGTTAAACCGCCTCTTACCGTTTTCTGTGATTCTTGAACATAATGGATTTGATATGGTAATTTTCCACCACGATTATCATAGAAATTCGTATTTACTTTCTGATACTCCCAATTCGGTGCTGTTTCTGTTGATTCGTAGTTAAGCGGCCATTGTCCTAAATAAACAATTGCCTTGTATCCAAGTGCAAATGGGGTGCTATTCACTGTGGATTCGTTCAGCATACGAATTAAATCCGGATTATCAATTTTCACCTTGGAAGAATTAATAAGCTGTTGTGTTAATTCACTAGGCTGCAGTTTAGGTACATCTTGTGTTGGATTTGGATACGTATTTTCCTTCGTTATATTCATAACGGAATTAGGTATGGTAATAATCTTGGATTTCGGTAGATTTTCTTCCTTTTCTTTCTCTTTTGCTTTTTCCGCATAAGTTAACATTGGAAGCATTAAGAAAAAAGATAAAAGCACAATCGTTATTTTCTTATACATAGCAAGTTTGAACTCCCTTCAAATAATCATCCATAACTATGGTTATTTTTTTCGGAGTTCGCTTAGATTATCCATTATTAAAAGAATTTTTTTCTTTCCTCCTATTTCATTACAAATTTTCCCGTTAATTTGGAACAATACGGATGGAAAAATTGGATAGCAGGACCAAGCCCAAAAGCGATAATTAATGTACCAAGTCCAATGGGACCATTTACTAAAAAAGCAAACAATAAAGCAAGTATTTCTCCAATTAACTTGGCAATCATAAGATTAACGCCATATCTTTCCTGAATGGTAACCATAAAATCATCAATTGGATTTAAAGGAAATTCAGATTGCAAATAGAGGGCAATGCCTAGACCAATAATAATTAATCCAGAAATTAATAAAATTAATTGGCTCATAAACATAAAATAATGGAGACGATTTACTAAAAGAGCCATCCAAAAGTCAACAAAAAATCCTAGAATAAACACTGTGGCAAGGGATAATAAGTTTGGTTTTTTACGTAAAAGCAAAGCATTGACGAATATAAGGATAATACCTACTATAACAATCCAGCTTCCTATTGTTAATCCAACTAAATGAGATAGGCCTACATTGAGAGCATCCCAAGGGCCGGCTCCTAAATTTGCCTTAATAGTCAACGTAGCCCCAAATGCTAATATAAAAAGCCCACCAACATAGAAAAGGCATCGATAAAACAGTGACATACCTTTATATCTCCTTTCTCCATACATCCTTTTTCCACTTCTTTCATTCATATGCCTTAGGAACTTAAAACTTGTCCATTATTGTTAAAAATAAATAATCAGAATATTTACATTTATCCAATATTATTGTATAATAAGGTCATCAAATAAAAGGAGGGTAGCTATTTAGATCGCTTATATTTTGTAAAGGAGGAAAATATAAACCTTTGAATATTCATCAATCAGAGCTTTATCCAAACTATAAAAGGAAAAGAGGTTGGTGATCCGATGGAAGCGACATGATAGATTCCCTATACAACATATCTAAATCAACGAATACTTAAAAGACTTATTTTCATATAAAAGAAAGGTGAATTCATGCAAAAAAGCCTAGCCGTTGTAAAGAAAACGGCTAGGCCTTGTTATTATTCATACTTTCTTAAAGCAAGTAAAATCCAATTCCCATTATTGCATAAGCAGCTAATAAGGTTGCTCCCTCAAACCAGTTTGTCTCTCCGTCATTTGAAATACTTACCATTAGCAACACGGCTGTTGCCATACTAATAAGTTCTGGCAGTGTGAAGACTAATGACATTCCGCTCGGGAAAAGTAAAGACACTAAAACTAGTAATGGTGCGACAAACATGGCAATTTGCAAGGTTGATCCGATAGCAATTTCAACCGCAATATCCATCTTGTTCTTATATGCCATTACAACAGCTGAAGCATGCTCTGCTGCATTTCCAACGATAGCCACAATAATGATCCCAATAAACAGCTCAGACCATCCAAAAGATTCTGCTACTACTTCAAATGTATGTACTAAGTTTTCTGATACATAAGCAACAGCCAGTGTTGCAATCGCCAAAATAGTGATACTTTTTTTCACTGACCATTCTGGTGTTTCCTCATGAGCATGACCATGCTCTCCGTTTTTTTCTACTTGATAAACACCACGATGAGTCACTAATTTGAAAAACAGTGCTGCTAAATACAATACAATCAAAATAATAGCGATTCCGATACTTAAAGAAAGTGTTTTTCCTGCATTCATATTCATCGTAAATACTTCAGGAATCACAAATGCAACAATGACTGCAAATATTAATAATCCTGAATTATGACGAGCATCATAAACATTAAATTGCTGTCTCTTATACTTTAATCCACCGATAAAAAAGGACAAGCCTGCCACAAGCAATAAGTTCCCTAACACAGAACCAGTTAAGGATGCCAATACTACTTCTGTTAACCCTTCTCGTAAAGCAAATATAGCAATGATCAATTCTACCGCATTACCAAAAGTAGCATTTAATAATCCACCAATTCTGGGACCAGCGACAATCGCTAAGCTCTCTGTCGCTCTGCCCATAAAACTAGATAAAGCAATGATGGTAAGACAGTAAATAACAAACATAAGAATACTTGACCAATGTAATAAGGAACCTATTATCGATAAGGGAACCCCAATAAATGCTGCAATCGTAAATATTTTATTAACCATTTTTCTCGCTTCCTTTCTCCTATCACCCTCATATAATTTCCCATCCAACTGCAGGCTAAACTTATTATACAGCTACTTTGCCCAAATATAACCAATTTCCTAAAAATGTTTTTCTCTTTTGATAGGAGCATTAGTAGTTTTATTTCAAAAAAAATCTATTGCAATACTGTTAATTCCCCTTTAACATCATTTAGGGAGACTAAATATAGACAACAGTGTAAGAAACAAGGGAGTATAATTATGAACAGTAAAAAATTCGCCGTACTAATAAGCATTGTCAGTATTTCTGGATTTAGTCAAGGAATGCTGCTGCCATTAATAGCAGTCATTTTTGAAAATGATGGCCTATCTTCTAGTTTAAATGGATTAAACGCAGTAGGACTCTATATGGGGATTCTTCTTATTTCGCCTTTTATGGAATATCCTTTGCGTAAATATGGATATAAACCCGTTATCGTATTTGGCGGTCTTGTTGTTATTCTGTCACTAGCACTTTTTCCACTATGGAAGTCTTTTTGGTTTTGGTTTCTTCTTCGTCTGTTTATTGGAATAGGTGATCATTCTCTCCATTTCGCTACACAAACTTGGATAACCACTGCATCACCTATAGAAAAACGGGGAAGAAATATTTCTCTATACGGTGTGTTCTTTGGAATTGGGTTCGCAGTTGGACCATTATTAACTCCTTTAGTAAAAGTAAATGAATCACTGCCTTTTATTCTTTCATCCATTATGTGCTTTATCGCTTGGATTTTTATACTATGGATTAAAAATGACTTTCCAGAACAAACAGTTGAAACAAATTCATTTTTAGATACAATGAAGCGTTTCTCTAGTGCCATGAAATATGCGTGGATTGCTTTTCTTCCCCCGCTCGCCTATGGTTTCTTGGAATCAAGCTTAAACTCAAGTTTTCCTGTCTACGGATTAAGAATCGATTTAAGTGTTGTCCAGATTTCCCTTTTACTTACTGCCTTTTCGATAGGAGCCATTGTGTTTCAACTCCCTTTAGGGATGATCAGCGATAAATTTGGCAGAAGACGGACACTTGTAACGATTTTAATTATTGGTACTATCTGCTTTTCTTTCGCGAGTACGCTTGAAGCTTATTTAATCGGCTTAATTATCTGTCTTTTCCTTGCTGGGATGGCAGTTGGCTCTACCTTTTCTTTAGGGATTAGCTATATGACTGATTTAGTGCCAACTAACCTTCTTCCTACTGGAAACCTTCTATGTGGAATGGCCTTTAGTGTCGGCAGTTTAATTGGTCCTTATCTGGGAGGAGTATTTATTCAATATTTCCAGCATATTAGCTATTTTATAGTGATAGCGGCAATTTTATTTGTTGTTTGTTCAATCATTTTTATCTTTGGGAAAAAAGAATCGAGAAATCATTACTTAACAGAGGCAAAATGATATTCAGCACATACAATATGTGGTAAGCTTATCTTATAAAATTAAATAAAAAACTATTTCTATTCGTTATTTGTGCTGTCACCTTCTTAGGTGGCAGCTTTCGTGTTTTTTAAGGGTAGTGAACTTGATTCTCTCTCTCAATAAGAACGGATAATCATTTAAAAGGAGGAAAAAACAAATGTCCACAGAAACGGAATTAAAAACCTATGTACAACCAAAGGTAGAAATGAAGCCATCTTTATTTGCGAAACTATCTCCTCATCTCGAACTAATTGCTGCTGGAATAAGCGGAATTTTAATTGTGATTGGATGGATTTTACACCATTTCGACTATTCATCTATTTCTATCGCTTCCTACTTGCTTGCTTTTGTGATTGGTGGATATGCAAAGGCAAAAGAGGGAATCATCGAAACCATTGAAAATAAAGAATTAAATGTCGAAATGCTAATGATTTTTGCTGCAATTGGTTCTGCTATTATTGGATATTGGGCTGAAGGTGCGATATTAATATTTATCTTTGCTGTAAGCGGCGCGTTAGAGACATATACAATGAATAAGAGTAATAAGGAAATATCAGCCCTTATGAAGTTACAACCAGAAGAAGCAATCAAAATACTTCCAGATGGTCGTGAACAAGCAGTTCCAGTATCTTCTCTCACTATCTCTGACATCATCTTAATTAAGCCCGGGGAAAGAGTCCCAGTAGATGGAAAAATTATCAAAGGGACAACGGCAATTGATGAAGCAGCTATTACAGGTGAATCCATTCCATTAACCAAAGAAATAAATGATGAAGTATTTGCTGGAACAGTAAATATAAGTGGCTCGATTACTGTTACCCTTACAAAGCATGCAGACGAAACACTTTTTCAAAAGATTATTACCTTGATTCAATCGGCACAAAGTGAGAAATCACCTTCTCAAGCTTTTATTGAAAAATTTGAAGGATCCTATGTCAAAATAGTCTTAACTATCGTTGGCCTGTTACTGTTCCTTCCGCATTTTCTGTTGGGTTGGTCTTGGAATGAAACATTCTATCGAGCAATGATTTTTTTAGTAGTCGCATCTCCTTGTGCATTGGTAGCAAGTATAATGCCAGCTACCTTATCAGCAATCTCAAATGGCGCAAGGGCTGGTATCCTTTTTAAAGGTGGTGTTCATCTAGAGAATCTCGCCCATGTAAGCGCAATTGCTTTTGATAAAACAGGAACGTTGACTAAAGGAAAACCTGTGGTAACAGATGTATTTATCGATAATAAATTTACGGAGAAAGAAATTGTTCAATTAACAGCTAGTATTGAAAGTCATTCAAACCATCCCCTTGCAAAAGCAATCGTTCGATATGCTGAGCAGAAATACAATGAACCGTTAACACAGCCAGAAAGCATTCAAGATAATTCAGGTTGGGGCGTTACAGCAAAAATTAATCATACTGAATGGCGAATCGGGAAAGCTGCTTTTGTGGGAGAAAAAGAAGCAGTTGCTTTCCAAAACAAAATATATGAACAAATATCAAATGGAGGAAAAACAGCTGTATTTGTCAAAAAGGACACAGAAATAATCGCACTGATTGCTTTAAAGGATGTGGTACGAGAAGAATCAAAAGAAGCAATTGATCGTTTAAAGCAGAACGGTATTTATACGGTTATGATTACAGGAGATAGTGAGAAAACAGCTAATGCTATTTCCAAAGAAAGCCATGTTGATGAATATATTGCTGAATGCTTACCGGAGAAGAAAGTAGCTTCCGTTAAAGAGCTAAAAGAGAAATATGGAATCGTTGCAATGGTAGGAGATGGAATTAATGACGCACCTGCTCTTGCTACTGCAAATGTAGGTATTGCAATGGGAGAAGGAACCGATGTTGCGTTAGAGACAGCAGATGTCGTATTAATGAAAAACGATTTGCCACGTATAGCAGAGGCCATTCAACTATCTAAGCGGATGAATCGTATTATTAAACAAAATATTATCTTTTCCATTTCTGTTATTATGTTGCTTATCATTTCGAACTTCTTACAAGTAGTTGCCCTCCCTTTTGGTGTAATTGGGCATGAAGGCAGTACAATCTTGGTGATTTTGAATAGCTTGCGGTTATTAAAAAGTTAAAAGACCATATTGTTTGGCGGGCTGATTGATGATGCCATTCGCTTTGGCTGATATTTGGCTGATATTTGGCTGCTTTGGCTGATATCACGCCTATTTTGGCTGATATCCGACCACTTTGGCTGATTTCACGCCTATTTTGGCTGATTTCACTCCTACTTTAGCTGATTTCTCATCCGTTTTGACTAATTTCCGACCACTTTGGCTGATTTCTCATCCGTTTTGACTAATATCCTGTCATAACATATTTAAAAAGCCTTCAAAGACTAATCTTTGAAGGCTTTCTATAAATAAGGTTATACACTTCTATTAGTGGTAGCCGTTTTGTCCGTTAGCAGAACTAGATGTTTTATGTTTTGGCTTACTTTTCCCTTTTTGTTTTGTGCCGCCATCTTTTTTTGTATGTTTTGTCATTCTAAATCCCCCCTATTAATTGTTTTCCCCACTATTAGTTTGTTCCATTAGTGTTCTTTTATAGAGGTAAATTACGGATACTGGTTAACAAGGTTCTTTTCTCTTTTCCGTAAAATAAGCATTAATCTCTCCACCCAAGATGATAATTATGCCAGTAATATAGAACCAAATCATTAAAACGATAATGGTCCCGATACTTCCATAAGTTGCGGAATAGTTACTGAAATTCCCAACATAATAGGAGAAAGCCAAGGAGGCAAGAACCCAACCAATCGCAGCGAAAATTGCTCCGGGAATGGCGGAAATACATTTCAGTTTTTTATTTGGAGCAACCCAATAAAGGGCAAGAAACACAATAAATAAAATAATTGGCGATGCAAGAAATCTTAACGTATTCCATATAGATAAAAACTCGTCTGTTAAGTCAAATTGTGAAAATAAAAACATCCCTATTTGCTCTCCAAATACTGGTAATAATAGCGCCACTACTACTACCGCAATCATGCCAAGTGTCAGCAAAATAGACATCCCTCGTGCAACAATAAATGATCTAGTTTCTTCCACATTATAGGCTTTATTTAAAGCCTTTATGATAGCATTTAAGCCATTTGAAGCAGACCATATTGTCGCGATGATCCCGAATGATAAAAGACTCACATTTCTGTTTAGCACCTGATCGATATTTGATTCAATTGTATTCATAATATCTCCAGGAGCAAATCCCTCCACTATGCCTAGCAAGTCTTCTTTTGTAATAGGAAGATACGGAAGGAGTGTCATTACGAAAATGAGTAGTGGGAAAATAGACAATAAAAAATAGTAGGCTAGCTGTGCTGCCAAATCAAATACATCATCTTGTTGAATATTTTTGATGAGAACCTTAAAAAAATGAATGACCTTTCCCATACAAAATCACCGTCCTAACAGTTCATTTATGTATGTACCTTTGCCCGTTATCGTGTAAATAAAAACATGTCCCTAATAAGAGCTTGTAATATGTACTATAAAAAGATACAGCCTGAATGATACCTCCATCTCTAAATATACATATACCCAAGCAAAGCTGGGCTGATTTTTTATAGATGTTGGTATCATTTAAGCTACTAGACATTCTAAAAAGCATTCATATACAGCTATTCCGTCTTAGGTAAATATTGTATGCTAGAGACTAGCTTTCTTTCCTGATTGATCGTGTTCCCTTTCGAAAAAGCTTCTTTAGTATCTCGGATAATGCCTGCAACTACTGGCGTTATTCCTTTTAATTCCTCAAGTTGCTTCTTAACAAAAGCTGCATCATCGGAAATTTTCGTGGCTGAGTTCTTTATTTTTTCTGAAGTTAGATTCAAACTTGACGTCATCTGGTCTAAATCTTTTACAGTATCTTTCGCATGCTGTATAGTCGTTACAGCATGTTGTCTTGTATGCCTGTCTAACAGGCTTATCGCCGTTCCAATAAGACTGCCTATAAAAAAACCTTTTGTTATACTCATTTTCATAGTCCCTGCCACCTCTCCAAATTGTTGTTTTGGTTCATTGTTAAAGCGCAACATTTTTTATACAACTATTTCTTGAAGGATGACAACAGGCTACCTTATAAGGAATACACTTGTTTTATCTCCCTTAGCAAACCTTCACAGCCATCCTTCACTAATGCAAAAACTTCTTCAAAATTACCGGTATAATATGGGTCTGGTACTTCTATTCCCGCAGCATGATCTGTATAATCCATTAAAAGGCGGACTTTTGTGCCATCTAACATGTCATTCAGGTTTTTAATATTCGCTATATTACTGTTATCCATTGCAATCAGATAATCAAATTCTTCTAAATCCTTATCTGCCAATTGACGGGCAAAAATACCTGTATCCTTAATATTATTCACTTTAAGAATATCTCTTGTTCCCTGATGAGGCGGATTTCCACTATGCCATCCACCTGTTCCTGCTGAATCGCAAACAATCTTATCTTGCAATCCTTCTTTATTGACTAAATCACGGAATATCGCCTCCGCCATTGGTGAACGACAAATATTCCCTAAGCAAATAAATAAAACACGTACTTTCATTTTTATTTTCCTCCATTTTTTTATTTACATACTTATTTTACTTTGTAAGTAATGGCAACAACTTATGAATGATTCTCTATATTGACATTTCTATGTTTGCATGAAAAGATGAATAGAACAACTTTATTATCCAAGAAAGGGGAAAGGCATGAATTTAGATATTAAAACAACAGAAAACGTAAATTTCATGATTGAAAAAATAAAAGAAAAGTTAAAAGTATTAAACATAGGTGCGATTAAATCCACGCATTTTGATGAAGATCTTTATGATGACATTAAAGAAATATACGAACATGTGATGAAAAAAGATTCCTTTAGCCCAAATGAAATGCAAGCAATCGCTGAAGAACTTGGGAACTTGCGTAAACAATAACAACTCATAATCAAAACCACCAGTGTGAACTGGTGGTTTGCTCTGCGGCTGAAAGCCTCTCTTACCGGCCTTGGCCTTAAAGGCCCACTGAAAGGGTTTTCCTTTTGCACCACATTCT
>Ga0209463_1001041_pt1 | contig 17978 bp, 18 predicted proteins | sample AgamicMgSfrz_FD_187169 | JGI IMG/M metagenome (GOLD analysis project Ga0209463, IMG submission 187169) | Agave microbial communities from Guanajuato, Mexico - Mg.Sf.rz (SPAdes) (version 2) | ecosystem: Host-associated > Plants > Phyllosphere > Phylloplane/Leaf | place: Guanajuato, Mexico... | reverse complement strand
ATTGTACGTTTCTATTTCAGTTTAACCAGACTGTAATTTTTCTTGCCTTTACGAATAATGATGAACTTGCCGCCAATGGCATGCTCCGCAGAGACTGTGAATTCCAGTTCCGTAATCTTCTCTCCGTTCATGGAGATGGCACCTTTGGTAACATCCTCACGCGCTTGGCGTTTGGATGGCTCCAGACCCAGATCCACGAGCCAGTCCACGATGTTTTTGGCTTCGCCGTCGGTTTCAAACGTTGGCATTTCCTTGAAGCCCTGCTCGATCTCATCGGCTGTCAGGGAACGGATATCTCCACTGAAGAGCGCTGCGGTAATGCGTTTAGCCTGCTCCAGCATGTCGTCACCGTGAACGAATTTTGTCATTTCTTCGGCGAGTGCCTTCTGTGCTTCACGTTTGTGCGGCTCTGTCTCCACCTTGTCAGCCAAAGCTTCGATTTCCTCTTTGCTCAGGAACGTGAAGTATTTCAGGTATTTAATGACATCGCGGTCATCGGTGTTGGCCCAGAACTGGTAGAATTCGAATGGTGTCGTTTTTTCCGGATCCAGCCAGATTGCCCCGCCGGCCGTTTTACCAAATTTTGTACCATCGGCTTTGAGCATCAGAGGAATCGTCAAACCGTATGCTCTTGCTTCAGATCCCTCTTTCTTGCGGATGAGATCCAAACCGCTCGTGATGTTGCCCCATTGATCGGAGCCACCGATTTGCAGCTGTACATCCTCGTTTTGGAACAGGTGCAGGTAATCAAGAGATTGCAGGATCTGGTAGGAAAACTCGGTGAATGAGATTCCGCCTTCCAGTCTGCTCGCCACAACATCCTTTGCCAACATCGTGTTAAGGTTAAAGTTTTTGCCGTAATCACGCAAAAACTCGATAACATTAATTTGATGTGTCCAGTCGTAGTTGTTTACCATGCGAACCTGGTTGTCGCCTTCGGTTACAAACAATTTTTTCATCTGTGCCGTCAGCTTATTGACGTTCTCTTGTACCTGTTCCAGCGTTTGCAGCGAACGTTCGGATTGACGTCCACTTGGATCACCAATTGTACCTGTTGCTCCCCCAATCAGGATCACCGGACGATGTCCCGCAAGTTGAAAACGTTTCAGCATCATGAACGGAATCAGGTGACCGATGTGCATACTGTCTCCAGTAGGATCAACCCCACAGTACAAGGATATCGACTTCGTTTCGGTCAGCTCACGCAGTCCCTCCGCATCCGTCTGTTGGTTAATGGCGTCGCGCCATTCAAGTTCATCAATAATATTCAACCCAAACAACCCCTTTCTCTCCTTTTCGTTCTACAGTCATGGTCTACGTTAATGGTGAAAAATACAGATTGGAGCAGCTTTTTTGGACACAAAAAAATCGCCTCCTTGTCTTCATTAGACATAGGGACGATTATCATAACCGTGGTACCACCCAACTTGCATGAACAGATGCTTACGCATTGTCCATACCGCTTTTGGCAATATATCGTTTGCCTGTTCCGCTTGGCATTACCCAAGTACTCCAGAGTGTAATTCGCAGCCCTTGTATGTATCAGGTTCCATCAACCCCTGACTTTCTGTAACAGGGACAAAGCCGCTACTGCGCTCCATCAACGTAATTCATGTATTTAGATTATAGCCAGTATAGCCGAACGTTCAAGCCATTGCAAGAGCCTGTATTCAATCTACAGATAAAAACAGCGAAGAAGACTTCGCTCCCTTTTACTATGCCTGAATATGCAGCTTTCCATGATAATACGTATATGCCTTCTCCGCAAGCTGATCCTCGTTGTCCCATAATCGCTGATCCAGTGTATCTAACCTTTGTTCGTCTTCTGCCGTAAGTAAACGGGGAATGTCCCATAATGCAGTCAGCCTTTCATCATCTGCCAAATGCTCTATGCAGCTATACTGTTCCTGAATATTTTTCAGCACCTGGTTCGCATCAATCGTATGTAATGCCCGCAAAACATGAAGATATGCCTCTTCTCCCCAATTGCAGAAAAATGAAATGAATCCACCGTTATAAACATCCACTTCTAACAACCATAAGGCAGCTATCTCCTGCTCCTGTGGTGTTAAGCCAGACCATCCCTGTTCGTGGTTGTTCTTTTTGTCGACAAAATTCAGCGCATATTCATACCATACATCATTGATATCTTGATTAGTCATGCCCTTAATCCCCTCACTTATGCTTCATGCTCTCCAGTTCGTGACGTTTACCAGTTTGGTGCCAATGCAAATAGGGTTCTCCCACTTGTTGAAAAGCGTTCGTTACATTTTGGTCCATTTCCTGGTTCACTTCGTTTGTGTATTTCAAGTGTGTGTTGATATTATCAACATTGTATTTCCTCAACATCTCTACATGCACTGCGGTAAAAATGATATCTTCCAGCAGCCAGTAGATCACCATCTCAGTCTGCTTCAACTTTTTCTTCAACATGGGCATTCCACGTTCATAGATAGTGACGATATATGCTCCATCTTCCATTTCTACATAAGGTACACCTTCCCATTTGAATGGGTCCAATAGACGGTTAACATATTTATTGCTCTGTCCTTGGGCAAAGTCTGTTCGTGATAAAAGCTCAAGCAGTTTTACCGTTAATTCCTGCTTCGTTAAAACAGCCGACATGGCAACTCACCACCTGCTATTCATCTAATTTGCATTTCACATGGCATGAACATGAAAAAGCTGCCCGTGGCAGCTTCTTCACAATCACAATGGTGCTCGTGCTCATCGCAATGTAACTATCATAACTCTTGATTGATTCTTAATCAGCATCACCCATCAGGTTCCGCAAAATGTCCGATAAGTTGGATCACACGTCGTAGGCAATGTGGCGTATTCTTCCTGCTCCGCTGTATGAGCGTATGGTTTCTGGAGCACGGCAAGCATCTGATTCATCAGGCTATAATCCCCATCATTCTCTGCCCGTTCGAGCGCCTCTTCAACTCTATGATTCCGGGGAATGACCCCAGGATTACTGCTTCTCATTAGTTCCTCCACAGTTTCTTTTGAATCAGCCTGCCGGCCCAGTCTGGCTTTCCAGCGCTCGTTCCATTCCGCAAATTCCGGTGCTTCGTTCAGATTCGAGTTCTCCCACTTATCAAAAGTTAAAGCTAAGAACGTATTTGTATAGTCTGCCGATTGCTTTTCCATAAGTTCCAGAAGATCTTTAATCAGCGTTTCATCTTCGGACTCTTCCGTCAATAATCCCAGCTTGGCACGCATGCCGGACAACCAGTCAAGATGATACTGTTCCGAAAACTGGGAGATGGCATCCTGTGCAATCTGTATGGCCACATCTTCATTGTCATGCAATAGCGGAAGCAGTGTCTCCGCAAGACGAGCCAAATTCCAACCCGCAATATAGGGCTGATTACCGTAAGCATAACGACCTTGTGTATCGATTGAACTAAATACTGTGGCCGGGTTATAAGCATCCATAAATGCACAAGGTCCATAATCTATCGTTTCTCCACTGATGGCCATATTGTCTGTATTCATCACGCCGTGTATAAACCCAACATTTTGCCATTTCGCTACCAGAGAAGCCTGACGCTTGATGACCTCCCGTAGGAAGTTCAAGTATCGGTTATCATCTGCAGGAATGTTTGGAAAATGCCTTTCCAGCGTGTAGTCCGCCAGTGCTCTTAGTTCATCTACAGAACCCCACCGAGCTGCATACTGAAAGGTTGCCACGCGGATGTGACTGGAGGCGACACGGGTTAATATGGCACCTGGCCGTTCCGTTTCGCGAATAATGTGTTCTCCAGTAGTCACAACTGCCAAACTTCGCGTTGTTGGAATACCCAGTGCTTCCATGGCTTCACTGATAATATATTCGCGCAGCATCGGTCCAATCGCCGCACGACCATCCCCTCCTCGGGAGTATGGCGTTCTTCCCGAACCTTTGAGCTGAATGTCCACCCGCTCGCCCTGTGGTGTAATCTGTTCACCCAGCAGCAATGCTCGTCCATCACCAAGCATATTAAAATTGCCAAATTGATGACCTGCATAAGCTTGAGCAAGAGGCTCGGCTCCAGGAGGAGTTTCATTGCCTGCAAAAATAGCTGCCCCTTCCTTGCTGTTCAGCGCTTCAGCATTCAATCCTAAGCTGGCAGCAAGTGCTTCATTTAAGATGACGAGCTCAGGTGATTGCACCGGTACTGCGCCCTGACTCGTATAAAAAGTCTGCGGCAGCCGTGCATAACTATTGTCCAGATTCCAGCCTGCGCTTAGCTTAGCCTTTTCCATGTGAACTCCACTCCTTCTCCTTAACAAAGGAATTCCTCTGTTTGTATTCATGTAGCCTGTGTGAACCAATGCTCATTTATGTAGTCGCATGGAATTTCGAAATGAAGAACATGCCATCTGTTCATATTGAAACTTTAGCATATTTGTACGGTGTTTGCATGTTTCATGACGTCCTATAACCAAAAAGCCCCGTTGATTCATCAGGAAGAAGAATGATGGTTCCCATCCCTTCCTACCAATGAATTCAACGTGGGCTTATTCATTTAATCCGTTATAGTCCGGTTAAGATTGAATCAGGTATGTGCCTCTTGTGTTCCCGCTACGGGCTGAACAGGCAGACTTTCTTTTTTGAAACCGAGGTTGAAAAAGACATTAAGCAGTATGGCTGACAGACTTCCCGTGATAATCCCATCGCTCACAATAATCCGAACGCTTTGAGGCAGCTGGGCAAACAGGTCTGGTACGGCTGTAACACCAAGCCCGAGCGAAACCGAACAAGCGACGATTAACAGGTTGGATTGCTTGCCAAAATCGACGGTTTGCAGCATTTTGATCCCGGATGACACGACCATGCCGAACAGAACGACCGTCGCTCCGCCTAATACAGCACTTGGAATAATGGTTGCAAAAGCAGCTACCTTCGGTATGAGTCCGAGGAAGACCAGAATGCCTCCGGCTGCAACGACAACATTCGTTGTTTTCACCTTGGACAGTTGAACGAGCCCGACATTCTGAGCAAATGTGTTGTACGGAAAGGCATTGAATATACCTCCAAGTACAAAAGCCAAGCCCTCTGCGCGATAACCGCGCGCCAGATCCTTCTCATTTATGGGCTGATCGCATATCTTGCTCAAAGCCATAAACACACCCGTCGACTCTATAATCACAACGGTTCCTACAATAATCATGGTAATAATCGGGCCAAGCTCGAATGTTGGCATTCCAAAATAAAAGGGTTGTGGCAAGTGGAACCATGACGCTTCCTGTACAGGGGAGAAATTCACTTTTCCCATAAGAGCGGCAATGAGTGTTCCCATGATAATGCCGATCAGGACGGCAAGCGATTTAACGAAACCACGAGCATATCGGTTCAGCACCAAAATAAAGAGCAGTACCCCGAATGAAAGGGCCAGATTGTCCAAGCTTCCGAAATTCTCACTGTTAGCCCCGCCAGCCATATTCTTGATTCCGGTAGGGATAAGCGCAAGACCAATAATGGTTACAACGGTACCGATCACAACGGGAGGGAACAATTTAACGATTTTGCTGAAAAATACGGCACAGATGACGATAAATAACCCGGCTGTTATGATAGACCCATAAATGGCTGGAACGCCATATTGCGATCCGATGGCAATCATGGGTGTAACGGCTACGAAAGAACTTCCAAGTACCGCCGGCAAACCAATGCCCAGATACTTCCCTTTTCGAGCTTGCAGCCATGTCGCCACACCACATGTTAGCAGGTCAATGGACACCAGATACGCCAGCTGCTCTGCAGTCAGATTTAATGCTCTTCCCACAAGCAAAGGTACCAGAATTGCCCCGGCATACATTGCCAATACATGTTGAATTCCCAGTGAAAAAATTCTCATCTTTTTCGTTTCGTTCATCCGCACTGCCCCCCGAAATTAGAATCAAGCTAAGACGTTCAATAATCATGTTATGTTGATTCACATTATATAAACTATTTCGGGAAGTTCCATGATTCATGAACGATAATTGTTATAGGAGATAAAGAAATCGCATCGTTTTGGGCGCTTTAAACAAAACACCCGTTTATATATGTAATACTACCTAACACAACCGCCTTTTGTGGTGAATCGTAGGAAAAAATTAAAAAGCCAGCACGCATTGTGCCAGCCTGATTCGCGTTCGTCCTTACGGTTAAATCCGCAGATACCTTTGAATTTCAAATTCATGATCTTATTTATATCCAAACTCCTGTCTTCCCCTTCATTCCCATCTTATTTCGAAGGGATCGGGAAGTCTGTTACAATGACATTTTCTATCCATCCGTCAAGAGAAGCTACAAATGCCTGATGGGCGGGATGCGGACCATATGCACGCAAGGCTTCCTGACTTTCAAACGTCACCCTTAATCCAAGTGTGAATCCCTGAATACGATCTGTTTCTTCCGTTACATTAATTCCAGCAGTGAGATCGATGATCCCGGGAATATTGTCCTGCAACGCGAGCAGCTGTGAGACAAATTCCTGTTGTTTGGACGGTGTAATTTTATCGTTGAATTTGAATACGACCAGATGTTCGAACATGAGATTCCATCTCCCTCGTTACAAAATGTTGATCTGCCACTTATCTCAAATTTTATATGTTTATTCTACACGTTGCAATTCGCATACCTATATCGCTTTTCCTTCAAACGCAGAAAAGACGCGTCCACAGTCAGACTTGGTCTGACATGACGCGCCTCTTTTCAAACCACAATGAGGTCTAATGCTTTAATGCTCTGCTCTGAACATGGTGAAGCAGCTTCTGCAACCATTCAATGTTGCTTTCAATCGTATGATAAGCATGATCCCTCATCAACCACAGCGCATCCATCAGATCCTCACTTACATCGATTTCCTCTGGCTTCTGCTGTTCGATATACTCGATTTTCTTTCTCTGTTTCACAATAATATCTTCAATAAGGTAAGCGATCTTCTGATTATCCACTTTATCCAGATTAACCAGCGCCGTATATAGGGACTGGATGGTCGTAAACTTCTGAAACACTTTATAAATACTCTCTTCCAGTGCGACGCGTCCTTGATCAGTTATCCCATACATCGTCTTGTCTGGTCTATTCTCACTCTGGATCGTTTCAATCTTCTCGATTAGACCCTTCTTATGCAAAACTTCAAAATTGTAATAGATCGTGCCTTCCGTAATTCTGGCCTCGGTCTGATCCAAATGTTTGCCTATTTGCTTCTTAATATCATAGGGATAACAATTCCCCTCACTTAATGCACCGAGAATAAATATTTGAATCGACATGTGACTGCCCCCATTCTGCTCTTACAAAGGGCAAAGCTTCTTGCCGAAAGTCGCCATGCCCTTTTATTTCTTATTTTAAACGATAGCGGGCTGTTGTGAAGACTCTTGCACAAGTTCTGTTTGCTTGGCGTTTTTGAAATGGTGAATAGCTGCATTAAGAACGAAGGCTGCCAGTCCAACCAACGCTAGTCCAATCGCATAATGGGCCGTTCTGCCACCGCCAAAGAGAATATTGTAATCCAAATGCGTGGAATAGAACATCGGCGTGATTTGGCTGACAAATTTGAAATATCCCGGCATCATCTCCGGTGACATGGACGTACCATTGGCAATGGACTGACTGAGTACAAACACCATGTTGATCAGCATACCTCCTTGGCCAAGAAGCATGATGAAGATACTTGTAAACTCAATCGACACGAACAATTGCAGGCTGTGGACAAGCCACATTTTCAGAAACACTTCCATACCATATCCTTGAACCATGAAGTAGATGCCTATTCCAACCAGAGGAGCAATCAGAGAAATGAGCAGGTTCGTACCTCGCAGGGCAAAAAAAGCTTTCCATTTTCCCATTTGGGCACGCAGCTGCTGCATCCCGCCAACGCTCTGCATGGCATAGATCATGGCTCCAACGTACAGCGCCATCGTAATGAACATCGGTGCCATCTGATTTTGCATGCCGGCAGGCTGCGGATTACTCATGACGATATTGGACGAGACCTTGCCAGTGGTTGATTCCACAATCTGCTTGGATTGCTCTTCTGGAACCTGCATTCCGTTTAATACCGCTTCGAAGCTTTGAGCCTGAACCTGGGCGCTGATCTGGGCGGTTATTTCTGTTGCTACATTTTTCATCGAACTGGTAATCGTGGTTGGGTTAGATTCATTAATCAAATATTCCAGCTGCGCTTTGCCGTTCTGTTCAGACAGTTTCTCCGTAAAATCACCAGGTATACGTATAACCATATGAATATCGCGGTCCTCCAGCCCCGTCTTCGCCTGTTCCAGCGACTCATCGGTAACGATATGGAACGGAAGCTGCTCCTGCAGCTTCTGAACGAATTCAGTACCCGATTGTGGGTCCTCATTCACGATGGCCACGGTAAGATTCGTTACATTTTTGGGGATGGCGCTATATCCGGACATGAAAACGGTCAGCATCACAATCTGATAAAACACAATCATGAATATCCCCGCTTTGACTCCTTTATGCTTTAGCATGCTTTTCACTCACTACTCCACCTAACCATTATAATTTAAACTACTTGAATTAAAGTACTCTTGTTTGTTATATTTGTCAATGACCCCAACTAAGGAGGTAAGATGAATGAAGAAGAGCACCATCATTTCTCTGTCTGAAATCACGAAATTCCAATCGAAAGAAGAAGAGTTTAGCCCCTATCGTTGGTATCGCCACATGCTCAAGCAGGAACCTGTCGTCTACAATGAGGAGACGGATTCCTGGCATGTGTTCAAGTATGACTTGGTCAAAACCGTGTTGAACGATCATGAACATTTCTCCAGTGTACGAAAAAGATCGATTGTTAACGTGGGATATTCGAGTGAGGGAGAAGGCGCAGATAACGAGCATCACATTCCGGACAAGCTGGATATTCACAACGTGGATCCTCCGGAACACCGCAAGAGAAGATCACTATTGGCAAGTGCATTTACACCAAGAAGTCTCAAACTTTGGGAACCGCGTATTCAGGCAGTAGCCGACGAATTAGTCGCGGAATTCTCCCAGCTTCCCGAGGTGGATATTGTAAAAGCCTACACAAGTATGTTTCCAGTGATCATCATGTCTGATCTGCTCGGCATCCCTTCCAAAGACCGGCTCTTGTTCAAGGAATGGGTAGATATCCTCTTCATGCCAACAACGGATGCAACCTTTAACCGAATCAATGAAATGAAGAAAATTGCTGGTCAGCAATATTTTGAATACCTTTATCCTTTTGTTGTGTCCAAACGGACTAATCTTGCCGAGGATATTATTTCGGACCTGATTCAGGTCGAGGTGGATGGTGAGCATTTCACGGATGAGGAGATTGTACGCACAACCATGTTTATTCTGGGGGCAGGAATAGAAACGACAAGCAACCTGTTGGCCAACTCGTTCTATGCACTGCTCTATGATAAGCCTGAACTGTACACGGAGCTTAGAAACAATCCAGAGCTTGTTGGAAATGCAGTGGAAGAAATGCTGCGCTATCGTTTCCATATCAGTAAAATGGACCGCATGGTCAAGGCGGATAATAATCTGCTTGGTGTTGAACTCAAAAAAGGAGACGCAATCGTGGCCTGGATGAGTGCAGCCAATATGGATGAGGACATGTTCGAGGATCCGTTCACATTGAATATCCATCGTCCGAACAATAATAAACAGCTCGCTTTTGGCTTTGGCACACACTTCTGCCTGGGTGCACCTCTGGCTAGGCTGGAAGCCAAAATTGTATTGACAACGTTTCTGCAAACCTTCACAAGCATTGAACCAGTCAGCGGATTTATTCTGGAAGATCACCTGACCCCATCTGCAGCAGGTCAATCTCTGACAAGCCTTCCCATGAAGTTATATACGTAGTACTCTATAGATGGACAACCGTAAAAGAGCAGGAAATCTGCTCTTTTTTCTGCTGCTGCCCTGCTATTTATTGCATGCGAAGGAGCAATATCGTCCAAGAACCTTCCTTCTTTTCATATTATAATGACAAGAACTTACGAGAAAGAAGGTGCACCATGAACCGCGAAGTGAGAACCGTTGTATTTGATACCGATCTACGGCTTGAAGCTTATCAATTCCAAGGAATCATGCAGAAATTCCCCAATCACTTTCATGACTATTATGTCATTGGTTTTATTGAGCAGGGCAAACGACATCTGGTATGTAATAATCAGGAGTATGTGCTGAATACAGGGGACATGATCGTTTTTAATCCTCATGACCCTCATGCCTGTGAACAGATTGACGGAAGAACGCTCGATTATCGCTGTATTAACATCCAGCCTGAGGTCATGAGAGAATACACACGAGAAATTACCGGACAACACTATTTGCCGCGCTTCACGGCACCGGTTCTCTATCAACACGAACTTGTTGGCTCTTTGCATGACCTTCATTTGATGATTTTGGAGGAGCAATCCGATTTTGGCAAAGAAGAACTGTTGCTCTTGCTGTTGGAACAGCTGCTTCGGGATTATGCGGATGCTGAATCGCCCATCTCTTCTCAGGATGTCACGACCGAGGTCAAGCGTATTTGCGAATACATAGAGTCTCACTACATGGAAAGTATATCGCTGAATGAGTTAGCCGAGTTAAGTGGAATGAGCAAATATCACCTGGTGCGTGTATTTACTCGCCAAAAAGGCATCTCACCTTATCGTTATCTGGAAACCATTCGTATTAATCAGGCCAAGCGCTTATTGGAACAAGGACAGCTGCCGATTGACGTATCCGCCAGGACAGGATTCAGCGATCAAAGCCATTTTACGAACTTTTTCAAAAAACTCATCGGCTTGACGCCCAAACAATATCGCCGGATCTTTAACCACGAAGTTGACTCCAATCGGCTGCAGGACCGTGTTTTACGATGACTCAAAACCAAAATACGGTTGGTCACCTGCTCGCCTTGTGTACCATTTTAATCTGGGGGACCACCTTTATCTCCACTAAAATTCTGCTCATCGACTTTACACCTGTGGAAATTTTGTTTTTCCGTTTTCTGATTGGATATGTGGTGTTGTTCCTGATCTACCCACGTGTGATGCGGGTATCATCGATTCGGGAAGAGATCCTTTTTATGGCTGCCGGACTGTGCGGAGTCACCTTGTATTTTTTGATTGAGAATATCGCGCTTGTATACACACTGGCTTCCAACGCAGGTGTCATTGTTTCCATTGCCCCTTTCTTCACCGCGCTGCTTGCGCATTTCTTCCTGAAGGATGAGCCATTATCCCGGCGTTTTATCATCGGTTTTGGTGTTGCTATGACTGGGATTGTACTCATCGCGTTCAATGGGACTTTCAGGCTGCAGCTGAATCCGCTGGGCGATCTGCTTGCTTTTGTAGCCCCTGCCGTATGGGCGATCTATTCCGTTCTTATGCGTAAAATAGGCGAGCTTCGCTATCACATCATTGGTGCGACACGCAAAGTATTCTTTTACGGGCTTTTATTCATGCTCCCTGCCTTGTTCCTGTTCGAATTTCGTTTCAACCTGGAGCGGTTAGCCGACCTGACCAACCTTTCCAATCTGCTTTTTCTCGGGGTAGGTGCCTCTGCGTTGTGTTTTGTAACCTGGAATAGGGCGGTAAGCCTGCTGGGCGCGGTCAAAACCAGTATTTACATTTATTTGGTGCCTGTGATCACACTGCTGGCCTCTGCACTGCTGCTGCATGAACCCATCACTTGGATCACCATGCTTGGTGCTGTGTTAACGCTCCTGGGTTCAACCCTCTCAGAACGAAAAGTTCGCAAGCGTGTCCGCGGGTCGAAGTTGTCCGGGATCCATTAAATTCTCGTCATTGGAACGCAAAAAAAGGCACATCCATTCAAGGATTGGTGCCTTCTTTGCAATGACTTATCTCTTTTGCGCAAAAATGTCATTCCCTCTAACTAGGGGGAATTTCCTAATTCAGCCTGGCTAGCAGCGTATTCAGCTCATGCTTCTCCAAATGCCTCCATTGTCCTCGTTCCAGCTGATCCAGTGTTATATTCATAATACGGATGCGCTCCAGTTTCAGCACTCTGTACCCCAGGGCTTTGCACATTCTGCGAATTTGCAGGTTAAGCCCCTGTGTCAGAATAATCCGAAAAACATTCTCTCTGTGGCGATATACTTCGCATGGCTTGGTTATCACGTCCAAAATCTCGACTCCTTGGGACATCATTCTTAGGAATTCATCTGTAACTGGTTTATCTACGGTCACCACGTATTCTTTCTCATGATTATGCTCTGAGCGCATCATTTTGTTAACAATCTCTCCATCGTTCGTAAGCAAAATCAAACCCTCGGAGGCTTTATCCAGCCTGCCAACAGCAAAGATGCGTGATGGATAATTCACATACTGTATAATATTACCCTCGACTTGTGGTGCTGCCGTACAGACAATACCTATTGGTTTGTTGAGAGCCAGGTATACAGGTTGGCGATCAACCTGAGGGATTTCCTTCCCGTCGATCAGGACGATATCTTCTGCTTCAACCTCAGCCCCTTTTACACATACCTTGCCATTGATCGTAATGCGTCCGGCTGCAATGAAGCGGTCTGTCTCCCGCCGTGAGCAGAATCCCGTTTCACTTATGTATTTATTAATTCGCATGCTTCACCGCTTCTCATATCTGTAATATAGCCATCATCTCATTTATAATGAAAGGAAGCAATGAAGTCTATATGAAAGTCTTAGGATAAGCAACTAACTTTTAAGGAGATGCTCATGGACAAAAAATGCATGAGAGTACTTAAAAAGCTGTATCTGCATGCCAATGGCAAGTACGACAGGGAGCGCCAAGTAATGGTGTATCAAACAGATACACTAACTGCTGACGAACAAGAAGTATTGCATACCCGCGGCTGGGTACCGAATGATCTGGAGTTGATTACCCATGATGAGATCATTCAAAAATTAATCGATTTGCAGCAAAATAAACATCTATCATGGACCACGATCACCAATGCATTTGTGGCGGGTGTTGGTGGAAGTTATCCCCGAGGCATATCTGCACTTGGAAGCTATCATATGATGGTTCACATGCAGCACCATGCTTATGAAGAAGCGAAACAATTCCATTGTTGTAAATACTGCGGTTTAAGCCGTAACAGCAATGACGCATGGGATAATCTGTCCTTTATCCGCTACGCCGTTCATTTGGGACATGATTACAGCGCGACAAGTTTGGGGGCATATGCTGATTTGACAGAGCTAGTCTCCCTGCTTGAACATGAAACCATAACACCGAGTGATGAGGACATTCATACATTCAATCAACTGCTTCATAGTTTGGATCAGGCAGAGAGCGATGAATCTCCGGGAAAATACGAGAAACGGCTCACAGCCGAGAAATTGATCAAAGGACAGGCTGGCATCCGCCGCGGCATATTGAAATCTTTATCCAGAGTAGGTGTTCTGCCGAACCAGATTCTCTCCCTTAGTCCCGATCACTGGACCAATATAGAAGAGCTGCTGAATGCCGAGTTACTGCTCAACAATACGAAAGGCCGCTCCGACATGGAGATGCCATGGGCGGGATGGCAGGGTAAACTCGGCGTTGATTGGGACAAGGCCCGTCAGCTTTTCGGAAGTATGATCCTGCACAACTCCTAGGCGTAAAAACAACCCGAACAGCCTCAATTCGATGAATTGAAACTGTTTGGGTTTCGCTTGCTGCAAATTGGTTTTAAAACACGTCCTTGAAAATGTTTAAACAGAAAGATCCAGACTGCCTCCCAGATTTGGATGCGGAGCTGGAACTGACTTTAACATTTCCGTAAGCTGTTGACCTTGCTGTTCAGCCATGTTTTTTGACATCGACATCACCTGCAAACTCGCCGACTGTGCAAGTGAGGTTTGACTCATGGCCATTGATAATGCTGCAATATCCATGTTCTGCACTCCTTTATGTTACTCGTAAATGAGCGTACCTATTTTATATCGGTCATTGTACTGTAAATATGTAATCCAGCGGACACCACCTCAAGATCATGATCCCTGGATGTTACAATTTTAATAGGGAGGCGTTTCATGATCGGGAAGAAATTTGTAGTCCTTTTTACTAACAGACACCTCCGTTATAAGAGCTGCCTGTTTAATAGTTCATTCTGATTGCTGGATTGCTGAGGGCTAGTAAGACTGAATCAAGCCATACTTCAAAAAACTGTGGTACAGCCCGTCCTCCTCAATGGTCCCAGTCATGTCATCGGCAATGGCTTTCAGACCCGGCTTCGCATTGCCCATGGCAATACCCACATTGCAAAACTCCAGCATCTCCGCGTCATTCATGCCGTCCCCGATGGCCAATGTGTCTTCACGAGACATGCCCAGATGTTCCAACAGATCTGCAATCGCAATCGCTTTGTGTATGCCAGGAATCATAAGCTCCCCGCTTCCCTCACCAAAGATGGGTACGGTGCATTGGATAACCTCGAATTTGCCCTGAAACTCCTGCTTGATCCGATCGAATGGAACAACAGGACTTTCCAGAAAACAAACCTTATTGACATCATCCTTATATAAGTCAGTTTCTCCGTAAGTCAGTCCCGCAATAAAGGGATGTGGCTTCTGTTCCTTTTTCGCTCTGGCTGTCGGATCATTCTCCACATCACCATAAATACGACGTTCCAGATGAGGCTGAAGCTTGGCACTGGCATATAAAGCCGAATTCGATTCCAGATAGAAATCAATCTCATGTTCATTGAAAAAATCGACCATATGCCGAACATCTTCAGCCGTTACCTTTTTATGATATAGTACGTCATTACCAAATTCCACGTATCCGCCACCTGCACCAATCAGTCCGTCGAATCCGACTTCCCAGATAGAATCATAGATTTCAGCCTTGGAGCGGCCTGTGCATAAATACAGCAGATGTCCATTGTTGCGGGCCTGTATACAAGCCTTCTGTGCAGACAACGGTATATTGCCGTCATCATCCACGAGTGTGCCATCAATATCTATAAAAACTATTTTTCTTGTCATTGCTTTCATCTTCATCTGCCCCCATTATGTCTCATGCCATGTTGTATCCATCCATACGAAGCACTTATTTCTCTATGATTTCCCAATCTGACTTCGAGGGGTTCGTTCATCAATTAATCTCTCTAAAAATCCAGCAAAGGAGTCCGCATACACTTCAGGCTCGCCATTCAAATAATCCAACCGCATCACCTTAAATTCCCCAAGGTCATCAGCAGTACGTGTATCAAAGTAGTAATACTCGTCCTCATCCGGAATAAACAGTTCCAGCTTCCCTTCCTGCTTCGCCTGTTCATCAGCAAGCCGGTATATGTACAGAATATCCGTGTCCGCATACTCACGGTCCTCTGGAGCCGCAACGGTTAAAATTTCTGTCCCGCTTAACATCGCTTCACCATAATTCAGGAGCCACCAGCGATAGGAAGGAGGCAATGAAAAGCCGAGCTCCTGTTCTACTTCGATTATCCAGCTCTCCTGAACCTGATGATTGGGGAACCAGCGTATAGCCTCGGTATGCTGCAGCTTTTCAATCAGACTTGTGTACATAGATACATCTCTCCGATCTCAGCGTTTTAGACTTGTCCGTTACCAATTGCGCTCGCTTGCTTAAACTTGATGATTGCCATCCTTCTTTACATTACGGATCACGTCTCTACCGGCTTGTCCATATGCACGATTTGCCACTCATTTTGCTCTTCGGTTACGATGGTAAATCCCTGACGTTCCCAGAAGTTCACGGCTCCAGGCAAGAAACGGTGGGTATGTAGATATAACGTCGTGTACGGCATTTCTCTTACCACACGCTCCAGCTCTTTCACCAAAAGTGAACCAATACCGTATCTGCGATAAGCAGGATCGACATAACATTTTACAATTTCGGCCGCGATTTGGTCCGGATAGCGACCTTCGATCACCTGAATCCGTCCATCATATGGCAAAATTCCGATGGAACCTATAATGCCCGCTTCTTCCGTTACGGCTACCAGAAAGACCGCACCTGATGTTTCCATATAGTGTTCTCTGAAATGCAGCAAATCTGCAGGTAACTGTTCATGATTCATCATCGGAAATACTTCTCTGCGAACACGCATGGCAAATTCAACAGCGTGCTCAATCTGATTCAGCTGAACCTTCATTACCTTGGGTACTGTATGAAGCTGTGTCACAACATTCTCATTCCTATCCTCTAGATTAGAGCCTGGTTTGCAGCAGCTACCCCGAACCCGCATTCTTTCTGAGCTCGCTCTCTTCCATCCATCTTACCCAATTTATTTTCTTCTATCAATCTATCTACACTCCTATCCAAAATGATAGAAAACCCACGCGGTTTGAGAGATTCTGCATACGATAAGGCGTATTACCAATTTAATCTCACAAGGGGGAAAAACCGATGTGGTTATGGCTGGGTATCTCAGCTGCCTTTTTACTAGCACTGGGATTCGTATACCGTTATGTGGAAGACATCCTTGCAACCCGAAAGTTTCATCCCCATGCTCCCAAGCAGCTCTTGATCAAATTCAAGGATGGCACCACCGATGAACAAATGAACGCTCTGCATCGAAAAGGAAGATGCAAAGTTGCCGAAACCTATGAGGATCTCGGCTGGTATCGGATAGAATCAAGCAAAAAAATGCATCGCATGTTAAAGAACTACAAGGATCATGAACTCATCCAACATGTAGAACCCAATTACCTCGTCCAGGCGTCCTATACCCCGAATGACCCCTACTTCCCTTATCAGAATAATTTGCAAAAAATTAACGCACCTGCAGCCTGGGATATTAGCCAGAGTAACAGTTCCATCAAAATAGCCATTATCGATACCGGAGTCCAGCTTAATCACCCTGAGCTCGCCAGCAAGCTGCTTCCGGGTTATGACTATGTCAGCTATGATGCCATCCCCGAGGACGGGAACGGACACGGCACACATGTGGCCGGGATTGCGGCCTCTGTCACAAATAATGGGGTCGGTATTGCCGGCGTTGCTCCACTTGCGTCCATTGTACCCATTCGTGTACTGGATGATAGCGGAATGGGAACCATGGGGAATGTCGGAAACGGGCTGGTCTATGCTGCCAACAATGGTATACAGGTTGTCAATTTGAGCCTGGGCGGACCTGTCGGCGATGCCTTTTTGCAGGCTGCAGTACAGTACGCCTGGGACCGCGGAGCAGTCATTATTGCCGCTGCCGGCAATGACAACACTTCGTATCCAATCGTGCCCGCTTCCTATCCCAACGTCATCGCCGTCGCTTCCACCAATGCTTCCGATCTGAAATCGAATTTCTCCAATTACGGTGCATGGGTTGACATGGCTGCTCCCGGAGACAGCATATTGTCCACATACCTCGGCAGCTCGTACGCATATATGAGCGGTACATCAATGGCTGCCCCACAGGTCGCAGGTGCGGCTGCCTTGCTTGCTGCCCAAGGCAAAACCAATGCCCAGATCCGTGACGCATTATGCTTTGCCTCCGATCCCGTATCCGGTTCCGGTGTCTATTGGCAGTACGGCCGGCTGAACGCGCACCGGAGTCTGCAAGTCCCTTAATTAATTCTCTTATATGAACATTTATAGGTCAATTTTCCAAAATCCTGTTTCGTTGGAACAGAAGAGGAGCAGATCCGTGTGTAACACGAGATTGCTCCTCCTTTTTTATGAATTTCATTTACAGGACAGGGCTTAGAAGTATTGTGCACCATGAGTAGCAATGACGTCTTTGTACCAGTGGAAGCTTTTCTTTTTCACCCTTCTCAGCGAACCCGTACCGTCATTGTTTCGATCTACATAGATGTATCCGTAACGTTTCTTCATTTCTCCTGTACCTGCGCTGACCAAATCAATCGGGCCCCAGCTCGTATATCCAATGATCTCGACTCCGTCCTGAATAGCTTCTGCCATCTCGGCAAAATGACGGTCCAGATAGTCAATGCGATAATCATCTTCCACCGTATCATTGTCCAGCAATACATCGGTAGCGCCAAGTCCGTTTTCCACAATGAATAGTGGCTTGCCGTAGCGATCATGCAGCTGATTG
>Ga0209463_1001040_pt1 | contig 17983 bp, 15 predicted proteins | sample AgamicMgSfrz_FD_187169 | JGI IMG/M metagenome (GOLD analysis project Ga0209463, IMG submission 187169) | Agave microbial communities from Guanajuato, Mexico - Mg.Sf.rz (SPAdes) (version 2) | ecosystem: Host-associated > Plants > Phyllosphere > Phylloplane/Leaf | place: Guanajuato, Mexico... | reverse complement strand
GTGATGAACGTATAACAAGGGAGGAATAGAATGGAAGCCGAAAAAAATAAAGTTGTGCGAGAGCGCTTTTATTATCAAACAGATCAAATCATTGATAAGATGTTTAACTGGAAGCAAATGGCCCGCTTGTTTCGTTATCTTCATCCATATCGAAAAAACTTGCTTCCTTTCTCGTTTCTTATGGTCATTATCACGACGGTCATTAGACTCGCTATTCCTATTTTGATAGGTGTATATACGCTTGATCATGCTGTAAAAGATAAGAATAGCACGCTGCTCATGCAGTTAGTTTTCATAATCTTTAGCTTGTATGTACTATCTTATATTTCGAATATCTTTCGAATTAAATGGATGAACCAACTCGGGCAGCACGTTATATATGATTTAAGAAAACATTTATTTACGCATATTCAAGGGCTGTCGCACCGGTTTTTTGATACGCGTTCAGGAGGCTCTATTCTTGTAAGGATCATGAATGATATTAACTCTCTTCAAGATTTATTTACCAACGGGGTAGTTAACCTGTTTATGGACCTCTTATTGTTAGTTGGGATTGTAGTTATATTATTTTCTCTCAGTCCTGCTTTGACATGTGCTGTTTTAATCATTTTACCGATTATGTTTTTGATTTCCACAAAGCTGAGAAGAAGAATTCGTCGGTCGTGGCAAGTTGTTCGTATGAAGCAGTCAGTATTAAATTCACATTTAAATGAGAGTATTCAAGGCATTCGCGTCACTCAATCATTTGCTCAAGAACAAGAAAATATGCTGTTTTTTGAGCGCATAAACAGTGAAAATTACGAGAGCTGGAGGCAAGCTACTCGAAAAAATGCCATGTTTCGACCGTTTGTAGAACTCACAAATGCTGTCGGAACGGCTATTTTAATTTGGTTCGGTGCTGTACTTATTCAAGATGAACGGTTAACAATTGGTATTTTTGTATCATTTGCTTTTTATCTTGGAATGTTTTGGGAACCGATTTCTCGTTTAGGGCAAGTGTATAATCAATTATTAATGGGAATGGCTTCATCCGAGCGTATTTTTGAATTTCTAGATGAAAAACCTCTCGTCGCAGATTTGGAAACCGCTACGTCTTTAGAGGATATGAAAGGAAAAGTTGAGTTCAAGCACGTCTCATTTTCCTATGATGGGAAGCGGAAAGCTTTAAACAACGTATCAATTGACATAAAAGAAGGCCAGACGGTTGCTTTAGTGGGGCATACTGGATCTGGAAAAACGTCCATTGCTAATTTAATCACACGTTTTTATGATGTAAACGAAGGGCAGATTTTAATTGATAATATGCCTATTCAAGATATTACGTTAGCGAGTTTACGAGCGCAAATTAGTATTGTGCTGCAAGAAACCTTTATTTTTTCAGGAACTATTATGGAAAACATTCGGTTTGGAAAACCGGATGCTACTGATGATGAAGTGATTAAGGCCGCAGAAGCGGTAGGGGCTGCAGATTTTATAAAGCGTCTGAAAAAAGGCTATGATACGGAAGTAGAAGAACGAGGAAACGTCTTATCCGTGGGAGAGCGTCAACTGATTTCATTTGCTCGAACGCTGTTGGCTGATCCTCGTATTATCATTTTAGATGAAGCGACAGCAAGCATCGATACAGAAACAGAAGTGAAGATTCAACAGGCGCTTAAAACGCTGTTAAAAAACAGAACTGCCATCATGATTGCTCATCGGTTATCTACTATACGAGAAGCAGATAACATCATTGTATTAGATCACGGAAGCATTATTGAAACAGGGAATCACGGGGAACTAATGCAGCAAAAAGGCGTATATTATTACCTTGTTCAAACCCATGCTACAGCTTAAAAACAGAGGGAGCTGATCCTTCTGTTTTTCTATGAGTGTGAGAAATAGTAAAGAGATATAAGTGTTAACGGGAAAATGAGGTTGATACAAAAGAATTGTGGTAAAATAACGGTAGTTCAGATTTTTTCCTGTACATAATGGAGGAATTCAAATGAAAAAAGAATTTGCAGTCATCGGATTAGGTAGATTTGGAGGAAGTATTTGTAAAACATTAAGCGATCAAGGAATGGAAGTTCTGGCGATTGATATTGATGAAGAAAAGGTAAATGAGTATGCTAACGTTGCTTCCCATGCAGTAGTAGGCGATTCAATGGATGAAGGGGTTCTAAAAAGTTTAGGAATTCGTAATTTTGATCATGTTATCGTAGCTATTGGTGACAATATTCAGGCAAGTATTTTGACGACCCTTATTTTAAAAGAGCTGGGCGTTGAAAAAATAACGGTAAAAGCGCAAAATGATTATCATGCCAAAGTATTATCAAAAATTGGCGCCAATTTTATCGTGCATCCCGAACGAGATATGGGACGAAGAATTGCCAATAACATGATTTCAAACAGCGTGCTGGATTATTTAGAGCTATCTGAAGAACACAGCATTGTCGAATTAGTAGCGAGCAAAAGAATGGCTGGCAATACGCTGATTGAGTTAGACATTCGTGCGAAATATGGCATTAACATTGTAGCCATTAAGCGTGATCGAGATATCATCGTTTCTCCTCAGGCGTCCGAAACGATTCAAGAAGGGGACGTGTTGATTGTTATTGGAGCAGATGCAGATATCAACCGCTTCGAAAATAAATTTGCCAGTGCTTAATAAAAAAGAGCAGATGCAATTGCATCTGCTCTTTTTCTTTTATTAAACCTCCATAATGATTGGTAAAATCATTGGACGGCGCTTTGTTTTTTCGTAAAGGAATGGAGCCAATGTGTCTGTGATTTCATTTTTAATCTCAGACCATTGTGACGTACGACGTTCCATCACTTTGTTCAAGTGTTTTGTAATGAGGGACTGTGCATCATTAATTAAGTCGCCAGATTCGCGCATATAAACAAAACCACGAGAGATAATGTCTGGACCAGCAGCGATCTTGAAGTCTTTCATATTGATGCTTACAACCACAATAACAAGACCTTCTTCAGATAAAATGCGGCGATCACGAAGTACGATATTTCCAATGTCACCAATTCCGCTTCCGTCAATATATACAGAGCCTGAAGGGATTTTGCCGGCTACTGAAGCTTCGCTGTCGCTTAAAGCTAGCACCTCTCCATTATCCATAATGAAGCAGTTTTCTTCAGGAACTCCACAGTCTGTTGCAAGTTTGATGTGCATCTTCTGCATGCGATACTCACCGTGAATTGGCATAAAGTATTTTGGTTTCATCAAACGAAGCATTAATTTTTGCTCTTCCTGTCCGCCGTGTCCAGAAGTATGGATATCGTTTAGAGCACCGTGAATAACCTCTGCTCCTGCACGGAATAGCATATCAATTGTTTTGCTAACACTTACTGTATTTCCTGGAATAGGTGAAGATGAGAATACAACCGTATCTCCAGGGATAATTTGAATTTGGCGGTGAGTACCGTTTGCAATTCTAGATAGCGCTGCCATCGGTTCACCTTGGCTGCCTGTACATAAAATAGTCACGCGGTTAGCTGGAATTCGGTTAATTTGAGAAGGCTCAATGAACGTATCTTTTGGACATGAAATATATCCAAGCTGTTGGCCAATCTCAATAGCTGCTTCCATACTGCGTCCGAATACAGCAACTTTACGGTTATGCAATACGGCTGCTTCCACTACTTGCTGTAAGCGGTGAATATTTGAAGCAAACGTTGCAAAAATAATACGGCCGTCTACTTTACGGAAAATGTCATGAATGCTGTCACCTACGCGGCGCTCAGACATCGTAAAGTTAGGAATTTCACTGTTTGTACTGTCTGAAAGCAAGCATAGAACGCCTTCTTTACCGATTTCAGCCATTTTTGTTAAGTTAGCCGGTTCGCCCACTGGTGTAAAATCAAACTTGAAATCTCCTGTATGTACGATTTGTCCGTTTGGTGTTTTTACCACAATTCCGTAAGAATCAGGAATACTGTGAGTTGTGCGGAAGAACGTTACCGATGTTTTACGGAATTTAATTACGTCATCTTCAGTAATTTCATGAAGCTGAGCTGTACGAAGCAACCCATGCTCGTCTAATTTGTTGCGAAGAAGCCCAAGGGCTAATTTCCCTGCATAAATAGGAATGTTTAATTCTCTTAATAAGTAAGGAATTCCGCCGATGTGATCTTCATGACCATGTGTAACGAAAAGGCCACGGATTTTATCTGCATTTTTTACTAAATAACTGTAGTCAGGAATAACGTAGTCAATTCCTAAAAGCTCATCTTCAGGGAATTTAATTCCTGCATCAATAAGAATAATTTCATCTTGAAACTGTACGGCATACGTATTTTTACCGATTTCGCCTAGTCCACCCAGGGCGAAAACTGCCGTTTGATTATTTTTTACAAATTTCATTTTCATCATATCTCCAATACTTTAAAATCTTCATGCTGTTGTTCATATTCTAGATAGTCTCCAGTCACTGCTTGAACAAACTCAATATTAATTGAACGCGCTTTTAACTTTTGACGAACGTCACGCTCAGAATCTGCGTTCACATACACTGTTTTTGTATTTTCACGTACAGCTACTTCACTCATTTTTTCTTGAAAATAAACTTTAAAAATCATAACAAAAATCTCTCCTTAATTCCGAAATTCAAATAACTTATTTTATTATATTATAAAATGTGTATGTATTTCATGTATTTTCTAAAGAAACTTGCTTTCACTACATTTTAGTCATCTAAATATAACAAGTCAATTAATTATAGAATAATATTAATAGGAAACGGATACAAGACTATATTTTCCGGGCGTATAAAAAATAAGGGCTATTCCATTGTACGATGCAGACACACACTCTGCAAATTTTACAACAGAAAGCCCTAAAAAAATCGATTATGCCATCGTTTTTTTACGCAATAATTCATTCCAGCGTTTTAGCAGCCTTTTTCGAAAATCTTTTAACATGATTTTTCAGCTCCTTTGTTTTTTGCAATACCTGCCTGTCTCTCTCTGTACTTTTATTATATGATGAAAAGGGAGAGGTTTCTCGTGGTTAAATATGGAAAAAATGTAAATAGGACCGTCCATTTATAGAGAAACCAGCGCTTGTTTGATATAATTGGAAAGGCTTAACAAAGAGATAAAAAATTATAAAAAATAAGGTGATAAACGTGGAACGAAAGATTATTTTTTTTGATATTGATGGAACGTTATTGGATCATGATAAAAAACTGCCTGCTTCTACAAAAAAAGCTGTCCAGCTGTTAAAAGAGCAGGGGCATGAAGTGGCAATTGCAACTGGAAGGGCTCCTTTTATGTTTAAAGATCTGCGTGAAGAGTTGGATATTCAAACATATATTAGCTTTAATGGTCAGTACATTGTTTTAAATGGAGAAGTTCTTTACAAAAACCCGTTAAATAAAGAAGAGCTTCAAGATTTAACAGCTTTTGCTGTTGAGCATGATCACCCTGTCGTATACATGGATCATGAAGATATGAAATCAAACATTGAGTTTCATGACTATATCGAATCCAGCATCAGCACGCTGAAAATTGGATTTACCCACCCTCACCACGATCCTACTTATTTCGAAGGGCGTGAAATTTATCAATCCCTCTTATTCTGTACAGCGGGAGAAGAAGCTCCTTATGAAGAAAAATTTAAGAAATTTGACTTTATTCGCTGGCATGAATTTTCAACTGATGTTCTGCCAAAAGGTGGATCAAAAGCGCGAGGAATTGAGACCATGATTGAAAAGCTTGGCTTTGACAAAAAAGATGTATATGCATTCGGAGACGGCTTAAACGATATCGAAATGCTGGAATTTGTCGGAAATGGAGTAGCGATGGGAAATGCGGAAGAAGTCGTGAAAGAAGTTGCTAATCTTGTTACAAAAGATGTAGCAGAAGATGGTATTCTCCACGGATTAGAGCTAGTAGGATTATTAAAGTAAGAAAAACGCGAGCTCTAGCTCGCGTTTTTTAGCGTTCATATGGAAAAGCATTTTCAGGTTCTTGAAATGGATTTTCTTTATTAATGTAATCATAAAACATAATTCCGTCTAAATGATCAATTTCGTGCTGAAAGACAACAGCAGGAAGACCTTTCAAACGAATTTTCACTTCTTCGCCTTCAAGCGTTGTGCCTTTTACTGTGATACGTGCATATCGAGGAACAAATCCTGGGATATCTTGATCGACAGACAAGCAGCCTTCACCGCCTGTAAGGTATGTCTTTTCAACTGAGTGGCTAATGATCTTAGGGTTAAATAATGCATAGCTGTATAGCTTGCCTTTTTCATCCGTAACGTGTACCCCAATCATTCGTTTTGATACATTAATTTGAGGAGCGGCAAGCCCGATACCAGATCGCAGTCCATATTTAGCAGCAATTTCAGGATCTTGGCTGTTTTTTACATATTCTAATAAGCTATGTAAAATCTTTTTGTCTTCTTCAGAAGCAGGTAACGGTACTTCTTTTGCTACTTCTCGCAGCGTTGGGTGTCCGTCTTGAATAATATCGTTCATTGTAATCAACTTTCACATCTCCCTAGGCTATTTTATAGGTATAAAGTGTACCAAATCCGTATAAAAAAGTCATTACCTCGACCTTGACCACATAAATGTTTCTACTAATTATATGTATCAAACATATGGAAAAACATGCATAAGAAAAAATAAAAGCGACCGTTAGCCGCTTTTATTGTATAATTACCAGCCGCCACAGCTGCAGCCGATAATAACTAATAAAATGAACAGTACGATTAATAACACAAAACCTTTATTAGAACCGCCACAGCCATATCCACCATAACCCAACATAATGTAACCTCCCGTAGTTATCAATCCCAAGGTAAAAAGTAATAAACTCCCTTTTTTTCACGATTGGGTTAGTATAATATATTAAAAGGTGGAAAAAGGGTGTAGATAAATTGCTAATTTCCTACAAAAATTGTATAATGACCCATGAATAAGGGAGGATTTACCAGATATGAAATGCGTCGGAAGATATATAGTTATCGGCATTGCCGCTATGTCACTAGCAGGCTGTGCAGAAGGCTCATCGCCTGAGCTTGAAGTATATAATGGATTAGAAAAAGTGGTAGCACAAGAAAAGCAATTTGCTGATCAGCAAAAACCGTTAGCTGATTTAGAACAGCAAGAAAATGCGATATACGACCAAATTATTGAGCTAGGGATTAAAGATAAAAAGAAAATAAAAAATAAAGCACAAAAAGCGCAGCAGTTATTAGATGAGCGTGAAAGTAAATTACAAAAAGAAGAAAAAAGCATCAGCGCTTCGCAAAAACAATTTGAAGCGACAGAGCCGAAGATCCAAAAACTAGAGGATGGCAAAGCAAAAGAAGAGGCGCTTGAACTATCTTCGTTAATGAAGAAGCGTTATAAGGCGTACCAGTCCTTACATGATGCCTATCTTCATTCCATTGAATTAGATCGTCAGCTATATACGCTCTTTGAAAAAGACAATGTGAAATTAGAGAATCTTGAAACACAAATCGCTTCGATCAATGCTACTTATAAAGAAGTTGAAAAGAAAAAAGAAGCGTTTAACACATTAACAGCTGACTATAACAAAGCCAAAGAGGATTTTTATAACAAAACGAAGTTAAAGGTGAAAAATAGCGAGGATAAATAAGAAGGCCTGTGAAGTTTACAGGTCTTTTTTTTGGCTGAAAAGGAAGGTTTTCTGAAATAAAGAAAGAGTTTCGACATGATTCAAGTAAAAATTACAAAAGGTTATTGTTTTAAAAAATCGTTTATTTGTGGCAAGATAGGAGATGTGCAGACGTAAAAAAAGAGAAGGTTATTATAAAACATATAATACAGTTTGTATCTGTGTAATAGTACAGCATGTCTTTTTTATGTGTTTTATTTCACAAACTAAAAAAGCGTAATTTCTTGATGTAAATGCATTGACGAACTGTTTTAGTGTATTGTAAACTAGGTAGCGTAGTAAGTGTTGTATTAATCATTTTTGCAAAATAATTAATACAGTTTAACGAAACGTTCGTTTCGCTTAAACTTTCCTTTTACGTAAATGTTTGCACAGAATTCGCTGGGGAATACATAGAAATGTTAAGGATTAGCGAATTCAAAAAGCTACTCGACAAAATATGACTTTTACTTGTCCATTTGGGACATTCTAAAAGCGTGTATGTTTGTTTGATTAGTAAAATGAATTTATACGGCTTAAATGAAAGGAAGAGGTGACTTAGATGGCTGCTAAAACTAAAAAGGCTATTATTGATGTATCAAAGCAACTTGATAAAATCGCTGAGCAGTACCAAACGTTCCAAATTCTTAATGAAGAGGGCGAAGTAGTAAATAAATCAGCGTTGCCAGATTTATCTGACGAAAAATTAAAAGAGTTAATGACTCGCATGGTATACACTCGTATTCTTGATCAACGTTCAATTTCATTGAACCGTCAAGGTCGTTTAGGTTTCTATGCACCAACTGCTGGGCAAGAAGCTTCTCAAATCGCTTCACATTTCGCATTAGAAAAAGAAGACTTCATTTTACCTGGGTACCGTGATGTGCCTCAGTTAATTTGGCATGGTCTTCCACTATATCAAGCGTTCTTATTCTCTCGTGGTCATTTCCACGGTAACCAAGCGCCAGAAGGTGTAGATATACTTTCTCCACAAATCATCATCGGTGCACAAATCGTGCAAACTGCTGGTGTGGCACTAGGTCTTAAAAAGCGCGGTAAAAAAGCAGTAGCGATCACTTATACAGGTGACGGCGGAGCTTCACAAGGTGACTTCTACGAAGGTATGAACTTCGCAGGTGCATTCAAAGCTCCAGCAATCTTTGTTGTACAAAACAACCGCTTTGCAATTTCAACACCAGTTGAAAAGCAATCTGCAGCACGTACAATCGCTCAAAAAGCAGCGGCTGTTGGTATCCCAGGCGTTCAAGTAGACGGTATGGATGCACTAGCAGTATACGTTGCAGTAAGCGAAGCTCGTGAGCGTGCAGTAAACGGTGAAGGTCCAACTTTAATTGAAACATTAACTTACCGTTATGGTCCACATACAATGGCTGGTGACGATCCAACTCGTTATCGTACAGCTGAGCTTGACACTGAGTGGGAAAAGAAAGATCCACTTGTTCGCTTCCGTAAATTCTTAGAAGCTAAAGGCATCTGGAATGAAGAAGAAGAAAACAAAGTAATCGAGCAAGCTAAAGAAGATATCAAACAAGCTATTAAGAAGGCTGACGATTATCCAAAACAAAAAGTTACAGATTTAATGGAAATCATGTACGAAACTATGCCTTCAAACTTACAAGAGCAATATGAAATCTACAAAGAGAAGGAGTCGAAGTAAGCCATGGCGCAAATGACAATGATTCAAGCGATTACTGATGCGTTACGCACAGAAATGAAAAACGACGAAAACGTATTAGTTTTTGGTGAAGACGTTGGCGTAAACGGTGGAGTATTCCGTGCGACTGAAGGTCTTCAACAAGAATTCGGCGAAGATCGCGTATTCGATACGCCATTAGCTGAATCTGGTATCGGTGGTCTTGCTGTAGGTCTATCGACTCAAGGTTTCCGTCCGGTTCCTGAAATTCAATTCTTTGGTTTCGTATACGAAGTACTTGATTCTGTATCAGGTCAAGCTGCACGTATGCGCTACCGTTCTGGCGGTCGCTGGAATGCACCAATTACATTCCGTTCACCATTCGGTGGAGGCGTTCATACACCAGAACTTCACGCTGATAGCTTAGAAGGTATCGTAGCATCTCAACCTGGTTTAAAAGTTGTAATTCCTTCAACTCCATACGATGCAAAAGGTCTTTTAATTTCATCAATTCGTGATAACGATCCGGTTGTATACTTAGAGCACATGAAGCTTTACCGTTCATTCCGTCAAGAAGTACCTGAAGAATCATACACAATTGATTTAGGTACAGCTGATGTGAAACGTGAAGGTACAGACGTAACGCTTATCGCTTACGGTGCAATGGTACACTCATCATTAAAAGCAGCTGAAGAACTAGAAAAAGAAGGTATCTCTGCTGAAGTAGTGGACTTACGTACAGTTCAACCTTTAGATATCGATACAATTCTTGCATCAGTTGAAAAAACTGGTCGCGTAGTAGTAGTTCAAGAAGCTCAAAAACAAGCTGGTATCGCAGCTAACGTTGTAGCTGAAATTAACGATCGTGCAATCTTAAGCTTAGAAGCACCAGTATTACGTGTAACAGCACCGGATACTGTGTTCCCATTCTCTCAAGCTGAGGGCGTATGGTTACCAGACCACAAAGATATCGTTGAAACAGCTAAGAAAGTACTTGAATTTTAATTAGCATTTTACTGTGATAGAAATCAGCTTTGTGCTGATTTCTGTCTTAGATAAAATAAACACTAACAAATTGAACGCAACTAACTAGGAGGGTGAAGACACGTGGCATTTGAATTTAAACTGCCGGATATCGGTGAAGGTATCCACGAAGGTGAAATTGTAAAATGGTTCGTAAAAGCTGGAGATGAAATTGATGAGGATGATGTACTAGCAGAAGTACAAAATGACAAAGCTGTTGTTGAAATCCCATCTCCTGTAAAAGGTAAAGTATTAGAAGTAAAAGTTGACGAAGGTACAGTAGCTACTGTAGGACAAGTTATCGTTACTTTTGATGCTCCTGGATACGAAGACTTAAAATTCAAAGGTGACGATCATGATGATGCACCAGCAGAAGAAGCTAAAGAAGAAGCTTCAACTGAAGAAGTGACTGAAGAAGCAACAGCTCCTGCAGCACAAGCTGATGTTGATCCTAACCGTAAAGTAATTGCTATGCCTTCAGTGCGCAAATATGCTCGTGAAAAAGGTGTAGACATTAAAGCTGTTCCTGGTTCAGGTAAAAACGGACGTATTGTTAAAGATGACATCGATGGCTTCCTATCTGGTGGTTCTACAGCTACAGCAACTGCTGAAGCTCCAGCTAAAGAGGAAACTGCTTCAGCTGAACCAAAAGCAGCAGCAGCACAAGCTATTCCTGAAGGCGACCTACCAGAAACTCGCGAGAAAATGAGCGGTATCCGTCGTGCAATCGCAAAAGCTATGGTTAACTCTAAACACACTGCTCCACACGTAACATTAATGGATGAAATCGATGTAACAGCTCTTGTTGCTCATCGTAAAAAATTCAAAACAGTTGCAGCAGATCAAGGTATTAAATTAACATTCTTACCTTACGTGGTAAAAGCGTTAACTTCAGCACTTAAGAAGTTCCCAGCTCTTAACACTTCAATCGATGACTCTACTGATGAAGTAATTCAAAAACATTACTACAACATCGGTATCGCTGCTGACACTGAAAAAGGTCTTTTAGTACCAGTTGTGAAAAATGCTGATCGTAAATCTGTGTTCGAAATTTCTGATCAAATTAACGACCTTGCTGGAAAAGCACGTGATGGTAAATTAGCTCCTGCTGAAATGAAAGGCGCTTCTTGTACAATCACAAATATCGGTTCTGCTGGTGGACAATGGTTTACTCCTGTTATCAACCACCCAGAAGTTGCAATTCTAGGTATCGGACGTATCGCTGAAAAACCAGTTGTACGCGACGGTGAAATTGTAATTGCTCCAGTATTAGCATTATCACTAAGCTTTGACCACCGTATTATCGATGGCGCAACAGCTCAAAACGCTCTTAACCAAATCAAGCGTTTATTAAATGATCCAGAATTATTATTAATGGAGGCGTAATAAATGGTAGTAGGAGATTTCCCAATCGAAACTGATACTCTTGTCATTGGTGCTGGCCCTGGTGGCTACGTTGCAGCAATTCGTGCAGCTCAATTAGGTCAAAAAGTTACAATCGTAGAAAAAGGTAACCTTGGAGGCGTATGCTTAAACGTTGGTTGTATTCCTTCAAAAGCATTAATCGCTGCAGGTCACCGTTTTGAACACGCTAAACATTCTGAAGACATGGGGATTATCGCTGAGAACGTAACAGTTGATTTCTCTAAAGTTCAAGAATTCAAAAACGGCGTTGTAAACAAACTTACTGGCGGTGTTGAAGGCCTTCTTAAAGGTAACAAAGTTGACATCGTAAAAGGTGAAGCTTACTTCGTTGACAGCGAAACTGTACGTGTAATGGATGAAAATTCTGCACAAACGTACAAATTCAAAAATGCTATCCTTGCAACTGGTTCTCGTCCAATCGAGATCCCTGGATTCAAATTCTCTGAGCGCGTAATCAACTCTACAGGTGCATTAGCGCTTAAAGAAGTTCCTAAAAAATTAGTTGTAATCGGCGGAGGTTACATCGGTACTGAGCTTGGTACTGCTTTTGCTAACTTCGGTACAGAAGTTACATTTGTAGAAGCTGCTGATGAAATCTTAGCTGGTTTTGAAAAACAAATGAGTTCACTTGTTAAACGTAACCTTAAGAAAAAAGGAAACGTTGAAATTTATACAAAAGCAATGGCTAAAGGTGTTGAAGAAACTGCTGACGGCGTACAAGTTACGTTTGAAGTAGGCGGAGAGTCAAAAGTAATCGATGCTGACTACGTATTAGTTACTGTAGGTCGTCGTCCTAACACTGATGAGCTTGGTCTTGAGCAAGTTGGCGTTAAAATGACTGACCGTGGTCTTATCGAAATCGATAACCAAACTCGTACATCTGTAAGCAACATCTTTGCAATTGGTGATATCGTAACTGGACCTCCACTTGCACACAAAGCTTCTTACGAAGGTAAAATCGCAGCTGAAGTAATTGCTGGCGAACCTGCTGAAATTGACTACTTAGGAATTCCAGCAGTTGTATTCTCTGAGCCTGAGCTTGCATCTGTAGGTTATACTGAAGCACAAGCGAAAGAAGAAGGATTAGCTGTTAAAGCTTCTAAATTCCCATTTGCTGCTAACGGACGTGCGCTTGCACTTAACGCTGCAGAAGGCTTCTTGAAGCTTATCACTCGTAAAGAAGACGGAGTAGTTGTTGGTGCTCAAATCGCTGGACCTAGCGCATCTGACATGATCGCTGAGCTTGGTCTTGCTATCGAAGCTGGCGTAACGGCTGAAGATATCGCATTAACAATTCACGCTCACCCAACATTAGGTGAAATCACAATGGAAGCTGCTGAAGTAGCTATTGGAAGCCCAATTCACATTGTAAAATAAATAATGGTTTAAAAAGCTGATGCGTATGCATCAGCTTTTTTTTTTGAAGAAAACGGTTTTCACAAAGTACCAGGTGCTTGTCAGACAGTTTTTGTTGCTGATGAGTACTCCTTTTTAGAAGAAACGTGTAAAAACGCTGAGGCAGTCTTAAATGAGCTCTAGATGCATACATATGAAGTGGGACGTGCTTTCTTATAGGTAGATAAAAAACTGCTCTTTTGGATAACGAATGAAAAGGCGGCGTAGGAGCTATGAAGACGTATTTCGTTTGGAGCTTACACATTGTTATTTGGATGGGTTATTCACTGGTTGAATTGCTATCAAAACGTGATCAGTTGACATCTAAAATTATTTTATTTTTAGTATTTGCTTATTTAGCTTACGGCATAGCAGAAATGAACGTCAAATCTAAAAGACTGGCGCTTATGATGACGGGTACAACTTCAGCTGTCTGCTTGACATGTTATCAACTAATTTTATTTTGCACAGCGTAAGATTGCATAAAAAAAGCGTTAGCTTATATAAGCTAACGCTTTTTTTGTCTTACACAGATTTCTTTTCTCTTTTCAATGCGCCTTCTTCTTTAAATGCTTTCATTAATGAGAAGACCGTTAGCACCAGCACAATTGAGAATGGAAGTGCTGCTATAATCGCAGCTGTTTGGAGCGCGTCCAAACCACCTGTCCAAAGCAGAATGATTGCTGTTAACGATTGAATTAAGCCCCACGTAAGTTTAATAGAGCCTGAAGGATTTAGATCACCATTTGTTGTCTGCATTCCTAAAACAAATGTAGCTGAGTCAGCTGATGTAATAAAGAATGTAGCAATTAAGCAAATAGCGACAATGGACATGAACGTACCAAATGGAAACTGTTCAAGTACATAGAGTAAAGCAACTTCTGTTCCTTTATTATTAATAACATCCATAACAGGAAGGTCTTTAAAAAAGTCTAAATAGACCCCAGAACCTCCGAATACGGCAAACCATAAACCACCAAATACGGTCGGAACAGCTAGTACACCAATTAAAAATTCTCGAATGGTTCTGCCTCGTGAAATACGAGCAATGAACGTACCAACAAACGGTGCCCAAGCAATCCACCATGCCCAGTAGAAAATTGTCCAATCTTGAACCCAGGTGCTGTTATCAAACGGGCTCAATCGAAAACTCATTGACGGCAAGTTTTGAATGTAGCTGCCAATGGTTGTAACGAATAAGTCCATAATAAAGTTGGTTGGACCTGCAAATAACAAGAACAGCATTAGCAGAATAGCTAAAACAATATTAATGTTGCTCAAATACTCAATACCTTTGTTCAGCCCCGTCTGTGCTGACAGCATGAACAAGAACGTCACGATAATAATAACAATTAATTGAGTCGTGAAATTGTTATCAATACTTGGCGACAAGTAAGAGGCTCCACCGGTAATTTGAATAGCGCCAAGTCCTAGAGATGTTGCTACCCCAAAGACAGTTGCAAATACGGCGATGACGTTTATGATCGTTCCAAGAGGCCCATCAACACGTTTTCCTAGTAGTGGACGTAAAATATTGCTGATGATGAACGGGTAACCTTTTCTAAATTGAAAATATGCAAGGGCCAGTGCAAGAACGGAATAAATAGCCCAAGATGTAAACCCCAGTGGAAAAACGAATAGCGTAGAGCTGCACGAGCTGATTCTGCTGTACCGCCTTCACCAGAAGGTGGAGTATGAAAATGATTGATTGGTTCTGAGACACCCCAGAATACAAGACCAATGCCCATACCAGCACTAAATAACATGGCAAACCATGAGACATAACCATACTGAGGTTTTTCGTCAGGCTTCCCTAGTTTGATGTTTCCGTACTTCGAAAAAATTAAGTACAGTGTAAAAACTAAGAATAATGTAGCTGCTAGTAAGTAATACCAGCCAAATTTCTCGATGATAAAACTATGTATTGCCGATGTAACAGGTGTGAGCGCTGCGCTTCCTAGCGTAGATTCCGGAATAACACCCCATACGATAAATACTGCAGCAATAATAACCGAAATGATAAAAACGGGAGTCAGTTTTTTCATCGATTAACACTCCTTTCCTATTCTATTTTACATAACATAGTGTTTCATATAGCCTTTTCAGGTATATATGAAACCACATGGTTATACATTTTAGTGAAGTTTGTATGAAATGTCTACCCCATTAGTAAGAAAAAGCGGAAAGAGAACAAATTTTTATTTTTCGTAATTATTTTAAAGTGATGAAATAGATTTGAAATTAGACATTGTTTTTTCATATAAATAGATATGATGCTAAGCGTTCAGCTTTTTGAAAACAAATATAACATTTATGAGAAAAATATTTTTAATGTGACATACTAATTAGTTGTTGACATATTTAATGTGACATAATAATATAATATCAAGAGTTGTAAAACGCTTACAAAAAAAGACGGTTAAAGGGGAGTTTACAAAATGGGAACAATCGTATGTCAAACATGTAACTGCACAATTGATCATTTCGAAGATGAGAAAGTGACGCGATTATACTCAACATGTAAAAGCGGAGAATGTCAAAAAGCAGATGAAGATTTAGATTAATCAATAAAAAAAGGTGCGGATTTCCGCACCTTTTTTATTGAATTGCTTTATGTTCTTTAATGACACGAAATGTTTTTAATTCAAAATCTTCCGGACCCTGCACTGGTAAACCTGCCTCTAAGTTTGTTTCAATATAGGTTAAATTTTCCTCAGTGATGATTTCCCCAGGAATAAAAATAGGAATACCAGGAGGATAGACCATCACAAATTCCGCAATAATACGACCTGCCGACTCATGAAAAGGTACCACTTCGGTTTCAGCGTAAAAAGCATCGCGAGGTGTTAAAGCCAATACAGGAATATCAGGCAATAAAATAGCCGGTTTTGCCGTTGTCTCAGAAAGATTATGGAATTTTGCAGATAACTCACGCAGAGCCGTGACCAGACGTAACAGATCTTCTTCTGTATCTCCAGGCGTGATAATACATAGAATATTATAAAGGTCAGACATTTCAACTTCGATATTATGAGCTTCACGCATCCATTTTTCTACGTCATAGCCCGTAATTCCTAAATCTGAAACAGAAATAATTAATTTAGTAGGGTCTAAATCATACGTAGCTTTTGTCCCTAAAATTTCTCTGCCTATACATCGGATATGCTCAATGGTATTAATTTCTTTTCGTGCTTTTTCAGCAAGAGAAATTGCACGTTCAGCCAGCTCTTTTCCTTCTGTAGCTAAACGTTTTCGTGCAACATCTAAAGAAGCCAGCAGCAGATAAGATGTTGATGTTGTTGTCAGCATGCTTAAAATAGACTGTACACGTTTTGGAGAAATTAAGCCTTCGCGTATATTTAGAATTGAACTTTGCGTCATAGAGCCGCCTAATTTATGCACGCTTGTTGCTGCCATATCTGCACCGGCCTGCATAGCAGACAAAGGCAAATCATCATGGAAGTGAATATGAACGCCGTGAGCTTCATCAACAAGTACAGGCACTTGATACGAGTGGGCAATTTCTACGATTTTACGAAGGTCTCCGGAAATTCCAAAATAAGTTGGATTGATAACAAGTACTGCTTTTGCTTCAGGGTGCTGCTTTAAGGCTTTTTCTACAGAGTCCGATGTAATACCGTGAGAAATGCCAAGATTTTCGTCAATTTCAGGGTGAATAAAAATAGGCGTAGCTCCTGAAAAAACAATCGCACTCATAACAGATTTATGCACGTTTCTAGGAACGATAATTTTATCTCCAGGCCCACATGTCGCCATGACCATTGCCATAATTGCTCCGCTCGTTCCTTGAACAGAGAAAAAAGTATGGTCAGCACCGAATGCTTCTGCAGCTAAATCCTGCGCTTGTTTGATAATGCCTTTTGGCTGGTGAAGGTCATCAAGAGGACCGATATTAATTAAATCAATGGATAAAGCATCATCGCCAATAAATGAGCGGAATTCAGGATCCATTCCATTTCCTTTTTTATGTCCAGGGATATGGAATTGTGTTGGGTTTTTCTTAGCGTGATTAACTAATCCAGTAAATAATGGAGTTGAAAATTGAGAAGACAACTTTGCTATACACCTCTTTTATCATAAATTGTCAGTCCCTCTAAGCAAAGCTTAGAGGGACTTTGATTGTTTTTTTATCAAATTACAGCATTCAATTTTATATACCAAAAACTAGTGGCTGTTGAATTCTACATATTAAAATATCACATCTTTTTTCTATAAAAGAAATTCAACAGAAATTCTATTCGGCAGTTTTCTTGATTTTAACCATTATATAAATGAATGAAACGTGTATGTTTACTACTGTTTGATAATATAAATACAATTTTTAGTTAAAAAAATACAAGTAATTGTAAACTGCTTATTACTCATTATTTTATAGTTCTTTATGTTTTGAAAATCCCCATAAAACAAAAGAATTATAGCACTTATTAACCCATTTGCAAAGATATTTTAAAGAGAAAATAAAAAGAAAAAAAAGGAGAAATTCTTTTGTGTGAAAAGAGAATAAATTTTGTGTACATTATAGATTGTGATAGAGTTAAGAATATAGATATACATAGATTGAAGAAATAAATGGAGTGATGAGAAGTGGAATATCAATACCCTATCTCCCTTGATTGGAGTACAGAAGAAATTATTGATGTAGTGAAGTTTTTTGAAAGCATTGAACGAGCTTATGAAAAAGGTATTGAGCGTGATCACCTAATGGCAGTCTATCGCCGATTTAAAGAAATTGTGCCAAGTAAAGCAGAAGAAAAAACAATCTGTAACGATTTTGAAGATCAAAGCAAATACTCTTCTTATCGAACGATTCAAAAAGCAAAGGCTGCTTCTTCTGGAGA
>Ga0209463_1001039_pt1 | contig 17986 bp, 4 predicted proteins | sample AgamicMgSfrz_FD_187169 | JGI IMG/M metagenome (GOLD analysis project Ga0209463, IMG submission 187169) | Agave microbial communities from Guanajuato, Mexico - Mg.Sf.rz (SPAdes) (version 2) | ecosystem: Host-associated > Plants > Phyllosphere > Phylloplane/Leaf | place: Guanajuato, Mexico... | reverse complement strand
GAAATATTGAATATTTAGGTAGAATAGATGAACAAGTTAAAATTAGAGGGTTTAGAATTGAATTGGGAGAGATTGAAGAAAGAATTAGGGATGTAGAAGGAATCAGTGATGCCGTTGTTATAATTAAAGAAAACAATGGTGATAAATATTTATGTGGATATGTAATAACTACCCCAAATATAGATGTCGCTAACATTAAGAAGAAGTTAGGCGAGAACTTGCCTGAATATATGATTCCAGCATTCATTACGCAGTTAGAACGATTACCAGTAACAAGAAGTGGGAAAATTGATAAAAAAGGATTGCCTGAACCTAATATTACAAGTTTCGAAAGTTATGTTCCTCCAAGAGATGAGATAGAGCTAGATATCGCTAAGGTATTTCAAGAAATTTTAGGAACAGAGCGTGTAGGTATTGATGATAGTTTCTTTGAATTGGGTGGTGATTCGATTAAGGCAATTCGTATAGTATCTAGATTACGAGAATATGGATACGAAATAAATGTTCGAACAATTATGCAAAATAGAACTATACGTAATATTAGTACGAGAGTAAATAAAGCGGAAATAAAAGTGGTAGATCAACAAGAAGTCGTTGGTGATATAGAGCTAACACCGATTCAAATGGATTTCTTCCATAGCAATCTAGCTCATCCTGAACATTTTAATCAATCAATTATGCTAGAAAGTAAACAAAGAATTGATCGAAAGAAAATTGAAAATACACTAGCTACAATTGTTAAGCACCATGATATGTTAAGAGCAGTATTTCAAGATGGAAAGCAAAAAATAAAAACCATTACAGATAGTGAATTATATGAATTACAATACATTGATTTATTGGAAATCAGAGGAATGGAAGACGTATATTCAAGAATTAATGATCAAGTAAATAAGCTTCAAATGAGTATGGATTTAGAAAAGGGACCGTTATTAAAAGCAGCAGTAATTAAAACTGAGAAAAATGATTATTTGTTTCTTTGTGCCCATCATTTAGTAGTAGACGGCGTATCGTGGAGAATTCTTATAGAGGATATAAATATAGGGTACAATAGTAAAGATGGTACTCCTACATTACCATCAAAGACAATGTCATATAAAGAATGGAGTAATTTATTGCGAGAATATCGTAATAGCCATATTTTAAAGAAAGAAATTCCTTATTGGAAACAAATTGAAGAGAACGTAAAAGAGAGTTTAATAGAAAAAATATCAAACGAAGATAAATTTAACATGGAGCATATAGAGCTAGCTTTAACACAAGAATTAACAAATAAAATGTTATATAAAGTTAGTAAGGCTTATAATACAGAGATTAATGATTTATTGCTAACAGCTTTATCTAGAGCGGTAAATAACGTAACAGGAAAAAGTACAGTAGCTGTCAATATGGAGGGGCATGGAAGAGAAACGATAGAGGGTGTTTCAGAAATTGACAGGACCGTAGGGTGGTTTACTAGTGTATATCCTGTTGCAATAAGTGATATTGGTAAAAGTATTCGAGAGGATATTCGGAATACAAAAGAAACATTGCGAAAAGTACCTAATCGTGGAATGGGATATGGTGTATTAAAAAGGTTGGGAGAAAGTGTCATAGAAGGTGTTACACCAGATATTACTTTTAATTATCTTGGAGAATTTGTTCAAGAAAATAGCCATGGGAATTTTGTAATGAGTGATTTACCGTGTGGAAAGAATGTTTCAGACGATAATGATCTTGGGACACCAATCTCCTTTAATGGAGCAATTTCTAATAATGTATTCCACATGATAATAAGTTATGATAAATCAAAATTTAATACTGAAAATATGGAGTTAATGAAAGAAAGCTTTAAAAAAGAGCTAATAGAAGTTATAGAGCATTGTATTATGATTGAGCAATGTGAACATACAGCATCCGATTTTGGAGAATTGAATTGGAGTGATAATGAATTTGCTTTAGTGAAGAATAAGCTTCAAGAGCAAGGATATGATATAGAGAGAATTTATCCTATGACACAAATGCAAGAAGGAATGCTATATCATAAATTACACAATGAAGATTCAACAAGTTATGTAGTTCAGACTGTATTCCAGTCCAATATCGCTATAAATGAAAAGATTTTGAAAGAATCTTTTGAGTTACTTGTAGCAAAACATGAAGTTTTACGAACAAATATAGTTTTCAAAGATGTAAGTGACCCTAGACAAGTGCTATTAAAAGATAAAGAAATTGAATTTACACAAATTGATTTAACAGAAATAGAAAATAGGCAAGTAGAATTAGGTAAAATAAGGGAAATGGATGTAAGAAGAGGTTTTGATTTTGAAAAAGAAAGCTTCCTTCGAGTAATTTTAGTTAAATTGGATGAGGAAGATTATCGACTGATTATAAGTTTTCACCATATCATTATGGATGGATGGTGTCTATCCATATTAATGAATGATTTGATTTGGTTTTATGAACAGTTATACATGAAAAAAACAAAGAGTGATTTGAAAGAGTCTATTCAAAAAACATCTAGTTACGAAGATTATATCCGATTAACACAAAATAAAGATAAGGAAATAGCTCTTAAATATTGGACAAGGCTTTTAGAAGATTATGAAGAACCGGCAGGTATAAAGCCGATAGGCAATAGAAAGAATGAAGAAGCTAATGAAGAAGTTCAAAGAATTGAAATAAGTTTATCTAAAGAAGAAACTCAAAAGCTAGAGAAAATGAGTAATAAGCTTGGGGTTACTGTTAACACTGTAATAGAAACTGCATGGGGAATAATTTTACAGAGATATAACAACACACAGGATGTAATTTTTGGGAAAGTAGTATCAGGAAGAAACGTTAATTTAAATGGAATTGAAGAAATGGTAGGTCTCTTTATTAATATGGTACCTGTGAGAGTGAAAAATCAAGGAGACGATAGCTTTTCAAGCATAGTATCAACCTTACAAGAACAAGCTTTACAAACCTCACAATATGACTATAGTTCATTAGCAGAGATACAAAATTGTAGCATATTAGGTAATGATTTAATTCAAACTATGATTGCGTTTGAAAATTATCATTCAGAAGAGCGTAATTTAAATACGAGATTGAATTTAATGATGGTAGACGGAAGAGAGCAAACGAATTATGCTTTGACTTTAAGTGTAAATCAAACGGAAGTATTAAATTTAGGCATGATCTTTGATACTGAGTTATTTGGAATACATGAAGTGAAAAGAATTCTTAATAGATTATCTTTGATTCTGAAAAGTGTTATAGAGAATCCAGAGATAAAGGTAAATAACATTGAATTATTAAATGAGGAAGAAAAAATATTGGTGTTGAATGGATTCAATTCAACTAAGACAGAGTATCCTGACAATAAAACAGTTGTCGAACTATTTGAAGAGCAAGTACAAAAAATTCCTAATGAAATTGCTATTGGTTCAGAAGATCAAAGAATTACTTATCATTATTTGAATGAACGAGCGAATCAAGTGGCAAGAAAGCTCAAAAAGCTCGGAATGGAACAAAACCAATTTGTTGCAATTATGGCTGAAAGAAAAATAGAAACTATTATTGGAATTTTAGGTATATTAAAAGCGGGTGGTGCTTATTTACCGATAGATCCGAAACAACCAATTGAAAGAGTAAAATACATTCTTAAAGATAGTGATGCACAATTCATTTTAGCAACTGATATAAATGCTTCATTGTTTAATAATTTATCTTTAGAAAAAATTAGTTTACAGAAAGCAGCACTTAAAGATGAATTATCGTCAAATTTAAATATAGTAAATACATCTAGGGATTTAGCGTATTTAATTTATACATCTGGTACTACAGGAACTCCTAAAGGGGTAATGGTAGAACATCGAAATATAAATCGTTTAGTGAGAAATGCGGATTATGTAGATTTTGAAAATGTTCGAATCTTACAGACGGGATCCCTTGCTTTTGACGCATCTACGTTTGAAATTTGGGGAGCTTTGTTAAATGGAGGTAGTCTCTATTTAGTTGATGATGAAGTAGTAATGAATCCTAAGCTACTGCAACAAATGATATCTGAATTTGCAATAAATACGATGTGGTTTACAACTACTCTATTTAATCATTTAATTAGTTCTAATTATAAGATTTTCGATTCGTTAGACCAAGTTCTATTTGGTGGAGAAGCGGCATCAGCAGAACATGTTCGACAATTGATTGCTCGAAATAAGAAAATTAAATTATGCAATGGTTATGGCCCAACTGAAAATACAACATTTACAGCTTGTTATCCAATAAGTAATGATTTTAATGGAGGCAACATTCCAATTGGAAAGCCGATATCTAATACGCAGGTTTATGTTTTAGACAATAATAAAATATGTGGCATTGGAATGCCTGGAGAACTATGTGTTGGTGGAGATGGATTATCAAAAGGATATTTAAACAGACCAGAGTTGATGAAAGAAAAATTTATTAATAATCCATATAATTCAAGTGAAATTATATATAAAACCGGTGATTTGGTAAGATGGTTAGAAGATGGTAATTTGGAATATTTGGGAAGAATAGATGAACAGGTTAAAATTAGAGGTTTCCGAATTGAACTTGGTGAAATAGAGAATACTATAAGAAAAATAGAAGGTATTCGTGATGTGTCGGTAATTGTAAATGAAGAGAAACATGAAAAGTATTTATGTGCGTATGTTTGCTACGATGATGGAATAGAATCCAGAGATATATTGAATTATTTAAAAGGTAGTCTACCAGAATATATGATTCCGACATATATTGTTCAACTTGAAAAATTACCTATAACTAGGAATGGAAAGTTAGATAGAAGAGCTTTACCAATGCCAGAACATAAAGGGGCAGAGCAATACATTTCACCTAGAAACAAAATTGAGTTAGTTATTGCAGAAGCATTTCAAGAAATTTTAGGAATTGACCAGGTTGGCATTGATGATAGTTTCTTTAGATTAGGAGGACATTCATTAAGAGCAACTAGATTAGTAAACAAAATAGAGCAAAAATTAGGGACTAGAATTCCATTGAGAGATGTGATGGAAGAGAAGACCGTGCGTAGAATTTCTCAGAAATTACAGCAATCTACCGATTTAGAAAAGAATAAGCCTATTGAAAAACAGCCTAAAAAACCAAGTTATGAAATGAGCTCAGCTCAAAAAAGATTATATGCTATTGATCAAATCCAAGGTGAGAATATCACATACAATATGCCGGGAATGATGAGAGTACAAGGTAGTCTTGATTTGGAGAAGTTGCAGCAAACGGTCAATGCTCTGATTAAGCGCCAAGAAGTATTAAGAACACATTTTACTATGAAGAATGGACAACCAGTCCAAATAATTGAAGACAATGTTGAACTTTCTGTTGGATACAGAAAAGGGAATAAGTTAAATATTGATAAGATCTATAAGGATTTTGTGCGACCGTTCGATTTAAATAAAGCTCCATTGATGAGAGTGCAAGTAGTAGGAATTTCAGAAAATGAATCGATATTAATGTTAGATATTCATCATATTATTTGTGATGGTGGTTCAATTGGTGTGTGGTTTGAAGAATTTTCGAAAATATATAATGGCGAGGATTTGCCGGAATTAAAAGTACAGTACAAAGACTATAGTGTATGGCAAAATTCTAATGTTATGAAAGAGCAAAAGAAATATTGGTTAGATGAATTTTCTGGTGAATTGCCATTGCTAAATTTACAAACAGACTATCCAAGGCCACAAAAACAAAGTTTTAAAGGTAACTCTATTAAAACGAAATTGAGTAGTAGTACAAGAGAAGCAGTAAAGTTGATAAGTAAGGAAACTGGGGCTACAGAATATATGGTTTTATTATCAACATTTATGTTATTGCTTAGTCGATATGCTAGAACAGAAGAGATTATTGTTGGAACACCTATCGCTGGAAGAACCCACCCTGAAACACAAAATATGCTTGGAATGTTTGTCAATACATTAGCGATTAAAGGAGATATGCAGCCAAATCTTACTTATCTACAATTAATAGAGCAGTTAAAAGAGAAATGTTTGAAAGCGTATGATAATCAGGAATATCCATTTGAAGAATTAATTGAGAATTTAGATTTAGAGAGAGATATTTCAAGAAATCCTTTATTTGATGTTATGTTTGCATTGCAAAATAATGAGGAAAGTCATTTGAAATTAGGAAATACCAAATTAGAGCAAATTGAATCAGAAAGTGAAATATCTAAATTTGACTTGACAGTTAGTATGACAGAAATTGAAAGTGGCTATGAGCTGTTATGGGAATATTGTACAGACTTATTTAAACAATCAACAATAGAACGAATGGGATTACACTATTCCGAGTTATTAAAAAATGCAGTGGAAAATCCAAAAAGAAATATTTATGATATTTCATTAATGGGTTATTCTGAGTATAAAAAAGTACTTGAAGAATTTAATATAACGACAACTGAATTTCCTGGTGAGAGTACAATTGTTGAGCTCTTTGAAAAACAGGTTGAAAAGACACCTGAAAAAGTAGCTGTTATTTCTAATGGCCTTGAATATACGTTTGGTTATTTGAATAAAAGATCAAATCAATTAGCACACCAGCTTCAAAAGTTACAAGTACAACCAAATGATTTTGTAGGGATATGGGCTACACGTAAAATTGAAACTATAATAGGGATTTTAGCAATATTAAAAGCAGGTGGAGCTTATCTACCAATTGATCCGAAACAACCTATAGATAGAACTCGTTATATGCTTAGAGATAGTCGTGCAAAAGTGCTTCTTACGGAAGTTGAGAATTTACCAGAGCTGCTTGATGGTTCTTTAACTGTACTTAATTTAAAACAAGAAAATATTTATGATATGTCTTGCGAAAATCCTACAGTCATGAATCAAACAACTGACTTAGCATATTTGATCTATACTTCTGGGACTACAGGTGAACCTAAAGGAGTTATGGTAGAACATAGAAATGTAATTCGGTTGGTTAAAAATACAAATTATGTTAATTTCCATGATGTGGGGATTCTACAAACGGGATCATTAGCTTTTGATGCATCCACATTTGAAATTTGGGGTTCTTTATTAAACGGTGGAAGATTATACCTTGTTGAACAAGATGTATTAATGGATGTAGAAGCATTAAAACAAATGTTAGCTAAACATCGAATTAACACGATGTTTATTACAACTGCTTTATTTAATCAATTAGTTATTACAGATTGTACAATTTTTGATTCGTTAGATCAGTTGCTCTTTGGTGGAGAAACTACATCAGAAGAACATGTTAAAAAATTAGTTAAGAGCAATAAAAAATTAAAACTTTCAAATGTGTATGGGCCGACTGAAAATACGACATTTACAACACATTATCCTATTTGTTCAGAAGAGTTATTAGAAAAAACTCCAATTGGGAAGCCGATATCTAACACAACAGTTCATATCTTAAATGGACATACTTTATGTGGAATTGGTATTCCAGGAGAATTATGTGTCGGGGGTGCCGGTGTAGCAAGGGGATATTTAAATAAAGCGGAATTAACAGCTGAAAAATTTGTTGTAAATCCACTGGTTCCTGAAGAAAAAATCTATCGTACAGGGGATTTGGCACGCTGGCTTGAAGATGGGAATATAGAATATTTAGGAAGAATTGATGAACAAGTTAAAATTAGAGGGTTTAGAATTGAACTTGGGGAAATTGAAAGTAAACTTAGAGAGATACCTTATATTCAAGATGTAGCTGTTACTTTAATAGAAAAGAATAATGACAAATATTTATGTGGTTATGTAGTTAGTAAACAAAAAATCATAACCGAAGAAATTAAGAATCAATTAGGAAAAACTCTTCCACAATATATGGTTCCAACATATATTATGCAACTAAGCGCTTTACCGATGACACAAAATAGGAAAGTGAATAAAAAGGAATTGCCTATTCCTGATTTTGATAATTCGAATCATTATGTTGGTCCAAGAGATGAAATTGAATTATGTGTAGCAAGAGTGTTTGAGGAAATTCTTGGTATTGAACGTATAGGAATCGATGATAGTTTCTTTGAATTAGGAGGAGACTCAATTAAGGCGATTAGAATTGTTTCAAAGCTACGTGAGAACGGGTACGGAACGGATGTTCGTAATATTTTGCAAAATAAAACTATTCGTAAAATATGTCTAGGTATAAGTAAAGCGAGAAACATAATAATTGATCAAAGTGAAGTAACGGGAGTTGTAGCATTAACGCCAATCCAAATTGATTTCTTTAATAGTCAATTAGAAAAGCCAAATCATTTTAACCAATCATTTATGTTGGAAAGCAGTGAAAGAGTGAATGAAGAACATCTTAATAAAGCAATTACTGCTATTGTAGAGCATCATGATACATTAAGGACTGTATTTAGAAGTGGAGAACAGGTTGTTCAGTCGATAAAAGAAAGTGCATTGTATGATTATCACTCCTATGATTATTCTCATATTCAAAATAAAGAGGAGTTATATGAGAAAATTAATAATAGTTCTAATAGTATACAGGCCAGCTTTGAAATTTCTGAAGGACCTTTAGTTAAAGTTGTATTATTCCGAACAAAAGAAAAAGATTACTTGCTAATTTCTATGCATCATTTGGTAGTAGACGGAGTATCATGGAGAATTATTATTGAAGACTTGAATAAAGGGTATACTCTTTCTAAACAAGGAAATGAGGTAATTCTTCCTAGAAAAACTATGTCGTTCAAACTTTGGAGTGAGGCTTTAAATAAATATAGAGAAAGTGAATCGCTAAAAAAAGAGATACCATATTGGCAAAAAGTCGAGAGGTTAGTTAAGGAAAGTAAGTTACCTACAAATCAATTAGGAGAGAAATATTTACCTAGAGAATTAGTGATGCATTTATCAGAATCCGAGACAAGTTATTTACTGTACCAAGCAGGGAGAGTCTACAATACTGAAATTAATGATTTACTTTTAACAGCGGTATGTAGGGCTGTAAATAAATTGGATGGTAAAGAAACTGTGGCATTGAATCTTGAAGGACATGGAAGAGAAATGCTAAATCAAGATATGGTGATTGATCGAACGGTTGGTTGGTTTACAAGTGTATATCCAGTAGCTGTAACAGGGATAGGAGATTCTATTACAAATGATATACAAAAAACAAAAGAGGCATTAAGCTCAATTCCAAACAAAGGTCTAGGATATGGAGTGTTAAAGGCATTGGGAGAAAATGTTTTGGAAAATGTTACGCCTGATATTACCTTTAATTACTTAGGAGAATTAGATCAAGAAAGTGGATCAGATTATTTTAATATGAGTGATATACCACGTGGTGAAGAGATTGCAATAGAGAATGAATTTAGTACTGGTCTTTCTATAAATGGAGCTGTAACTAATAAAAAACTTCGAATGGTTATAATTTATAATGGCTCAAATTATAGTGAAAAATTTATGCAAGCATTGAATGATGAATTTAAAAAACAATTGTTAGTTATTATTGAGCACTGTATTGAAAAGAGAAAGAATGAAAAGTATATAGAAAATACTAGAAGTCATTTAAACAGAGATGAAGCTATCACTCAAGTAATATGGGAAGAATTTGGATTAGACAGTATATTGAAATCTATAACTGTTGAGAAAAAAGAGCACTCAGTTCTGTTTGTGACAGATTTAAGTAGTGAAAAGAGAGGCGAGATTAAGGGAGAAATAATCAATAAATTATCATTTTTACAGGTTCCAGATTATATCGTTGATATGAATAAGTATCCATTAGTTTCAGGGAATATGGAGGAGGAACAATTTATAAGCTTGTGCAGTGAGTTAGAGAATACAAATAATATATCGTTACCGAAAATTACTAAAGATGGTGAAATGGGTGAAGTTATAGAGGGATATACACCTTCAATCATGCAAGAATTGTTTTTATCAACACCGAATACTATGATAGAGGAAAAGATTATAATAGAAGGGGATTATGATAAAGACAGCGTTATAGCCGCTATAGAAAAAGTTGTTCAAGAACAATCTATTTTAAGAAGTACTTATCAAAAAATAGCGGATAGATATATTATTTGTGAACATGGTTACAATACGTTTTGGAAGCCAAATTACTTTGATCTAAGATATGCTACTTCTACTTATATTACTGCAGTATATGATTTAATTCATGGAATGCGGAGAAAAATGAGTACAAGTATATTAACTGAAAATAATATGTTAAGCAATATTGTAATTACACAAAAGACCGAAAGAGAATATTGCATTTATGTGATTATTCATCATAGTATTTGGGATAAGGCAAGTAATCAGATTTTTAAAGAGAAAATTATAGACATTTTGAATTTAAAAGCAAAATATGTAAAAACAAATGAAACGTATAAACAATATGTAGATGAAGTAACAACTAGTAAAATATATGCGGAAACCCATAACTTATCGAACTTAGAAAAATTTAAAGAGAAAACGGATGAGTATGTAAAGCGTAATATAAATAATGTGTTAGAAAAGTCAGTTGTTTCATTATTTAAAATGGGTTCGGCTACAGAAAAGCTTTATAACGACAAACCTTGGTCACTATTCGCGTATATTTTGAACATACTTGCTAGAGAAAATAAATTAACAAATATCCATACTGAACCTTTACCAATACTTATTTTACAAGAAGATAGAAGATATATGACAAATGATTATAGTAATACACTTGGAGAGTTTTTAGATTGGTTACCATTGCTAATTGAGGGATCTAAAGAGAATGAGTTGCTAGACTGGCAACAAAAGGTTAATGAAATTCAAAATGTAAAAAAAGAAAACCATTATAGTTTAGTTGAACTATTAAACTACAGCACAGTCGAGATGAGAAATATGATGGCATCAGTTCTTTCAATCAATTATCAAGGTGGGTTTAGTATTGAGTATGAGGAGATGCAAGAGATACTAAAAAATGATGATTATAATAAGAGTACAGAAGTTTTTGTAAATAGCTATTCTAATTATTTAGTAGCTTTGTATCCAATTTTTAGTGGTTGTTCAGGAGATATAGAAGAAGTCATTCAAAATGAATTAAATCAATTGGAAGACTTACTAAATAAGAAAGTTGAAAGTGAGCAATTTGAAAAAGTAGTAATTAAACATTAAAAAATGATAATATGAGACCGCTAAATAGATGATTGCTGAGTTTATTAAATTGAAGTAGAGGGATTCTATTATTTTTAAAACATAGTAGAATGTATTTTATCATCTATCATGGTTAGTAACATGAATTTAAGGTCATACTATTCTCTTTGCACTTTGAGGAGATGGTATGATCTTAATTTTTGAAGAATGATATATACGTAAAACTTTTGAGTAAGAATATAATTAATGAAAGGTTTATAAAACATGTTAGAACTTTATTTAGCAAATATATTAAATATGAACAAAGCAAATTACCAAAGGTTATATTCTGTTATGGATGATTTTATAAAGGTAAAAGTGGATGAAATGAGAAAGTATGAGGATAGACAGAGGACAATATTAGGAAATTTCCTTGTGAAATATTTTATCGCAAAAAAAGTAAATGCCAATATAGAAGATATAAAATTAGAGGAAGATGAATTTGGTAAGAAAAAAATAGTAAATCATGTTGGGTATTGTTTTAACATTTCTCATTCAGGAGAATGGGTATTTATAGGTATTGCAGAATCTGAAATAGGTGTAGATGTTGAAAAAATAGAATCTTTGGATTTCTTAAATATTGCTAGCTATTTTAGTAAGGAAGAAAAAGAATATTTAACAAAATTGGATTCAAAGGTTCTTGAGATGGAGTTTTTTAGGATTTGGACAGCGAAAGAGAGTTATATAAAATATAAGGGGTTAGGTATGGTAATTCCGTTAGAATCATTTAGTGTACCGATATCTGAAAATGAGAATTTTGTTAAAACGTTGTATGAAAAAGAATCAAAAGAGGCATTTGTTACATCATCAAAAATAAATGAAGAATATTATATAAGTGTATGTGGAAATTCTGCTATGGAACAATTAGAGTTAATATATTTAGATTTAAAAAATGAAATAGGATTATCAGATTATTTTTCCTCTATGAATGATAGATAAGGGGATATAAGATATTAATATTTATATTCCTGAAAAAAATGTATTTTCTTGTACAATACAATTTCCTAGTAACATAAAAGATTCGATTATTCGAAAAAATGAACCTTTGCGGATAAAAAACTCCTTAGTTAGAAGGAGGGCACTGAAAAAGTCCACTTCATAAGAAAAAGAAGGTAACCATCTACTATATACAGGCGGTTACCTCTTTTTCTTTTTAGATATATTGAAAAGATATATGATATTTTTTCAAAGCTTTCACTTTTTCAGTCGCCTTGCTAGAAGGGGGGGCTTTTTTTGATGTAGCCCTGAAATAAAGTTTAATTAAACTAACTCTATAAACGATGATAAAAGAGCAAATAGAAAAGTGTGTTTTGAAAAAAGATTGATTAAAACATACTTTTAATATATTCAACTGAATCATTTTTTATAAAAATGTTTGATTAGCTTTGTAACCGTTATTCCATTAAGTGACCCCTTAATGAAATAACGTGACTGACATTTTTAAACAACGCTAGTATGTTTTAAATGACTTGATTGTCACTCACACTACCATCGATACTATACCTTGTGAGCCACATTATTAAAGATTTAATGATTTAGTTGAGATGGACTCACTTTTTGAATTTGAACAAGTATGTCAAACGATTTACCTAATGATATATCAACAGTTTTCGGTATGTCAGGGCCTTCGGTAGTTATTCCGGAAAAAATTGGATGTTTTTCGTTTAACCAAGTATTTGTTATTCCGTTTGCTTTACGTAAATCAAGTAAAAATTGGTCATTTTTTACTTGTCCAAAGGTATAGTTATAGCTGTTTGGATCATCTGATTTTAATATTCCATATGGACCAAATTCACGGTTACTATTATAAACATTATATCGGCCTTCAGAAACAGAGGTTCCAATAGATACATACCGTTTTCTATAATGTTCTGCTAAATGTTGCCCTGCTACTTTAGGGTATATAAAAGGTATCATATTTGTTTTCGAAACGTGTCCATTATGTGCCCATACAATTGTTTTTCCTAGGTGTTCTTCTGTCCACTTCACATTTTCATACATTGCAATATCATGTTTCAAAAAAAAATCCGATGGGTTATCAGGAAATGATGCTGCCATTGTAGTAAACTGCTCGATAATACGGGCAGTTTGTTTTATCCATGCAAACTCTTTGGAATTTCCATTTAGAGTATTTTTATTTTGTTCTAATAAAGCATTGATTTGTTTAGCATCTGAAATATATTTTTCTTTATTTTCTTTCGTAAGGCCGCTAAAGATATTAATATCCTTTGTTACAGGAATAAGGTCTTTTATCTTCTCTTCTAAACTAGGCAAAAGCTTTGGATTGTTTCTGCGTACATATTCTGTTATATTATTATAAATATTTTTGCTTACTGATTGTATATCCATCCCAATGACACGCACTTTGGATTTATGTTTTGGATCAGTATTATATTCTTTTATCCAATTAATAAGATTTACTATCTCTTTCGTGTTAAATTCAGGTGATAGATGTTGGTTTGGGTTCCCTTTACCAGTAAGAACATAACGATCAAGTTTTAAAGCTCTGTCCCACCCCTCTTCTAAAACTAAGTTGGTAAAGCCTTTTTCAGATACTAAATAATGAACAATGCGATGTTTCATTGTAAAAACTTCATGAGCCCCATGCGTAGTTTCACCTAAACCCACGATTGAAGCTGATCCTACCATATCCTTCAGTGGTTTTAAATCATTAAGAGATGCAGTTGGATTAGTTGTTTTTAAAGGCTTTGCATGCTCTTCTAACCATTTGGCTATTGGATTAATATTGTAGGGACTTGTAAAGGAAACTTCTGTGTCTGAAGCTACATAAGTATTTTCTGTAAAATTAGTCGATAATATAGTAGACGTAGGAATTGTAGTAGTCATTTTTTTCATAAAAACCTCCTAAAATATTTATTTGAATCAATTTCATAATCCTCAAGTTTAAACGATCGAAAAGCCGTGATTCCTTTATTAAAGGGCTTTCAAGAGTGGCTTTCGTCATTGACGATTCAATATGGTACATTGGATGCGGGCTACGATTATGAAGCAGTTTATACACAACTTTATCGTGTGAAAGCTAAAGAAATCATTGCCTATAACAAGCTAAACGAAGGAGAGTTTCTTGGGTTTGAGGGACACTTCGCTCCCACTTTCAAAAACATACTTCTAAAATTCTGTCATTTCAACTGAGGAAAAGAAACAATTATTAAATTGATTCTTTTATTAGTTTTTTGACATGTTCTAAGAGCATCTGTTTGAATCATCAATTCTCTTCTCACAAATCTATTCTATTTCCTAAAACTCACTTATTTCTTAATAGATTCTTAAGAAATTATTAATTTACTCATGTCAATAAAAAACAAAATTACTTACACTGGTGTTTGTGAAAATGCACAATAAAAATATCGCCTAAAATAATAAAAAATTATTGTAAAACGATAATTTTTGTAATAAAATCGAAATCAGAATAAATAAGTGTGGTGCTTTTTATGAAAAAGGTAAAAATGTTGTTTTTTTAATTAGAGGAGGTATAAATATGGACATTAACAATTTGATTATTGAAAATATGGATAACCCTCATGAGTTGGAGAGAATGTATAGAAAAGACCCGAAAGTTTTTAAAAAGTCATTCTCACAAGCATGGGATGAAAAACCTGATTCTCAGATACTAGCTGCTTGGTACGAAAGATTGCATTTCAAGGAGACGGCAAATAAAGAAAAAATATCGCTGTTTCAAAAAGGTTTCTTATTCATGGGTATGTTAGCTATTCTAGCTGGACTAAGCACCAGAATCATTTTCCACTTTGTCGAGCAGGAAGCAATTGCTCCCATTAACCTAGCTTTTGGTGTAATTCCTTTTATTGTTGCTTATTTTATTTACAATAATACTCCGAAAAAAAGTATTATTTATTTCCTTGCGGCGTTGTTACTAATTTCCGGATTGTATCTTAATATGTTGCCATTAAATTATAAAGACAGCAGTATCCTTGCTTATTTACATTTTCCTATAATGTTATGGGTTTTAGTAGGGATTGCGTTTACAGGAAATGAATATTCAAAAGGTAGTACAAGATTAGCTTATATTAAATTTAATTTAGAATATTGTCTTCTCTACGCGAGTATGGCAGTGAGCGGAATGGTATTAGCAGTATTCACCATGAAGTTATTTAGCTTCGTTGACTTGGATATAGGAGAATTCTATTTTAGTAATGTTGTGTTATTTGGTGCTGCTGCTCTCGCTATTGTGGCTGCATATTTAGTATCAATCAATCTTAAACTTGCTAAAAATATTACACCATACATATCTAAAATTTTTAGTCCTCTTGTCCTGATCACATTGTTGATCTATCTTATAACAGTTATATGGGTCGGAAAAAATCCGTTCTTGGACCGCAATTTCTTAATGGTCTTCAACGGAATACTCCTTGGTGTATTGGCTGTTACTATATTTTCTATTGTTGAGAGTGACTCAGATGAGAAAAAGAACATTTCAGATTATATAAATTTTGCCTTAATTGTTCTGGCGCTTATTATTGACACTGTGGCTTTGTCAGCCATCATATTCAGACTTTCTTCTTACGGGATTACACCTAATAGACTTGCTGTGTTAGGGGTAAACATACTGATCTGGGCAAATCTAATTTGGATTATGTTTTCCTATATGCGTTTCTTGCAAAACAAATCAGGACCAACAGCTATCCAAAATGCCGTTACGAAGTATTTACCAATCTACGGACTTTGGGCAGCTTTCGTTATATTTACGTTTCCGATAATTTTTAATTAGGAAGGCTTTGTTAATGTAATGATAAATTTGTTAAAAGAGGATGATGGATGTCATCCTCTTTTAACTGTATAGAAAAACATATTGAAATTATTTTGATGTAATATATAATAAATTTAGATAATTTAATAAAAACTTCTTATTAAGAGAGGTGGAGGGACTGGCCCTTTGAAACCTCAGCAACCTAATGTTATATAAAGGTGCTAAATCCTGTAGGATCTAAAAGTCCTAATAGATGAGAATGTGGTTATAAGTAAACCTTCTTCTTATTTTGAAGAAGGTTTTTTGTCATTTAAATAGAGAATTTAAAAGGTGGTGATACAGAAGAGAAAGCATTAAAGAGAATATAGAAAGAGAAACCGGAGGGCATTGTGAATAATCAAGTTGGGGGTTTAGAAGAGAATAGCACTAGTAGTATTTGGAGCAATAAAGTTTTTTCGTATTTTTTCTTAGCAAGTTGCATTTCTTTAATAGGTAATTCTATGGTTACGCTCGTTTTACCGTTATGGGTAATGAAATTGACGAACTCTCCATTACTTGTTTCTGGGATAAACGTTGCAATTGCAATGGCGGCGATTTTGTTTGCACCTGTAACAGGGACGTTAGCAGATCGAATGTCGAGAAGGAAGCTTATGATAATTGCAGATGTTATGAGATGTATCGTTATGATTTGTGTTGCGGTAATAGCATTTTATAATAAAATGTTGTACATTCCGTTACTACTGTTACTTATTATACGTTCAATTGGGAGTGCTTTATTTACTCCAGCTTCAAATGCAGCATTAGTAACATATGTGGAAGAAAAGCATGTTCAACAGGCGATTACGCTGAGACAAATCTCAATACAAATCATATCGGTAGCCATTCCTTTAATGGCTAGCTTTTTAATTAGTATTTTTAATTTTCATGGAGTATTTATGTTAGATGCAATTACATTTTTTATATCATTTTTAATTTTAATGAAAATCAAATTTCCACGTGAATTAAAAGTAGAAAAGAAAAAGCCTTTTTATGAAGACTTTAAAGAGGGGTTCTCGCTTTTAAAAAGTAATCAATCATTGAAAATGTTGCTTATGAGCGCTGCAATCATTAATTTGCTTGGAGCGGCGTGTATGCTATCACTGCAAGTAATCGTTGTTAGAGAGATGGATCTTTCTATGCAGTGGTATAGTATAGTTTTTGCGGCATCACCGATAGGGATTTTAATAGGAGCATTTATTACGAAAAAGATTCGTACATATAAAACGATTACGACTGCTTTTATATTTACCGCTATTATGGGAATTTTTAATGCTGCAATGGGTACGACAGTAAATCCGGTGTTATTTTCTGTTTATTATTTTCTATCAGGAATTGCATTTGGGGTAAGTAATGTATATTTTGGAGTGTTGTATAGAAAGTTAATTCCAAATGAAGTGCAAGGAAGATTTTTCGGTTTTTTAAGTTCGTTATTATTAGTATCTACTCCAGTTGGAATTGCAATAACAGGATATTTCTTAGAGTCAATTTCAGCTTCTATTGTATTTATTATAATTGGTATTATTACGTTTCTAGTTTCGGTTATTTCATTTGTAACGATAAATAAGAAATAAGTGTTGTATGAGATTTTTCAATAATAAAAAACGTCCTATAGCAGGACGTTTTTTATTATGTATGTTGCTGTTTCTTCTTAATAAATAATAACATTTGTGACACACAAGCTAGTACTGGTAGTTCTATTAATGGTCCAATAACTAATGCGAGAGCAATAAGAGGCTCGTCTGGAAAAGCTGTTACAGCAATAGCGAGTGCAACAGGCGAGTTTCTTGCTAACGTCGTTAAATTTAGACTAACTGTATCTCTATAAGATAAACGCATAATGCGTCCGATAAATTGTCCGAGTACGAAATTAATGATGAAGAACAATAGAATAGGAATGAGTAATAGTAAAACGACATTCATATTTTGTAGTAAATATTTACCTTGTGATGCAAACATCGCTACTATCGCTAAGCTTAAAAATACAATTTGCGCAGAGCTGAAAAACGGAATGAGTGTATTCTCGAGTGTTTCAGTTTTTTTCATTTTATTCATAATGAATTTTGTAGCGTGTGCAAGTACAAATGGTAAGACGATTACGATAACAATACTTTCTACTAAAACA
>Ga0209463_1001038_pt1 | contig 17994 bp, 17 predicted proteins | sample AgamicMgSfrz_FD_187169 | JGI IMG/M metagenome (GOLD analysis project Ga0209463, IMG submission 187169) | Agave microbial communities from Guanajuato, Mexico - Mg.Sf.rz (SPAdes) (version 2) | ecosystem: Host-associated > Plants > Phyllosphere > Phylloplane/Leaf | place: Guanajuato, Mexico... | reverse complement strand
CCACTTGAAGCGGATCGTGAATTCCGGCCGCGTCACGTGCTCCCACAGCAGTTCGAGCAACGCCTGGCTCTCGCGCGGCGTCAGCCCGACGATCGATTTCAGGAAGCTCGGGCTCACGTACAGCGCGCGTTCGCCGGTCTCCGGATGCACGCGTACGAGCGGATGCTCGGTCACGAGCGGGCGGCGCTCGACCGCGTCGTCGAATGCGCCGGTCGCGCGCGCGCCGGGCGGCGGCGTGAAGCGATGGATGCCGCGCAGGGTATCGACGAAGCCGCGCAGCGGCGCGGACAGCGTTTCGTACGCGCGCACGAGGTTGGTCCAGTGCGTATCGCCGCCGTACGGCGGGATCGTCACGCCCCGCAGGATCGACGCCCACGGCGGGTTCACGGCGGCCGTCACGTCGGTATGCCAGCCGGTCCAGGGCCGGCGCACCGGCTCGCCTTCGAAGCGCGTCGCCTTGCGATGCTTCGCGATCGAATAGACGGCCGGATGGCCGTCGACGTGCCCGAACACCGGGTGGCCGACCGTCGGCTCGCCGAACTGCGCGGAGAACGCGACATGCTGCTCGTGCGTGAGGAATTGTTCGCGGAAGAAGATCACGCGCCATTTCAGCAGCGCGGCGCGGATCGCCGCGATCTGCGGCGTGGTCAACGGTTGTGTGAGGTCGACGCCGCGGATTTCCGCACCGATATGGGCGGACAGCGGGATCACGTCGACCGGCTGGGCGGCGGGTTCGAGTAGGGCGCTCATGCGACGCTCCTGGCGGAAGTGAACGAGGGAGACGGACGACATCGTGACGCGTGCACGCGTCGATCCGGTGGTGCGAGGTTCATGGCGGGTGTCCTCCAGAGCGGAGCGCGGCAGCGCGCGGAAAAGAGCGCCGCCGCGTGACGTGGGTACGTGGACGTTATTGCAGCGTGGCGCCCGGCCCCTTGAGCAGGACGCTCTGGCGGCCGTCGATGCCGACCGGCACGTCGCCGTGAACGGTCGCGCGGCGCACGACGCGGCGCGCATCGCCGTAGTCGTTGATCGCGTAGTGCTGGGTCGCGCGGTTGTCCCAGATCGCGACGTCGCCTTCCTGCCAGTTCCAGCGCACGGTGTTCTCGAGGCGCGTCACGTGTTCGTGCAGCACCTGCAGCAGATGCGCGGAATCCTGCGACGACAGCCCCTTGATCTTCTGCACGAAGTGCCCGAGCACGAGCGTGCGTTCGCCGGTTTCCGGATGCACGCGCACGACCGGATGCTCGGTTTCGTAGACGGTCGACGTGAATACTTCGCGGTAGCGCTTCAGTTGCGTATCGTCGGCATGCACGTGCGTCGACGCATAGTCGTAGGCGTTCGTATGCAGCGCCCACAGCGTGTCGGCGAGCGCGCGCAGCGGGTCGGGCAGATTCGCGTACGCGGCGGCCGTATTGGCCCACACGGTATCGCCGCCGAACGGCGGGATCACGACCGCGCGCAGGATCGAGATCTTCGGGTACGCGTCGACGAAGGTCACGTCGGTGTGCCACGAATTGGCACGTGCGCCGTGCGCGGAATCGAGTTCGAGCAGGGCCGCGCTGCCGTCGACGGATGGCACGGTCGGGTGCGCGACCGTGTCGCCGAAGCGGCGGGCGAAGGCTTCCTGCGCGGTGTCGTCGAGATGGTGCTGGCCGCGGAAGAACAACACCTTGTGGCGCAGCAGCGCGGCGTGGACCGCATCGAACGTCGCGTCGTCGAGCGTGGCCGACAGCCGCACGCCGGAAATTTCGGCGCCGATCCGGCCGGCGACCTGGCGAAGCTGAAGCGGGGCGGCGGCCGTGCGCGGCGCGGCGTGCGAAGCAGGCGAAGGCGAATGAGCGGCGTGCTGGACTTCGGACATCGGGAGTCTCCTGGGAGTCGGGTCGGTCGAGTCTCCATTCAAGCAGGAGACGCGCGGAACCGGAACCGATGAATCGTCACAACCTTAGCGTGCACGCTGCGATGAACGATATGTGTCGTGATGCTGAATGATCCGGCGCGTCATGCGCTCACCACGCGAGCCGCCATTCGCCGATCCGGTGCGGGCGCGTCGCGTCGACGCGCTTGCCGCCTGAGCCGTCGTCGCCTGGCGGTTCGCTGTCGTCGAAATCGGCGAGCACGGTGTCGCGCAAGCGCGCGAATGCCGGCGAATCGCGCCGGCGCGGGCGTGGCAGCGCGACGTCGACGATGCGCGCGATGCGGCCCGGACGCGGCGCCATCGTGACGACGCGGTCGCCGAGATAGACGGCTTCGTCGACGTCGTGCGTGACCAGGATCATCGTGATGCGCTCCTGTTCCCAGATGCGCAGCAGTTCGTTCTGCATCTTCGCGCGGGTTTGCGCGTCGAGCGCGCCGAACGGCTCGTCGAGCAGCAGCACGCGCGGCCGGTTCACGAGGCCGCGCGCGATCGCGACGCGCTGCGCCATCCCGCCCGACAGCTGGTTCGGAAACGCGTGCTCGAAACCGTTCAGCCCGACGAGCGCGATGTGTTCCGCGATCGCGCGCCGTTTCGCGGCGGCGTCCAGCGGCGCGTTGCGTAGCGCGGCGCCGATGTTCTGTTCGACGGTCAGCCACGGGAACAGCCGGTGATCCTGGAACACGATGCCGCGCTGCAGCGACGTGTCGCGCACGCGCTCGCCGCCGGCGTGGATTTCGCCGGTGTAATCGGTGTCGAGCCCGGCGACGAGCCGCAGCAGCGTCGACTTGCCGCAGCCGCTGGCGCCGACGATCGTGACGAATTCGCCGGCGCGCACGTGCAGCGACACGTCGTCGAGCACGGCGAGCGCCGCGCCGCGTTGCGCGTAGTGCTTGCTGACGTGGAGGATGTCGAGCGAATCGGAGGCGAGAGTCGTCATGGCGGTCAGGAGAAGGGAGCGATACGGAAGGAACGGGCGCCTCAGCGCGTCAGGTCGCCGCGCCGGGCCAGCACCTTGCGCTCGATCGCCCGCGCGGTCGCGTTCAGTGCCCAGCCGGTCACGCCGACGACGATGATCCCGAACAGCACGAGATCCATCCGGAACTGCTCGCTGCCGTCGATCAGCGTGTTGCCGATCCCGCTGCCGGCGACGAGCAGGTATTCCGCGCCGAGCGTCGCGAGCCACGAATAGATCAGGCCGAGATACAGGCCGGTGAAGATCGACGGCAGCGCGGCCGGCAGGATCACGTAGCGGATCAGTTGGAGCCGCGAGTAGCGCAGCGCGCGGGCGACGTCGACGTACGTGCGCGGCACCGCGTGAATGCCGTCGCAGGTATGGGCGGCGACCGGCAGCAGCGCGGCGAGCGACAGGAACACGACCTTCGCGACGTCGCCGAGCCCGAACCACACGGAAATCAGCGGAATCCACGCGAACAGCGAGATCTGCTTGAACGTGTCGAAGCTCGGGCCGACCATCCGCGCGGCGACGCGCGACAGCCCGAGCACGGCGCCGAGCAACAGCCCGCCCGTCGCGCCGATCGCGAACCCGCACGCTTCGCGCGCGAGCGATGCCGACAAGGCACGGCCGAGCGCGCCGCTCGTGGCCTGCGCCCACGCGGTGTGCAGCACGTCGGCGGGGCTGACGGCGGAGCTGACGAACAGCCCGCTTTTCACGAGGTGCGCGGAAGCGAGGGCCCACCAGCACGCAAGTGCGGCGAGCGGCAGCACGAAGCCGCGCCAGTCCGGCGCATGCAGGCGGCGGTCGGCGGTGGCTGACGGTGTGGCGACGTGCGACACGGGCGACTCTCCTTCGATGGGGCGGGCGGCCCGGTTCAGCCGCGAAACGCGGACGGCACGCCGCGGCGCAAGCGCGCTTCGAGTGCGTCGAGCGCCCGGTTGATCAGCAGGCCGACCGCGCCGACCACGACCACGGCCGCCATCACGAGATCGAGCTGGAACAGTTGCCGCCCGTACACGATCAGGTAGCCGAGCCCTTCGGACGACGCGACGAGTTCGACCACGACGAGCGCGAGCCACGACTTCGTGAATGCGAGCCGCACGCCGGTCGCGAGCGTCGGGATCGCGGCCGGCAGCACGACGTGGACGATGCGTTGCCGGCGCGTGTAGCCGAACCCGCGCGCGACTTCGTCGAGGGCGGGCGGCGTCTGGCGGAACCCCTGCAACGTGCTCAGCGTGACCGGGACGAGCGCCGCATGCGCGATCAGCAGGTACTTGAGCGGCTCGCCGACACCGACGAGCAGCAGCAGGAACGGCAGCCAGCCGAGCACCGGAATCTGCACGAGCGCATTGAAACTCGGCAGCACATAGGCTTCCAGCGTGCGCGACAGCCCGAGCGCGACGCCGATCGACACACCGAGCAGCGTGCCGGCCGCGAATCCGACGAGCACCCGCTGCAGGCTGATCAGCGTGTGGCGCACCAGATCGCCGCTCGACGCGAGCTCGGCCAGCGTGTCGACCACGCGTTCCGGCGGCGGCAGGATCTGCGGCGCGATCCAGCCGCGCGCGCTGCCGACGCTCCACAGCGCGAACAACAGCGCGGGCAGCACCCACGGCGCGAGCTGCCACGCGAGCCGTTTCAGCGCGGCCGCGCGGCGCGGCGGCACGGCGAGCGGGTGCGAGTCGGACGACGGGACGGAAAACGCGGTGTCGCTCATCGGGGCGGGTCCGGTCAGGTATCAGGTGAGGGGCTTGCCGGCGGCGTCATAACGCGGCCAGTAGTTTTCGAGCTTCAACGTGCGCAATGCGTTGTCGAGATACTTCGGCTCGAACCAGCCGTCGACGTCGACCGGCTGGCGGATCAGCTTCAGGTTCAGCGCATCCTGGGCGACCGCCTTGTAGCGCGCGACGACGAACGGGTCGATCAGCGGGGACAGGCGCTCCTTCAGGCGCTGATTCGCATAGTCGGCCTGCCACGACGAATACGGCACGCCGCTCTTCGCCCACAGCTTGAACAGCGCATCGCGGTTCGCCTCGTCGGACGACCATTGCGCGCCCTTCACGAACGCGGTGACGACGCGCTGCACGATGTCCGGATGCGCGCGGTCGAAATCGTCGAGCACGAGCAGGTGGGTCTGGCGCGTCAGTTGCGGGCCGTCGTTCTGCGATTCGTAGATGATCTTCGCGAGGCCCGCGTCGCGCAGCTTGTACAGCGCGTAATCGCCCACCGACGCGTCGATGCCTTTGGATGCGAGCGCGGCGAGCGAACTGGCGGCGTCGAGGTTGATCACGCGCAGGTCGCGTTCGCCGAGGCCGTTCTTCGCGAGCGCGTTGTCGGCGACGAGCTGCAGGTTGGTGCCGCGGAAGATCGACACGCGGCGATCCTTCAGGTCCTTGATCGAGCGGATCGTCGAGTCGGGCGGCACCGCGATCTTGATGCCCGAGCGCACGCTCGCGGCGAGCAGCAGGCGGGTCTTGATCCCGTTCGAGCGCGCGAGCACGGCGGGCAGGTCGCCCTGGTACGCGAAGTCGAGCGCCTTGTTGGCGATCGCCTCGTTGACGGCTGGGCCCGCCCCCTTGAAGAACAGCCATTCCACCTTGATGCCGTCGGCGGCGAATTCCTTTTCGACGAGCTGCTGCAACTGCACGGTGGCGGCGCTCGATCCGCCGAACGTCGGGGGATCGCCGGCGCCTTGCTGGGCGACGCCGATGCGGATGGTGGCGGGCTTGTCGGCGTGCGCGGCGGCGGCCGGCAACGCAAAAAGGGACGCGATCAGCAGCGATCGCAGCAGGCGCAGTGGGAGCATGAATCGATGGATCCGGAACGTTGGAGAACGAGGCCGGGCCGCAGCCCGTCGGGTCATTCTCGATGACGCCCCGGGGCCGGACAAGCAACGATTTGAACTATGCTTATCGCCGCGCGGGGGATCGCGGGAGGGTGCGGGCGCGCTGCAGGAGCACGAACAGCGCGGTCGCCGTGACGGCAGGCCCGATCTGCGGCAGCGTCAGCCACGGATTCAGAAACTCGTACATCGGCAGCGCCCACATGACGGCGACGACGCACTGCTCGCCGCGCCGCCAGCCGTACTGTGCGCCGATGGCGATCATGCATGCGATCGGGATGCACAGCCACGACAGTTCGTAGTGCCAGACATACGGATTGGCGGCCAGCGTCGCGACGACCAGTACCGCACCGCGCAACCGTGCGTCCCGGCTGCGGCGCCAGACGCAGCACGCCGCCGCGAGCGCGATCGCCGCGATGACGGCCTGACCGGCGTACGCGAGGGCGGGCGACAGGCCGGCAAGCCGAAACGCCGCGAACGGCGTCGGCGATGCGAACCAGAACGGCACGCCATGCTCGATGATCAGCGAACGCAGCGCGCCGGCGTTTTGCAGGAACAGGCGCAGCGGTTCCATGCCGCCCGCCGCGATTCCCAGTGCGGTGATCGCGGTCGCCCATGCCGCGGCCCACGCGAACGCGCGCCACGCACGCGCGGCAATCAGCACGAACGGGAACAGCAGGGCCAGTTGCGGCTTGACCGACAGGAGTCCGATACAGAGGCCGGCCAGCAGCGGCCGCCGGTCGACGAAATACACCGCGAGCGCCGCGCACGCGGCGGTCAGCATCGCGTTCTGTCCGTACATCGCGGTGACGAACACGCCCGGGCAGGCGAGCAGCGCGAGCCAGCCGATGCGCGTCGCGCCGGGCACCGCGCCGAACCCCGACACGCGCCACACCGCGAGGCCGAGCAGCACGATGCCGAGCACGACGAACAGCGGATAGCTGATCGCGTAGGGCAGCAGCGCGAGCGGTGTCACCGCGAGCAGATACGACGGCGGGTACAGCCACGGCAGGAACGCATGGCGGCCGGCCAACGGGAACAGCGTGGCGAGTTCGCGCGAGAACGCGGGGATGTCGTAGGCCAGCCACGGCGAGCCGTGGAGCATCAGATGGGACGCGGACCAGAACACCATGTACCCCGAGCCGGGGCGAAACGTGCCGGGGTCGGTCGAGTGAAAGCCGACCCAGAGCAGGATCGCGCCCAGCAGCACACTGATCACCAGCATGACCGCGCTGTAAAGCGCGATGCGTCCGGGCGTGAGCCAGGGGCGGACGGGGCGTTCTTCGCGCCGTATCGACGAGCCGGAAATATCCATGCGGCGCTACTTGACCGACAGATTGCGCGACGCCTGCGCGCCTGCCACGACCGTCTGCCGGCGCCGGGCCGTCGCGATGCGCCGGACCGGAAACTGCAGCAGTTTCGAGCCGTCCGCTGGCGCGGCGTGCCGCGCGGGCTGCTGGCCGGCCTGCGCGTCGGCCCGGTAGCGGCGCCGCACGAGGTAGACCGGGCGCTGCTTCGATTCGTGATAGATGCGGCCGAGGTATTCGCCGATCACGCCGATGCCGATCAACTGGATGCCGCCGACGAACAGCATGACGGAGATCAGCGACGCGTAGCCGTGCACCGGGTTGCCGAACAGCAGCGTGCGCATCACGATGTACGCGCCGTAGACGAACGACAGCACGGCGAACGCGAGGCCGATGTAGGTCCACACGCGCAACGGCACCGTGCTGAAGCTCGTGATGCCCTCGAGCGCGAAGTTCCAGCGCCGCCATCCGGAGAATTTCGAGCGGCCGCCGCTGCGCGCCGCGCGCGTGTATTCGATGATCTCGGTACGGTAGCCGACCCACGCGAACAGGCCTTTCATGAAACGGCGCCGTTCGGGCAGGGCCCGCAACGCATCGACGACCTGGCGATCCATCAGCCGGAAATCGCCGACGTTCTCCGGCATCTCGACCTCGGAGAGCTGGTTGTGCACGCGGTAGTAGAGCGCGGCGGCCACGCGCTGCATCAGCGGATCGCACCGGCGGTCGGTGCGCTTCGCGGCGACGACCTCGGCGCCCGCGTGCCAGCGTTCGAGCATCGCGGGGATCAGGGCCGGCGGGTCCTGCAGGTCGGCGTCGATCAGGATCACGGCCGCGCCGGCCGCTTCGTCGATGCCGGCCGTGAGCGCGGCTTCCTTGCCGAAGCGCCGCGTGAGATCGACGATGCGCACGCGCGGATCGGCGACCGCGATGTCGATCAGCTTGTCGAGCGTGCCGTCGCGGCTGCCGTCGTTCACGCAAACGATTTCGAAGCGCGCGGTGCCGATCGCTTCCAGTATCGGAATGGTGGTCGCGAAGAACGCATCGATCGCTTCTGCTTCGTCGTGAAACGGCACGACGAGCGATACCAACGGCTTCAGGGTGTGCCTGGACATACGTCCCCCGTGAGATCCGGTCTGCGCCGCATCGTCTGGTCCTGTCGTCGCCGGGTGTGCGAAAACGGGTCCGGATCGGCGCGTATGTTGTGTTTGTAATGGCCTCGGCGGCGTGCCGCGAGCCGGGCGGCGAGCCGTCAGATCATTCTACGCACGAATGACACGCAGGTGACAGCGCGCGCGGGTTTGTTCGGGGGCGGGTTTCCGCGATGCAGCGGCTCGCCGGGGAGCGCTGCGGCGCCGGTTACGCGTGCATCCGCAACGGTTAGCATGTCGTCGGTAATGACGGTGACGGTCATGCAAGTCCAGGATCTGACAGGCGCGCGGCTGGATTACTGGGTCGCGATCGCGGAAGGCCACGAGGCGCCGCGTGCCGACGCGTCCGGATGCACGTCGATTCGCGCGGCGGGCGGCGTGCCGACGCCGTTCGCGCCGTCGTCGTCCTGGGCGGACGGCGGCCCGATCGTCGAGCGGCTGCCGTTCGCCGCGTTCGAGCGCGACGGCGGGCGGGGCGCCTGGCGGGCGGGGCGCCTGGCGTGCGGTGCTGCACCGCGCCGTACCGGCCGCGGGCGAGCGCTGCACGTTCAACCAGGCGGGGCCGACGTTGCTGGTCGCCGCGATGCGCACGCTCGTCGCGTCGACCTTTGGCGACGACGTGCCGGATCTCGATATGGCGCGGCCGCGCTGAACGTACTCCGCGGCCCGCGTGGCCGCGCTCAGGCCGACACGTCCCGGATGGCGATCGACGCGACGTCGACGCGGCGCGGCAGGATCGCATCCGCGGCCGCGCGATCGGCGACGCGCTGCAGCACGTCGATGTCGGCGCCGCTGAGGCTGCGCTGCGCGAGCGCGGCCCGGCGCGCGATGTCGGTGGCCGCGTCGGGCGGCAGGCGCGTGAGCGACGCATAGATGCTCGCGTAGTCGGCCGGGTGTGCAAGCGCCCATTGACCGGCGCGGGCGAGCCGCGCGAGCACGTCCGCGAGCGCCGCGCGCTTGCCGCGATCGTCGAGCGTTTCGACCGGCGACGTCAGGAACGCAAGCCCCGAATTGATGCCGCTGCCGTCGCGGACGATGCGCGCGCCGCGTCGCACCGCATGCCCGTAGTACGGATCGAAGGTGGCCCAGATGCCGATCCGCTTCGCCTCGAATGCGGCGAACGCGTCGACCGGCAGCACGAAGCGCACGTCGACGTCGCGCGGGGCGAGCCCGTGTTCGCGCAGCGCGCCGTACAACTGGTACTGCGAGATGCTGCCGCGCGCCGACGACACGACGACGGTTTGCCCTTTCAGGTCGGCCACCGTGCGGACCGGCGAGTCCGGCTGCACGACGATGCCGAGCGACGCCGGCGAGCCGACGCGCGTCGCGACGATCCGCAGCGACGGATCGCCGAGCGCGGCCGTCAGCACGGGCAGGTCGCCGGCCGGCGCGAGATCGATCGCGCCCGCGCGCTGCGCTTCGAACAGCGGCGCGGCGCCCTGGAAGTTGGCCCAGCGGAACCGGTACGGCGCGCCGTCGAGCACGCGCGCCGCTTCGGCCAGCGCCCGCAGGCCGCCGGCCTGGTCGCCGAGGACGAGCGTGACGCCCGACAGGTCGGTGCCGGCCGCGCGGGCGGGCAGTGCGAGGCCGCCGGCGAGTGGCGCGGCGGCGAGCGCGGCAAGGCGCTGCAGCGCGCGACGGCGCGCGGGGGCGGAAGAGTGGGTCATCGGCGGCGTGTCCTCGGTGATCCGCGCGGGCCGCGCGGCTGCCGGGCAGATTACGGAATCGGTTTCCGGCCGACAAACATCGAATCGTGAAATGCATATTCGCGCGGCGGCCGCCGGGGTGGCCGGTGTCGACCCGACGCTCGGCTCGGTCGTGTCGCTGTCGGGGCTGCTCGCACTCGCACTCGAGCGGCACGCGCGACGCGGCCCGTCGCATCAACCCTTGTTCAATCCGTCAGCCTTTCAGCGCATCGCGATCGACCTGCGCGTCGTGCAGGTCGCGCGTGGCGTCGCGCAGCTTCGCCTGCTTGTCGGCGAGCTTGCGTTGCGCGTTGCTCAGCTTCCTTGCATCGCCTAGCGTTTCGGCTTCGTGGACGCGCGACTGTGCGTGGCGGACTTCGTCTTCCGCGTGGCGCAGGTCGCGCGCCTTGTCGGTCAGCTTGCGTTCGGCGCGCGCGAGCTGGCCGGCATCCGTGCAGTTCGCCTGGATTCGTTCAAGCGCGGCTTGCTGACGCATCGCCTGTTGTGTGTTGCCGAACCGTTTCGCGTTGTCGATCTGCGTGTGCAGCGCGCGGATGCGCGTTGCGCAGTCCTGAGTGCCGGCGAATGCGCCGGTGCTCACGAATAGCGCGACCGGGATGGCCAGCGCGATGAGTGTGTGCTTCATGGGATTTCCTCGATTCGATCAAGCGGCCACGGACGGTCGCGATACGACGCCCGGCGGCACGGGTTCGAGGCGTGATTCTGACGAGTCGGTGCGGCGCGGGTAAATAGGACCGGTCTGACATGCAGCGGCCGAGCGGACCCTTCCGGCCCGGTGCGGCGCCGGTCAGTGCGACTTGGCCGCGCCGCGATGGATGCGTGCCGCCTGCGCGACGCGCGCCGGATGCGATGCGTGACAATGGGTGGCCGGTCTGTGGCGCGTGCGCCGGGTGGGCTCGGGCGGATCGGTGCCAGCCAGCGCGGTGTTCGTTGCGTCCGCATCGGCCCCGGAAGCGGCAACGGCAGCGACCGCCGCGACCGCCGGCAACCTTGCCTCGGCGTCGAGCCATGCGCGCGTCGCCTCGGCGATCAGCCCGCGCAGCCACCGACCGCCTTCCGCGCACGATCCCGATTCGTTCCACGTCATCCGGTACGCGATGTCCGGCGGCTCGACCGGCAGCGCGACCGTGGCGAGCGGCAGCAGCTTCGCGTAGTGCCGCGCGAGGCGGTACGTGGTGGTGAGGATCAGGTCGGTGCGCACCAGCGCATGCGCGGCGAGCTCGAAGTGCGGCAGCGTGACGACGATGCGCCGTTGCAGGCCCACGCGTTCGAGCTGCCGGTCGATCGCGCCGGACGCTTCGAGCCACGACGGCGTCGGGCACAGCTGCGGCGCCGCCGCGAACCCGGCGGCCGTCATCGCGTCGCGCCGCGCGAGCGGGTGCGTCGCGCGCATCAGGCATACGACGCGGTCGTCGAACAGGTCGTCCTGGCGGAAGCGCGACCGGCGCACGGGCCGGTTGTCGATCACGACGTCGAGGTCGCCGTCGGCCAGCGCGCGCTCGTCGTCGAACCCGTCGCCGAGCGGATGGAACACCAGTTGTGCGTGCGGCGCACGCTCGCGAAACAGCGCGACGAGCTTCGGCACGAACAGGACATTCAGGTAGTCGGGGCAGCCGATCCGGTAGGTGCGCACCGACGTGCGCGCGTCGAACGTCGGCTGCTGGATGCGGATGAAGTCGATCACGCGCAGCGCGTTGCGCAGCGGCTCGATCAACCGCGCGCCGAATTCGGTCGGCACCATCCCGTAGCGGCTGCGTACCAGCAGCGGATCGCCGAGCAGCGTGCGCAGGCGCTTGAGCGCGGCGCTCGTCGCCGGCTGCGACATGTTCAGGCGCACGGCCGCACGCGACACGGTGCGCTCGGTCAGCAGCACGAGCAGGATCCGCATCAGCCGTGCATCGAGCACGTCGAGCGCGCCCGCGGCATCGGACGTGCCGCGGGGCAGGGCGGCTGGATCTAGCGGGGCCCGCATGACGATACGCGTCCCGACGATACGAGGCGGCCGCGCGATGCGGCAGCCGGCCGGCGGCCCGTCATTTTGCGAACGGCCAGCCGACGATCCGCTTCGGGCGCGGCGGCGCGTACGTGCGGACCTTCGACGTCTTCAGCTTCAGGCGCACCAGCGATTCGGCGAGCACGACCGCGGCCGATACGCCGTCGACGACCGGCACGCCGGTGCATTCCTCGATCTGCCGGTCGAGGCCGGCCATCCCGCCGCAGCCGAGGCAGATCACTTCCGCGTGATCGTCCTTCACCGCGCGCTGCGCCTGGCCGACGATCGATTCGATCGCGCGGGCCGGATTCTCCTCGAGTTCGAGCACCGCGAGGCCGCTCGCACGCACCGACGCACAGCGCGCATCGAGCCCGGCGAGCTTCAGGCGATCCTCGATCAGCGGCACCGTGCGGTCGAGCGTCGTGACGACCGAGTAGCGATGGCCGAGCAGCATCGCGACGCTCGCGGCCGCTTCGGTGATGTCGACGACGGGCACCGTCAGCAGTTCCTGCAGCCCTTCGCGGCCATGCTCGCCATAGCCGGCCTGGATCACCGCATCGTACGGTTCGTCGTAGTTCAGCACGCGGTCCATCACGGCGATCGCGGCGAGGTAGCTCTCGAAGTTGCCTTCGACCGACTCCGCGCCGAAGCGCGGCGTCAGCCCGACGATCTCCGTGCCCGGCGATGCGGCGGCCTGCGCCTGCGCGGCGATCGCGTCGGTGATCGACTCGGTGGTGTTGACGTTGACTATCAGGATTCTCATCGGCGACTCCGTATGCGTGTGTGTCAGTGTCGCGCGCAGGCGACCGCGATGTGCTCGCCCGAGCGCGCTTCGTAGATCCGTTTGCGATCGGCCAGCAGCCAGTACACGCTGCCCGCGATCGCCGCGCCGAGCAGCCACGAGAACGGCGTCATCGCGCTGAAGGCCGGCACGACGGCGAGCGTGATCGAGATCAGCGCGGACGGCACGAGTGCCGCGAGCGCCTTGCGGTTCACGCCGCGCGTGTAGAAGTAGGCGCCGCTCGGCGCTTCGGTGTAGAGATCGGGCACGTTCACGCGCTGCTTGCGCACCAGCCAGTAGTCGACCGTGATGATCCCGTACAGCGGGCCGAGCAGCGCGCCGAGGCCGGACAGGAAATAGACGATCACGATCGGGCTGTTGTACAGGTTCCACGGCAGGATCAGCACGGCGATCGTCGCGCTGATCAGGCCCGCGCGGCGGAACGACAGGCGATGCGGCGCGAGGCTCGTCAGCACGAAGGCCGGCGCGACGAAGTTCGCCATGATGTTCACGGCCACCGTCACGATCAGGAAGGCGAGGCAGCCGAGCACGAGGAACAGCTTGTTCGGCACCGTCGCGATGATTTCCGTCGGGCTGTGGATGATGTGGCCGTTCAGCTTGAACTGCGCGCCGGCGAGCACGAAGCTGATCGTCGCGAATACGAGGATGTTGACCGGCAGCCCCCAGAAGTTGCCGACGCGCACCGTCTTCGGGCTCGGCGACGAGCGGGCGAAATCGCAGAAGTTGAGCACCAGCGTGCCGTAGATTGCGAGCCACAGCGAGCCGCCCGCGAAGATTTCCGTCCACATCTTCAGGCCGGTCATCGGCTTGCCGATCGACATCGCGAGGTGGCCGCCGGTGCGGCTGAACATCCACGCGGCGAGCGACAACGTCGTGACGAGGATCACCGGGCCGGCGAGCCCCTCGTACTTGCGGACCATTTCCATCCCGTACGTGAGGATGCCGATCTGCACCAGCCAGATTGCGACGAACGTGATCCAGCCGAGTGTCGACAGCCCGAAGATCGCATTCTGGTCGAACGCGGCGAGGCCCGGCCAGATCGCGGTGAGCAGCACGCGCAGCACGACGGACGCGAGATACGTCTGGATACCGAACCATGCGATCGCGATCACCGCGCGGATCATCGCGGGCAGCATCGCGCCGTAGATGCCGAAGCTCATCCGGCTGATCACCGGGAACGGCACGCCGGTTTTCTGGCCCATGTAGCCGGTGAGGTTCATGAAGCCGTACACGAGCACCGCGCCGATCGCGAGCGACGCGAGCATCTGCCAGCCCGACAGGCCGAGCGCGAACAGCCCGATCGCGAACGAGTAGTTCGCGATGTTGTGCACGTCGTTGGTCCATAGCGCAAAGATGCTGTAGCGGCCCCAGGTCCGGCCTTCGGCCTGGGTCGGCGCGAGATCGGGGTTGTGCAGCCGCGGGCTCAGCGCGGGATCGCGCGCGGCCGGGTCGGTTCGATGCGATGCGTCGTCCGCGCCGAGCCCGAGGCCCGCGCGGTGAATGGCTTCCAGTTGCACGCGTTGTCTCCTTCCATGTGCGGGGCGCGAAACCGGCCGCGTGTCGTACGCGGCGCGGGCCGGGCCCCGGTGGACGTTATGTCTCGGATTTGTTCGCGAGTATGGGCGGCGGCTACCACGATGGGAAATTAAATATTCGGCTGGGCGTCATTTGAAAAATGAATGAATCGCGTCGGGCCGCGGCGGCGGGGGAACGGCATGCAAATTGCGAGTCAACGGGTTCCATCCACATCGACATCAGCGGAGGTGTCATGCAGCGATATTCCATTCGTCACGTATCGCGAGCCGTCTTCGCCGGCATCCTTATTGCGGGCCTGGCGGCAGGCGCGGGTTGCCAGAAGAAGGGCGACAACGGCGCGGCCAGTTCAGATTCGAGCGCAGCTAGCGGCATGTCGGCCGCGCCTTCCACCGCGCCTTCGACCGCACCGTCGGGCACGCCGAGCAGTGGGGCGGACGCCGGCGCGAGCCTGCCGGGCGCGGCCTCCGCGCCGAGCGGCGCGAGCGGCGGCTGACCGACGGCGGATAGCCGGGGCGGACGGGGCATCAGCGCGCCGTTCGCCGCTGAGGTGCGGCGCCAGCTGGCACGCGCGCCGGACGGCGTGCGCGCGCGGCCGTGCGCATGAAAGATTTGCAAGGACCGTTGTAGCGATTTCCGGCCCGGCGGCGACGGCGTGACGCCGGCGTCCGCCGGCCGGCAAAGGAGGTGCGATGCAGAACGCGGAATCGAACCCTACCCCGGAAAAGCAGCGGGAACAGATCGAGAAGAGCCCGGTGAAGACGCCGGCAGCCGGCGACATGCCCGACGCGGCGACCCAGGCGGCGCAAGTGGCGCGGCGTCCGCTGACGCCGGAGGCGGTCGCCGGCAAAATGCCGACCGGCCTGCCGGAGATCGACGTCGATGCGCATGCGGTCGACAGCGGCGATCCGGTACGTCGGGCCGCCGGCCGGATCGTCACGCTCGACAACGCGAACATGGCGATGACCGACAACACGGTCGACGTCGACGGCAAGGGCATGGAGGCGCGCACCGGCGCGTCGGAACTGCAGGACAACGTGATCTATTCGAACGCGTCGCTCGACGAAGCGGTCGATACGCCCGACGAAGGACTCGGCGGGATCGAGAGCCGGCCGTCCGGCAACATGCCGCAGATCGCGACGCGGCCGGGCTGGCGGGTGCGTCATGTCGGCGACGTCGATGTCGAGCACGGCGACAGCACGCGTGCCGAGCACGTGATCTGCCTCGAACGGTCCGACGACCGATAGCGGCCACTGATACCGGCATTCGAGGTAGTCGACACGCGGCGGCCGGCGCACATCGCACCGGCCGCCGCGATCGTTTCGGGCCCTTGCTGCGTTACTGCGGCCCCAGCTCCTGCGCGGACGTATCGGCGTCGTTGCCCTGCGCGACCAGCACGTGGATGTCGTTCGGCGTCACGTCGCCGATGCCGCCGGACGGAATCGTCAGGAGCAGCCAGTCCGCGTTGTTGCCGATGCTGACCGGCGCGGTCTTGAGAATCGGCGACTTGCTGCCGGCCGTCGTGACGACCACCTGGTACGTGCCGCCGTTCAGGTAGACAGAATCCTGCGTCGTTGCCGGTACGGCGTTCTGGTAGGCGGCGCCCGCCATCGTCGGGCTGACCGTCGTGATGTCGGTGCCCGGCGGCACGACGTACACGTCGACGTTCTGCGCATTCGGCGATGCGTTGAAGCTGCGCACGCGCGCCTTGTCCGACAGCAGGCCCTTGTCGTACGGATCGTCGATGACGGAGATCAGCGACGTCGTGCTCGGCAGCGCGATCGTCGTGTAGTGGTGACCGTTCGCGGCGCTGAACGCCTGGGACGCGATGGTCGTGGTCGTCCCCGACACGTCGTAGCTCGCGGTCTGCGTGCCTGAGTCGACGTCGTGATAGCGCGTCACGCCCTTGTAGGCGACGCCCGACTGGTCGACCTTTCCGTTCAGGTAGTAGTCGAGGTTCGGGCCGGCCGGCACCGCGTTGATGAAGCGCGCCTGCGGCTTCGAGATACCGAGTACGGTGCCGGCGTCGTCGCCGCCGCCGCACGCCGCGAGTACGGAAATGACCGAGCACAGGGCCACTATCGTTCGTATTGATTTCATGTTGTCCTCTCGTTCAGGGAACCTGCTTGCGATGCAGAACCGCCGCGTGACGGATCGCGCGGGGCGCAGCGCCGGTTGGAAGGCAAATGACTGTCCGCCGGATGGCGGGCGCGAGGATGTCGCAAGCGGTGTGCCTGTGCGAGGAAAAAGCGGCGAACGGCGGCGGGGGAAGCGCGCACGCGCCGGCGTGGCGGCGTGCGCGGGATGACGCGAGGAGCGGGAGCAGACCGCGCGAATCGGCGCGGTTGTAAAAAAGCAGCGTTGCGCGCGCGGCGCGATACGTCAGCGGTTCACGAGCCGGGCCGGGTACGCGAGCGCGAGTGCGCAGCCGACCAGCATGCACGCGGCGAAACCATACAGACCCGCGCTCTGCGAATGGAACGTATCGCGCAGCCAGCCGATGAAATAGGTGCTGCCGAATCCGCCGAGGTTCGCGATCGAGCATGCGAACGCGATGCCGCCGGCGGCGGCCGAGCCCTTCAGGAACGTCGACGGCAGCGCCCACACGACCGGCATCGCGGCGGCCGCGCCGGCGTTGATCAGCGAGAACAGCAGCACCGTGCCGAGCGTGCCGTGCGACGACGAAGCAGCGATCGCCAGCGCGACGGCCGACACCATGAACGGCACGACGATATGCCAGCGGCGTTCGCGTGCGCGGTCGGAGCTGGCGCCGCAGTACAGCGTCGCGAGCACGGCGGCGGCGTTCGGAATCACCATCAGCCAGCCGATCTGATATGCGTCCTTCACGCCGGTGTCGCGCAGGATCGTCGGCAGCCAGAAGCTCACCGCATACAGGCCGAGCAGCACGCACAGGTCGATCAGGCCGAGCGCCCACACCTTCGGATCGGAGAACGCCTTGCCGAGCGCGTGGCTCTTGTTGCCGGACGGATCGGCGTCGAGATTCGCGCGCAGCACCCGCTTCTCGTCGGCGTTCAGCCAGCGCGTGGATTCGATGCCGTTCGGCAGCCAGCGCAGCACCGCGAAGCCGAGCAGCACCGACGGCAGCGCTTCGAGCAGGAACAGCCACTGCCAGCCGCCGAGCCCGTGTGTGCCGTCGAACGCGCGCATGATCCAGCCGGAAATCGGGCTGCCGATCATGCTCGACAGCGGCAGGCCCACCATGAACAGCGCGACGATGCGTGCGCGACGTGCATCGGGATACCACTGCGTCAGGTACAGCAGCACGCCCGGCAGGAAACCGGCTTCGGCGGCGCCGAGCAGGAAGCGCACGACGTAGAACTGCATCGGCGTGTGCACGAACATCGTCGCGCCCGACAGCAGGCCCCACGTGATCATGATCCGCGCGATCCACAGCTTCGCGCCGACGCGTTGCAGCACCAGATTGCTTGGGACTTCGAACAGGATGTAGCCGGCGAAGAACAGCCCGGCGCCGAGGCCGTACACGGTGTCGCTGAACTTCAGCGCATCGAGCATCTGGAGCTTCGCGAGACCGATGTTGATGCGGTCGAGATAGGCCGCGAAGTAACACAGGCAGAAGAGGGTGATGAGGCGCAGCGTGACCTTGCGATAGAGAGGGCCGTGGGGCGCGTCGTCGGGGGAAACGGCGGCGCTCGGGTGTGCGGTAGACATGGGACTGCCCCTGTTCGAGTGTGACGGATGAATGGGTGGCTCGATCGTCGCGAGCGGGACGTTCCGCTGCGCACTGGAGTCTGTATATCACGTCAAATAC
>Ga0209463_1001037_pt1 | contig 17998 bp, 19 predicted proteins | sample AgamicMgSfrz_FD_187169 | JGI IMG/M metagenome (GOLD analysis project Ga0209463, IMG submission 187169) | Agave microbial communities from Guanajuato, Mexico - Mg.Sf.rz (SPAdes) (version 2) | ecosystem: Host-associated > Plants > Phyllosphere > Phylloplane/Leaf | place: Guanajuato, Mexico... | reverse complement strand
TAAAGACGATCCTTCCAACTTGGGAACTGTGGAAAAATAGTTGACAAAATTGGATAACTCTTTCTATAATATAGTCAATACATATCACGAGCGATTAGTTCAGTGGGAGAATACATCCTTGACAGGTCATAATTTTAAAATTTTGGCTATGTATTGATGTACCAACACTGGCAGTATCATAAAACTAAGCGAAATTCTCGTTTAGTTATAATCAAACTTTGAATACAACACTCCTGTTAATTCTGGAATCAGAATAAAAAAGGGGTGTTTTTTGTTGTCTTTTGATTATTTTGAAGAAAAGCCAAAAGTGAAAAAGCGACAACCACACAAACGTAAGGACGAGAAAACTATTACTTACGATTTGGTTAAACCCACATTTGAGAGCTTTCTTTTAGCAAAACAAAAACAAAACCTCAGACCCGCGTCTTTAAATAAGTTTGTAGCTTTATTTAAAAGCATACAAAGCTTTCACGAAACAAGAAGTGAAGCACAATTTTATTTAGGTCATATTTCCACCGAATTTATTAGCGATTACGTATACTGGTTGAAGCACGAATATGTAAAGTTTGAAAACAACGATAATGTTCCTAATCATGCGAAAACAGTTGGTTTGGCAGATGCTTCGATAGCTACAAGAATACGAGGATTGAAAACATTTATCAAATGGTGTGAAAGAGAAGAATTGATTGAAAAGAATCCATTTAATTCGTTTGAAGGATTTAAGCAAAACACACCTGACATAGATATCCTTTCGCGAAATGAACTAAACAACTTGCTGAAAGTGGCTAAATTTTATTCTAATAAATCCTTCAAATACTTCCGAGATTACGTTTTCCTTCATTTAATTATTGATTCGATGTGTCGTGTATCAGAAACGTTGCTTTTGTCACCAGACGACATTGACCACACGAATAGAACGATGCTCATTAAGTCAGAAAACGCGAAGTCACGTAAAAGTCGTATTGTTCCTTTGAGCAATAAAACATATCGACTACTGATCCAATTATTGAAAGAAAATGAAGTTTTTGAGGGTGAAACTGACAATCTTATTTTCTTGTCATTAAGTGGTCGTATGTTGAGCAAAAGTAACTTGTTACGTGATTTGAAGAAATGGGCAAGCGAAGCAGGAATTAAAAAGCGTTTTTACTTACATTTAATTCGTCATTCCGTAGCTACTGAATTTTTGCGTTCATCAGGTGATATTGAATCATTACGAAAAATTCTTGGACATGCAGATTATCGCACGATTCAAATTTATGTACATTTAGCTGATAGCACTGTACAAGAAAAGCACGCCAATCATGGGTTTTTTGGCAATGAAAATGTAATTCAACGGAAGCGTTCTAACAAAAGAGAAAAGTAGTTTAGAAGGAATTGAGCTTGTGTTAGTATAGAAAAGTTTACAAAATAAAACCGCCTAACTTCAAACTTTGGACGGAGAGAAGTTAAACGGTTCCCACACAATATCCGAAAGACATTGTTTGTTAATTATAACATTTTGTCTTTCGAATGAGAAGGAGAATGAAAGATGTTATTGAATGCGAAAGCAGAAGAGTTAAACAAATATTCTAAGCTGAAATATGACGCTGATAAATTTATTCAAAAAGTAAAGGAAGTTTGGGAATACAGCGATCTCCAAATTCGTTGCGTATATTTGATTTCCGATTTAGCGAAAAAGGGGAACGGTGCATTTAGTGTAGCTTACAGCACGTTTCAAAATATGTTTGAACAGCGTTTCAAAATGAAAATTTCATTATCATCTGTAAGACGATTCTTTTCATTAATGAGCAAATTGGGTTTAGTATCGGTTCATAAAGCAAAAAGAAAAAATGAGCAACAATCTGCAAATATTTATATTGTGGAGCAACAATGTGAAGAATCAACACAAACTAAAAATGAAGAACACCCTACTGAGAACCCTTCTGAACATCAGAATAGTATTTCTAAAGAAATACAAAACGATAAACAAAAAACTTTAAATAAAGAATATGTAAACAAGAAGGACGTCGACAAAGAAAAAATTATTTACGATACATACTTAGAATTTAAACAAAAAGGAATCAATTGTGAGCTATTTTATAGAGTATTATCTGAAGTACAGCAACAATCGAATATAAAAAATTTCAAGGCATATTTGATAGGAGCATTACAAAACGTACTTCATCATAAACAATTAAAGAATGGAACCAAAGTATTTGATAATCCATTATTAAACAAATTTCATGATTTCTTGATGAATTGAATATTAATATTTAAAAGTTGTAGGTGTGACATAGATCAGTTGCACAATTGTTGTAGGGTAACAAATATACAACGTATCGAAAAGTTGTCATTTTTGCAATTAATGATTGTAGAAAAGATATGCATAACCTTACAGCATATTTTGAACTGGTTATTATTCAATAAGACAAAAGTCACCATGAATACACAATATTGTTAAAATAGCTATTTATTACTACTCCTTTTGTAAGTATAATGTTACATGGGGAGGGAATATTTGTGAAATTAAAAAAATTAATAGTGAGTAATTATAGGGGATTAAAGGGAGACGAAAATATAATTGACTTTGAAGGCTCTGATATAATTTTCTTAATCGGTAAGAATAACTTTGGAAAATCTACTTTTCTACATGCTTATAATTTTTTCGTGGAACCTAAGGTTAAAGCGAGTTTTAACGATTTCTATAATAAAGACACTAATATACCAATAGAAATAACAGGTGTTTTTACTGTAGAAGAAAATGACGATAAAGATAAAAGTTTAAAAAGTTCAGACCCCGATTGGATAACTAAGTGGGTGGATGAAGAAGGATATATTAAAATAAAAAAAGTTTGGACTAACGACCAGCAAGAAGGGAAAAAACAGACATATAATCCGTCTACTAAAATTTTTGAAGATGGGGGATTTGGCGGTTTTGATACTTTATTAAAAAGATATTCACCTACAGCCATTCCTATTAATGCAATTTCTTCACCAGAAGATTTAGAAAAGCAAATAAACGATATCATCAGTAAAAATCATATAAAGAAACTGGAAACTCAATATTCAGATAAATATGAAAATATAATGGTGAGCTTGAAGGAATTAAAGGATGAGATATCAAATTCTCGTGATATTAGTAATATAAATGAAAAAATGAATACTTTTTTCTCTAGCGTTTTTCCAGAATTACAATTAGAAATTTATTCAATTCCTGAATCTGGTATAGATATATCTAAAACTTTAAAGTCTACACATGGATTGAGTGTAAAAGACAAAGTGTTACTCGAGGAAATGTACGACCTTAAAAACAATGGACATGGTGTTATGAGACAAGCATTTTTCAGTTTTCTATCTACATTAGAAACTGATTTAGAACAGAAGAGAAAAGAATATTTAATTTTATTTGAAGAGCCAGAGTTGTATTTGCATCCAGAAGCTGTGTTCTCCTTAAGAGAACAATTATACAAATTAGCGAAAGACAGTCCGTTTCAGGTGTTATGTGCTACTCATTCATCGCTAATGATTGATACATCAAAACCGCATTCTTCATTGGTCAGGTTGGTTAAAGGAAGAGAAAAGGATACGAAAACTTATCAAGTTAAGTTCGACCTTTTTGAAGGGGCAGAAAAAGATTTTTTACAAATGATTAATCGTTTTAATCCACATATCTGTGAATGCTTCTTTTCTGACGAAGTGGTATTAGTTGAAGGGGACACAGAAGCTGTTATATATAGAGATCTGATAGAAAGATATTTTAAAAATAAGAAAGATGTTTTTGTATTAAACACAGGTTCAAAAGCTAATATGGTTTTCTATCAAAAGATACTTACACATTTTGGTATTAAACATGTCGTTGTTCACGATGTAGATGCTAAAACGTATACTACACAAAAAGGTGAAGTTAAAACTAATTCAATGTGGACTTTTAATACAAGCATATGGGAGCAAATTGTAGAATCCAACAATTCTTTTCCTGGTATTTCAAGGAGGTTTACACATTATTTGAATTTTGAAATCGCCCATGACTATAAAGAAAATAAAACTAAAGGTAAACCATTAAGTGCATATGAATTTTCCAAAACAATTACAGTCGATTCCGAAATTCCATGTATAGAATTTTTAAAAGATTTATTTGAAAATGGAGAGATTAATCATACCCAAGAAGAGATTGAATCCCTTTTTCCAAGTTTTGTTTCTTAATAGAACATTTTATTGTTTATAAGTACTTTTCATATTTATAAAGTTCTATCTAATACGTAGGTAGGAGACATGAAGTTTTTTCTAATTAATTGATGATGAATCAAGGAGTGGTTTTCTATGAAACGTTCAACATGTCCTAGTTGTAAAAATGGTTTTAAAGCAGATCGTGAATCTCGTGTAGGTCGTTGTACTGTATGTAAGGGTTTAGGTGAAATATTTCATGCAGAAGAAGAAGAGAATTTAACTTTGTATGAAGGGAAAACTAAAAGTATACACATATTTAAATGTAGTGCTAAACATATATTTTACACTGATGACGTAGAAGTAGATGCTTCAATAGTTAAAAACTGTCCAGTTTGTGGTTTGGAAGTTTTAGGCAAGCCTTTATAAAAAATTATGAAGTAAAAGTTATTAGAGTTTAATTGTTTATATCATGGAATAAATGACATCGAGCTGGTAGGCGTTGTGGTTTATTACATATTTTGAAATCGCTCATGAGTGAATAAAGAAAGCCAATGACTTTTTTACTGATCACTGGCTTTTTTATTATTAGTTCAATTCTTTTAACATTAATTGATTCATTGTTGAGATGATAAGCTCTTTACTTAGTTCATAATCAAATGGTTCAAATTCATATTCTTTACCTTCATACATTGGCATAATTTGAATCGTATGAAAAATTGAGCTTCTGTAATATTCAACCCAAATTTGAATATCATACTCCTCAATCCCTCCAACATACATAACCTGAGCATTGTATCGTGGGCAATCCTCATGGCCGTTTACTGCCAATTGCAGCTTAACCTCACCAATTTCAATTTCTTCTGGAATAAGCTCTGGGTCGTAATCAATGTAACCATATTCTTGCGTGAACAGCTCCACCATTTTTTCTCCTAATTCATTTACATAAGCTTGCTTGTCAAATTCTACTTTTTTCATTTTAAATTCCTCCAAATATTGAATTTTTAATGCATAGTTTGTTGTTACTTAGATATTGTATTACGTTACCTACGAGTTGTAAGGATTGTTAATTGAAAATTCAGGATAATACTCATTTAATATTCCATAAGGTGCAAATGACTCATGCCATAAGTAAAATACTGATGTGTGGTTTTTTTCGTTTATAACCTTGATCAACTAAAAACTGATTCATACACTGGTGACAATCCCGTTGTGAAATATTGATCTCAATTTTGTACCAGTAAATGTATTTTTTTATTAAATACATTTCACGTTGTTTTTCCATTTATTTAAAAATGCATTTTCGTAATCAGTTAAGGTTATTTCCACCGCATTACCTCCTGCGTCTGTGATTACACAAATATTGTATTGTGTTTTTTCATGATGTAAGGTTAAAACGATAAATTTATTTTAAAATATTTCAGAAGTCTCCTTTCTTCATTAAATGGACGAAAAAATCAAATGAACAAAAAAGCGAATCTATAGATAGAAATAAAAAAACCACCGATTTTTATCTTTCGGTGGTTTTTTCTGAATCTAATCTACTTTGTTCATTTCTTCACTCTGAGGTATTGAAACAGTTTGCCAAATTACATATGCGATAGCTGAATACATAAGTTTAATAACCATAGCTAAAATAACAATTTGGACGAGCCTATTTTTTATTATTTTCATTACGGTTATTCCTTGTAATGAAAAGTAAATCCTGTATTAGCTTTTCATTGTCATGGAATACGTACACCTGATACTTGGGATTGTTTTGGTTCCTCATTGTGTGGTGAAGGTCGTTCCCAAGCTTAATAAGGTCCATTGCCAGAGTTTTTTTGTAGATATTTTTTAATCGCGGTTTTTCTTCGGTCATTTGTATTGCCTCCCGTTTTGTAGTTTGATAATTAACTTAGCATGCAAATATCAAGCTGTTGAGCAGATCCTCTCCTATATAAGACGATGGCGCCAATTAAAAATTGTGTATTAAGTTTCTTAAAAACGTCTAATAATGTCTCTAAATCATCAAGTAGACTTATAAATGTTTGAAAATAGTACCCTTCCTATTAAACTTCCACTTTTTATATCCATCACGAGAATCTGAACAGCACATTCAATTTCATGTTTTTCCATTAACTAATCCTCCTAAAACGGTGTTTTAGAACATTTTATACCTCTTCCTATTAACTTCACAATCCGAAATAAGGCTCTGAATACAAATGTAAACAGGTATAAAAGTACGATTTTAACCTTTTTTAATTGGCTCTCCTTACAAGCGATTTTAAGACAATACAATATATATAAAGATCTTTTAAATCGGAGGAATTAAACATGCAATATTTATCACAAGTGTTATCAACGGAAGAAAAAGAGAACTTGTTTAAAATAGATGGTTTAAAGCTTTGTGTAGCTCCTACAGGTAGTGGAAAGACATACTTGATTGTTGAAGAGATGAAAAATGAATATCAAGGCATGAAAGCTCCATTTGGAATGAAACGTGTATTGTTATTAGTAAATCGTTCTGCATTGTTAGAACAATATCTCAAAGCAATTGATGAAAAGTTCATGGAAACGTTTGAAACAGCAGGTTATTATATTTACCGTAACTCGGTACACGTTTGTAGCTATCAGACTGCTCAAAAGAAAATTGAAGATGACGAAGAATTTTTGGATGGGTTCGATTTAATTATCATGGATGAAGCGCATTATTTCTTGCAAGATTCGTGGAACGGAACAACGGACGATGTATTTACACGAATTATTGAACGATCAAAAGATATTCCATGTGCTATGTTTACGGCTACGCCAGAAGAATTGCAAGATTATGTTAAAATTCGTGAAATCGAAATGATCACAATTGATTATTCTGATAAGCTTGGGTTTAATGAAAGGATTGAATGTATTGCTACAAACAAGGAATTTAATGACATTATCAATAGCATTCCATTAACTGAAAAGTACATTTTGTTCGTTAACAGCACATATTCAAAACAAAAAATTTCAAATCTAGCAGAAGAATTAACAACTGACTCTCGTTGTGTTGGGTTTTATCATTCAAAATGGTATGGGAAAAACGGTGATTTTCGACCAATTCCCGAAATGAAAGCCAAGTATCAAAATCTTGTGGAGCTTCATAAATTCAAAGAAGACGGTGCTGTAGCTAACGCGGCTGTCGATAATGGAGTAGATTTTAAAGATGAAGATTTAAAACATGTCATTTTGCTTAATCATTATGATCCTGTAACTATGAAACAAATGATTGGACGTAAACGATTTAATATCAATAATCCTGACGACAAGCTCAAAGTTTGGGTAGTGAATAACGATAGAAACTTCTTGAAACGTGAAAAGGAACAAGCTTTGTCTCAAATCATGATGTATGAAGCATATAAAAATTTAAACGGTGGAGATTTCATTGAAGAATATGCCGAACGATTAAAACATGCTCAATTAGTTGGTTCATCAAATAATAAAATGGTTAGAGAGCTACATGGTAAAATTGAAGAACATGAATCAAATTCAACCGTTTCATGTATTAAAGTAAAAATGTGTCGCGTAGGTGGAGATCTATTTACTCCAATATTCACTGTTAATTTTTGTTTGGTATCGAAATCCTACTACCGCTTAAATTATTTGAACCACTTGTTAGATGCAAAATTCCAATTGAATGACGAAGAGGTGAAAAATATGCCACTTCATAAGGTAATGGAACATGTATTAGCAGATATGGGGTACATCAATATCAGTATTGACCATAAAAATACGTATCATGAACGCCTTGAAAAAAAACAAACTATTACGGAAAACCGCAAATATAATTTGATTCCATTTCTTGAAATTCATATTGGTAAATCAATGAACAAAATTACATTTGATGAATTTAAAAGTTATATGTATGAGTCATTTGGTATAAAAGATGCGAGAGGTAAAAAACCTGGGGTTAAAATCATCAGTCAATTTCTTGAATCCCAAGGATATATGTTGTCAAAACCAAGAAAAATGACAAACGGTAAACAAGAAACATTTTATTGTATAAGTAAATAATTGTAACTTGCAAGGAACCTCATCATCTATTGATCTTCTATAAGAACATAGATAGTAGGTGAGGTTTTGTGTGAATTAAAAATGATATACGGATAATAATTGTACAAACGTGATAGCACCAACGTTAGTTATAGTTCTCCTTTATACAGTAATATTATAATTAGGCAAACAACAAACAACAGCGTGGTTATCGAATGAACGAAGTGAATGAGAGAAGGATAGCGATAGCTATCCATATAATATACATAATAATATACATTAAATATAGTGCTATTTATAGCGCTATTTTTTTATGGTTAAATAGATAGCTTTCAGAACATGCGAGTAATATATATATTAATTATATAAATAGCTACGGAGAAATAAAAATTGAAAAATAAAATTTAAGTCCCCCAGGTAGTTCAGAAAAAAATTTATAGGGGGACAAAAGGACAGGAGGGTGACGAATACAAAAAAAATTTTTCCCGAAAACTAAGAATTTTTGAAAGGAGCAAATTACTCAATGAGACCTGCAAAATCCGTGTCAGAAATGACCGCTAAAATAAGCAAAATTGAACAAAAAGAGCGAGAAAACGCTGAAAAACAAGTAAAAGCTATGGGAAAATCAGTTCCTGAGCCAGTAACTGCTATGAATGACATTGAGTTGACAATCTTTGAGAAATATGCAGCTTTGAACGACAACTTCAATGAGTTTGATTCTACAGCACTTTCATTACTTGTCAATAGTCTTTATCAATACAACGAACTGAACGTGGCACTTAAAGAGCTTGACATATTTGACGATAGGAGAGCAGGATTGGTACGTCAACAAGCAACTTACGATAAGGCTATTCAACAACATGCAACCGCTCTATCATTAAGCTTGACAAACCGCTTAAGAATGGCTAATGATATGGCTAAAGTGATGATAGAAGAGAAGAAATTGGCTAACATGGAAGCTCCACAAGTTCAAGAGGTTAATCCTTTGTTAGCAGTACTGGAGGCTAGGAAACATGCCAAATAAAAGCTATGAATACGCAACTAAAGTGTTAGCTGGTGACATCGTTGCTCCTTCACAAGTAAGGCAAGCCTGCATCAATTTCCTTCATGAATATTATTGTACTAAAGCTTTAAAAAAATTATTTTTTCAAATTTACACAAAAGGTATAAGAATGTCTTAACTTTAGTCATGAAGAATGAAGAAGGATTTTTGAGAATAGTATGAGAATATATGTGTTATAAGTCTGGGAGTATATTTTGCTTTAGTATGCTGTAGTGTTCTAGTTTAAATCAAAATCTAAAAAAATCTGGGAAAATTTATGAATGATTGGTATAATTAACGGAAAAAAGGGAATAGACAGTAAAGGGTATGCGTATGATAATTGATACTAGGAGCAATAGTAAGATACACCCGTTTGTGAAATCCTTAAACGAGGAAGAGATTGAAAGACTTAATGTTACTAAAGAAAATGGCTGGAAGCTTGATTGGAAAGAGCCATTTGTTAATGATTGTACTGTATATGGAATGTTTGCAAGTCCACTGTCCAACCAATTAGAAGGTTTAGTTGCATTTACACCAATTATTGGTTCGTTAGAAATGTATCAACTTGAGAGTGCAAGTCATAATCAGTATTATTTCCTTAATAGGATATATAAAGGCGTAGGAAAACATTTAACTGCTTTTGGTTGTGATTTAAGTGAGAAAATGGCTGTAGCCTTCCCAACAAGAGGTTTTTTGAGTGCATATTCAAAACCGAATGCAAGAGAATTCTATCTCAAGATTAATGCAACAGAAGCCGAATGTGATTATTGGCTTATAGACCCGATTGTTGGAGAACAACTTATCATGGATTGTTATATTAGGAGGGAGAGCTTAAAATGAGTAAAGAGTTGCAAGGACCAATTGGTTTATTATCAAGACCTTCTGGGTGGAGAAGTTCAACTAATGGTAGAGTAGGTGTTCCAGTGCTAGAAGAAATTGATCGTTCTGAACCAAATAATGGTGTTTTTGCTATTCCTGCTCCTAAGCACATACCCAAATATAACATGGCGGAATTGTTTTACTATTGTCAAAGAAATAACAAGAAACCTATGGACTTAACTCCAGAAGAGAAGAAACAGTTTATATTACCAGAAAAGTAAGGGATTTCTCTTATTTAATAAAAATTATAAAATCCAGCAACCTTTCCTTGGTTGTTGGATTTTGTTATTTTTAGACAGATAAGTAGTTATTATAAATACAGAAGTCAACTATGTTTAAATAAACTTACATAAGCTAGTTTGTTCATTTCATTTAAGACTTCTTTACAACAGCTGAATATGGAATAAGAGATAATTATTCTTGTGTTTTTGATACAATATACCTAGGGGAACAAGAAGAAATCGAAAGACTGTATGCATGTAATAAAAAGGGGGATTTGTATGTCGAAGAAAGGGTACACAGAGCGTGACATATGTACAAAATTTATTACCCCAGCTATTTTGAATGCTGGATGGGATTTACATAAACAGATTAGAGAGGAAGTCACTTTTACTGCGGGAAGGGTTGTTGTTAGTGGAAAAAGACACACTCGTAAACAATCGAGACGCGCTGACTACATTTTATATCATAAACCAAACTTGCCGATTGCTATTATTGAAGCAAAGGACAACAAACATTCCATTGGCGATGGTATGCAACAAGGGCTTGAATATGCCGAAGCCTTAGATATTCCGTTTGTCTTTAGCTCAAATGGTGATGGCTTCTTGTTTCATGACCGTACTGGACAAAGTCAACCGATGGAAAAACAATTACCAATGGAGCAGTTCCCATCTCCAAAACAACTTTGGCAAATGTACAAGTCGTGGAAGGGGATAGATGCTGAAGTTGAGCAGGTTATTACTCAAGACTTTTACACCGATGGTAATGGCAAAACTCCTCGTTATTATCAACGAATTTCTGTCAACAGAACAGTTGAGGCTATTGCTAAAGGGCAAGATCGCGTTCTTTTGGTTTCAGCAACAGGTACGGGAAAGACGTTTATTGCTTTCCAAATTATTTGGAGGCTATGGAAGTCACGTGCAAAAAAACGGATTCTTTTTCTAGCAGATCGAAACATACTCGTAGACCAAACAATGTCAAATGATTTTAAACACTTTGGCGACAAAATGACGAAAATTAAAAACCGAAAAGTAGATAAATCATATGAAATCTATCTTGCTCTCTATCAAGGTGTAACAGGTACAGACGATTGGAAAAATATTTATAAGGAATTTTCACCAGATTTCTTTGATCTCATTGTTATTGATGAGTGTCATAGAGGAAGTGCAAAAGAAGATAGTGCTTGGCGTGAAATTTTAAACTATTTTTCAGCCGCAACCCATGTAGGATTAACAGCAACTCCAAAAGAAACGAAGGATGTATCAAATATTGATTACTTTGGGGAACCTATTTACACATACAGCCTAAAACAGGGGATTAATGATGGTTTCCTTGCCCCGTATCGAGTCGTTCGTTATACAATTGACAAGGACGTCGAAGGGTGGAGACCTGAACAAGGTCAAAGAGACAGGCATGGAAATGTTATTAATGACCGTATTTACAATGTAAAGGATTTTGATCGAAATCTTATTTTAGAAGAACGAACAGTAGCAGTGGCCAAGAAAGTCACTGAGTATATGAAGAAAACAGATAGATACCAAAAGACCATTATTTTTTGTGTTAACATAGATCATGCTGAGCGTATGCGTCAAGCAATCGTTAATGAAAACGCTGATTTGGTCGCTGAAAATCACAAATACGTTATGAGGATAACAGGAGATAATAATGAGGGCAAAGCTGAGTTAGACAACTTCATTGACCCAGGTAATGAATATCCTGTTATTGCTATTACCTCAAAGCTTATGACAACGGGGGTAGATGCCCAAACATGTAAGTTGATTGTTCTTGATAGTAACATTACAAGCATGACTGAATTTAAGCAAATTATTGGTCGAGGAACAAGAATCAATGAAGAGTACGGAAAATATTCATTTACAATCATGGATTTTCGTGGAGTTACTAATTTATTTGCTGATCCAGACTTTGATGGTGATCCTGTTCAAGTATATGTACCGAAAAGTGGAGATGATCCTGTTCCGCCTGATGTGGATGAAGAAAACGAAGATAATTCTGATGAGGGGTTCAAACCTTTTGGAGGAGATTCAGGTGGGTTTGTAGATGGCAATGATGAAGGCGGAGATGAGGAAGTTCGCACATACTACGTTCATAATGTTAGGGTTAAAGTAATTAATGAGAGAGTGCAATACTATGGAGATAACGGTGAGTTAATTACAGAATCGCTAACAGATTATACGAAAAAGACTGTACGAAAAGAATTTAGGACAGTAGAAGATTTTTTACAGTCTTGGAATAAATCTGATCGTAAGCAAGTGATTATTGAAGAACTGTTAGAGCAGGGTGTATTATTAGATGAGCTTCAAGAAGAAGTAGGGAAAGACTTTGACCCATTTGATCTAATTTGTCACGTTGCCTTTGATCAAAAGCCATTAACTCGTAAAGAACGAGCAATGAACGTAAAGAAACGAGACTACTTTGCTAGATATGGTGATAAGGCAAGAGCAGTACTTGAAGCTTTATTAGAGAAATACGCTGATGAAGGCATTGAGCATATTGAAAGTATGGAAGTATTAAAATTACGACCATTTGATCAACACGGCTCATTGATGGAAATCGTTAAAAGTTTCGGTGGTAAAAAACAATATTTACAAGCTGTTCAAGAGTTAGAACAACAAATTTACATGACAGTCTAGAATGAATAAAGAGGAGAAGCAGCATGAGTATATCAAATATTATTAAATCCATTCAGGATATTATGAGACAAGACGTAGGGGTAGATGGTGATGCTCAACGTATTGCTCAATTAGTATGGATGATTTTCTTGAAAATTTATGCAGATAAAGAAGCTGAATTGGAATTGGTACAAGACGACTATCAGTCACCTATTCCAGAAGCGCTTCGTTGGGAGAATTGGGCAAGTGACGCTGAAGGAATGACGGGAGATGAATTGTTAGAATTTGTTAATAATCAACTCTTTCCGGGGTTAAAAGAATTACAGAATGTAGAGTCGGGAACAAGAGGTCATATCGTTATGGAAGTGTTCCGAGACAGCTATAACTACATGAAATCAGGAACACTTATGCGACAAATCATTAATAAAATTAACGAAATTGATTTTAATAGCTCAGAAGATCGTCACTTATTTAACGATTTTTACGAAACATTTCTGAAAGATTTACAATCAGCAGGTAACGCAGGAGAGTTCTATACACCTAGAGCTGTAACCCAATTTATGGTGGATATGACGAACCCAAGATTAGGAGAAAGAGTACTTGATCCTGCAACAGGGACAGGCGGTTTCTTAAAAAGCTCGATTGAACATTTAATGAAACAAGCTAATACAGCAGAAGAACGAAAATTTGTTCAGGAATCCATTATAGGAATTGAAAAGAAACAATTACCTCACGTTTTAGCAGTAACAAATTTAATTTTACATGATGTTGATATTCCTAATATACGTCACGATAACTCTCTATCTCGACCAATTAGAGATTATAGCAATAAAGATAAAGTAGATGTAATTGTTACTAACCCTCCGTTTGGTGGAATTGAGGAAGATGGGATTCAAGCCAACTTTCCTACGAGCTTTCGTACCAAAGAAACAGCTGATCTTTTCATGGTACTTATCATGACTATGTTAAAAGAAAATGGAAGAGGGGCAGTTGTACTTCCTGATGGTTTCTTATTTGGTGAGGGAGTAAAGACTCGTATTAAAGAAAAGCTACTTGAAGAATGTAATTTGCATACAATTATACGCCTTCCAAATGGTGTTTTTGCACCATATACAAGTATTAGAACCAATATATTGTTCTTTAAAAAGGGAGAACCTACTAAAGAGATTTGGTATTTTGAACATCCATATCCAACAGGACAGAAATCTTACTCTAAGACTAAGCCAATCCGTATTGAAGAGTTTGATTTGGAGAAAAAGTGGTGGGATAATCGTCAGGAAAATGATCATGCTTGGCAAATTTCAATTGAGGAAATTAAGGCCAAAGGTTATAATCTTGACATCAAAAATCCACATTTAGAAGATGAGGAACTTCCTGAACCAAAAGAAGCGTTACAACAATATCTAGAAGCGATAGAACAAGTCAAGCAAACAAAACAAATGTTAGTCGATGAGTTATCGTCAATTTTGAAAGAAGGTTCAAAAGCATGACTGCATTATTAGATTACTTTCACGAAGCCGTGACAACAAAAGAAGATGTAAATAATCTAAAAAAGTTTATCTTACAACTGGCTATTCAAGGGAAATTAGTCTATCAAGACACAAGAGAAGAGTCTGCCTCTAAACTGTTATTAAAAATTATAGCGAAAAAGGAGCGAATGATAGAAGACAATAAGTTAAAAAAAACTAAGGCTTTACAACCTCTTACTAGTGAAGAAGTTCCATATGAGATCCCAAAAGAATGGAAATGGGTAAGGCTATCAGAAGTATTTGACGTTAGAGACGGAACTCATGACACCCCTAAATACATTGATGAGGGTATTCCACTAGTTACCAGTAAGAATATAAGTAAAGGGGAGCTTTCCCTTGAAAATGTTAAATATATTTCTGCAGAGGATCATGAAAATATTTCTAAACGTTCAAAAGTTGAAATTCATGATATTTTATTTGCAATGATTGGAAGTATAGGTAATCCTATTATTGTAAACGTTGAACCTAAATTTAGTATTAAAAACGTTGCACTGTTTAAGTATTATTCAAAGGAGCTTTCTAACCCTGAATTTCTTTATTACTTTTTATTGTTTGCTCAGGACATAATGAAACAAAAATCATCTGGAGCAGTACAATCATTTGTTTCTCTAACATACATTAGAAGCTTTCCTTTTCCGCTACCACCACTAAATGAACAGAGAAGAATTGTTGAAAAAATAAAGGAATTATTCGCAAAATGTGATAAATTATCTTCTGAACTCATTAACAAACAAATAAAGTTAGAGACGTTAAATAAAAGTATTTTTACAAGAATACAAGATCATAAAAATAATATGTCAATAGATGACCTGCGCTTTGCTATCAACAACATCGAACATCTTTGTAATGATAAAGTGAGTATTGATCAACTTCGAAATAGCTTGTTAAGCCTAGCTATGCAAGGGAAGTTATTAGAACAAGATCCAACTGACGAGCCTGCTTCGAAACTCTTGAAGAAGATTGAAGCAGAAAAAGAGAATTTGTTTAAAGAAAAAAAAATTAAAAAAGAAAAATTGCTCCCGCCGATTACAAAAAAAGAAATACTTTATGAGTTGCCTAAGGGATGGGAATGGGCGAGATTAGGTACCTGTTTTGTGACAACAAGTGGATCAACTCCAAGTAGATCGAACAAAAAGTATTTTGAAAATGGAGTAGTTAATTGGGTGAAAACAACGGATTTAACAAACGGAATAGTAAATCGTTGTGAAGAAAAAATATCCCAAGAAGCCCTTTTAGATAGTAATTTGAAAGTACTTCCTCAAAATACAGTTTGTATTGCCATGTATGGAGGTAGAGGTACAATTGGAAAAAGTGGGATTTTTAAATTTGAAAGTACGATAAATCAATCTATATGTGCAGTACTACCAAATCAATATATTAATCCTGAATATTTTCATTATTATATAAAGTTCTCTCGACCTAAATGGATGAATTATGCTTCAAGTACTCGAAAAGATCCGAATATAAATAAAGAGATTATTAAGAACTTTATTATTCCGGTTCCTCCGCTAAATGAACAAAAACGTATCGTAGAAAAAGTAAATCAATTAATGGTACTATGCGAGGAGTTAGAGCGAAACATTGAGAATTCAAAACAAGATAATGCAGGGCTAATGAAAGCTGTATTACAAGAAGCTTTTGCTGTTAAAGAATAAGTATTAAATTAATTATGAATCCGTTTCTCAGTATACTTTTAAATTTACTAAGAAACGGTTTTTTATATTTATAAAACCAAATGTTAATATAAATTATTTTTGTGAAATAAAGTATAAATATATGCTGTTAAAATGGATAATTAACTGGCTATAATGGACATAAATACACAATATTATTTCGATTACAAATAAAAAAATCGAAAGGTTGTTGTAAATGGATATACCTACTTATGCTCAAATTCGTTTGGAGTTTTTAAGGTTAGCGGGCACTAAGGAAATTAATAGTGACAGGGTTAGTGATTATGTATCCAAATTAGCACAAGTGTTTAATTTAGATAAAGCGCAAATGGAATTAAGGACGTCAAGTGGGGCAAAAAAATTTTATTCTAGAGTTAATTTTACAAAAAAAACACTGAAAGAAAGAGGATTTGTAATTGTCAAAGGCGGTTACATTCGATTGACCAGTATTGGTGAAAAATTATTAAAAGAATCTCCATTTCCAATTAACAATAAGATATTAACGATGTACAGTACAGGAAATGTGCAAATTGTTCCAATGCAATTTACTAATGAAGTTAAAGGTAACTCAGAGCAAGCGTTGAACAAGCTAAAGGAAATGGACTTTTACTTATTTGAGGATTTGATGTTAGAAATTCTTTTTGAAATGAGATATGGATTATGTAGGAAAAGTATCAAAAACAATATTAAAAAGACTCGTGATTGGGGTTTAGATGGTTATATTGAATTAGATGCTCTAGGATTAGATAAAGTCTACATTCAAGCTAAACGTTGGAAAAGGACAACCGTAGGTATAGGGCATATCCAAAGATTTTCAGGGTCTATTGATACAAAAGGTGGAAGCAAAGGAGTTTTTATTACGACTTCAACATTTACAGAGGATGCTAGAATCTGTAGTGAATTAATAAATAATAAATCTATACGTCTAATAGATGGCCAAGAATTAGTTAGAATCATGAAAGGTCTTAACTTCAAATTTTAACTTATGTTATGCAATAGCTAATTATAGCTGTTGCTTTTTATTTGGTGAATATTTCATCTCTTTTTAGGACGTCTATTTGCATGTTAATAAAATAGAAATTTTATTATATAAATGGCTACTTAACCTTAATGGCTAAGTGGTCATTTTTTATTTTTTTCATAAATAGCTTTACATCAAAAAAGAACACAATACAACAATAGTAAAAGTATTGTGGAGAGATGGATATGAAATATTACGTATATGTACATAAGGTCAAAAATACAAACACAGTTTTTTATATTGGTTCCAATTGGCAAGGTGGCAATCCTAACCGCGCATATGAACGAATTAAACGACCAAAGAAATGGACTGAAGAAGTAACAAAACATAATGGTGAATACCATGTAGATATCATTGCTTATTTTGATATTGCTAAAGAAGCATATGATTACGAAATGGAATTAATGGCTCAATATCAGGATGGTTATAATTGGTGCTGGTGTAATGGGGAACGAAAGACAGATGAATTGAAGTCTAAAATACGTAAGTCGAGTTTTTGCAGAAAAATAATTGCAACAAAAGATAATCAAAATACTACGTATGAGTCAATAAGGTATGCAAGTGAAATATTAAATATCAAACGCCCGACTATCCATCATTATTTGAAAACTGGTAAACAACATTGTACTGGTTATTCTTTTAAATATTATGATTAAAAATTGATTGCAGAGAGATTGTCAAACATGTATAATAATCTCAACAGACATAACAGAAATGTTGTTAAATCAAAGTTTAATCACGAGCGATTAGTTCAGTGGGAGAATACATCCTTGACAGGGATGGGGTCGGGGGTTCGAATCCCTCATCGCTCATACCAAAGCCGTTTTCTTATTAATAAGAGAGCGGCTTTTCTC
>Ga0209463_1001036_pt1 | contig 18011 bp, 18 predicted proteins | sample AgamicMgSfrz_FD_187169 | JGI IMG/M metagenome (GOLD analysis project Ga0209463, IMG submission 187169) | Agave microbial communities from Guanajuato, Mexico - Mg.Sf.rz (SPAdes) (version 2) | ecosystem: Host-associated > Plants > Phyllosphere > Phylloplane/Leaf | place: Guanajuato, Mexico... | reverse complement strand
AAAGTACTATTAGGGGGACATAAAATTGTTTAATAATCAGACCATTTTAGTGACAGGCGGCACTGGTTCATGGGGTTACGAATTAGTAAGGCAATTATTAACATACAATCCAAAGGAGATTCGTGTTTTTTCACGTAATGAATCAAATCAATTTACAATGAAACAAGAATTTGATAATGATCCAAAATTAAATTTCGTTATTGGAGATATCAAAGAGAGGAATTCATTAGTTGAAGCATGCGAAGACGTTGATTATGTTTTTCACCTGGCAGCTTTAAAGCATGTTCCTGTATGTGAAGATCAACCACTTGAAGCTTTAAAGACAAATGTTACTGGAACACAAAATGTGATAGATGCAGCTATAATTTGTAACGTTGATAGAGTTATTTATATTTCTACGGATAAAGCAGCGAACCCTTCAAATTTCTACGGCTTATCCAAAGCAATGGGTGAAAGACTAATCATTCACGCTAACACATTGAAAACAAAAACAAGGTTCGTTTGTATACGTGGAGGAAATGTTTTAGGAACAAATGGAAGTGTCATTCATGTATTTAAAAAACAAATTCAAGAAAAGGGAAAAGTAGGTATTACCGATCTTAATATGACACGCTTCTTTCTAACCCTGGAAGATGCTATTAAACTTGTATTCAAGGCGACTTTTGAAAGTATGGGAGGAGAAATTTTCGTAATGAAGATGCCTACATGTAAAATTGTAGATCTCGCCCATGTATTAATAGAAGCTTCTAATAAAGAAGAAGTTGAGATTGAAACTCTCGGTATTAGACCTGGTGAAAAAATACATGAACTTCTCCTTTCAGAATATGAAAGTACAAAGACAATTGCTTATGATGATGAATATTTTGTTATTCTTCCACCAATTCATATCGAGGGATTAAAAGAACATTACTCTAAATTTAATCCTGTAGACTTAGTTAACTATAATTCAAGCAAAGGATTGATGAGTAAAGAGGAAATTCGAGAAATGTTAAAGAAAGGGAGGTTTATTTAAATGAAAATACTGATTCTTGGCGGTAAGGGAATGGCAGGGCATATTATAACGGCTTATTTTCAAAAAAAACCTGAATACCAAGTATTCTATACATCAAGAGACCCCAAGGATAAGGGCAGTATTTATGTAGATGTAACCGATTTAACAAAGTTAGAAGAAATTATAGAAGTTATAAAACCAGATATTACAATTAATTGCATTGGTATTTTAAATGAACATGCTACTAATAACAACAAGATTGCCTTTCAAGTAAACAGTTTACTACCTCATCAGCTGGTTAAACTGACAGAACGTTGTCAAGGAAAACTAATTCATATTAGCACAGATTGTGTTTTCTCTGGAAGCAAAGGCGATTATACAGAAAATGATATTCCGGATGGTACATCTATTTATGCCCAGTCTAAACAACTAGGGGAAATTGTTAGTAATAAACATTTGACTATTCGCACATCTATCATTGGACCCGAACTAAAAGAAGACGGAATTGGTTTGTTCTTATGGTTTATGAAGCAACATGGAACCATAAAAGGATATGAAAAGGTATGGTGGAATGGTGTAACCACTCTTGAGTTAGCTAAAGCTATTGAAGTAATGATTAAGCATGACATTACCGGATTATACCATCTAGGTTCAGATGGAAAAGTCTCAAAGTTTAAATTATTGACATTAATACAAGAAATCTTTGAGAAAACTGATGTTGAAATTATTCCAGATTCACATATAGTACTTGATCGAACCATTAAAAGCACGAGAACCGATTTTCAATACAGAATTCCAGACTACAAACAAATGTTATTAGAATTAAAAGATTGGATGCAAATGTAATGAGCTCGTTACCTAAATTATTAATCACTGGAGCAAGTGGATTTACGGGAAAACATGCATGTCATTATTTTTCAAAAGCAGGATTTGAGGTAATTGCAGTAACAAGAACTCACTCTTTTAATGAACAAATTCAAACCGAGCATTGTGATCTGACCAATAAAGAGGCTGTAAGAAGAATGATTAAAAAGATCAAACCTCAATTTCTTCTCCACTTAGCAGGGCAAAACCATGTAGGGCAATCGTGGGTTGACCCTGTTTCCTCACTAGAAGCAAATTCCTTATCGACTCTATATGTGATCGAAGGCCTTCGACACGAAAATCCAACTTGCAAAATTATTGTAGTAGGGTCAGCCCTACAATTTGATCCTAAAGACATCTCTACACTTAAACACCCTTATAGCTTAAGTAAAACTCTCCAAGTTTTAATTGCTCAATCATGGGAAGGGCTATACAACTTGCCAATTGTAATTGCCAAACCTTCGAATTTAATAGGGCCAGGTATCTCAAATGGTGTTTGTTCTATCTTTGCTAGAAAAATAGTCGAAATGGAAGTGGAAAATGCAGAAAAGGTTCTTGAAGTAAGTAATCTACATGCTCAACGTGATTTTATTGATGTGAGAGATGTTGTGACTGCATATGAAACTCTTTTTAAAAAGGGGAGTTCAGGAGAAGTATATGACATTGCTTCAGGGAAGAGCCGTTCACTTGCAGAGGTTATTGAATGCTTTACATTGTTGACAGATGCTGAATTTAAAATCATACCTACTTCCAAGAATGAAAAAGAAGAACCAACTGGAATTGCTCCTCTTGATTTAAACAGTTTAGGCTGGAAACCAGTTATTCCTTTTGAGATTTCTCTTTTAGATATTCTCAATTTTTATCGTAATAAAATAAAAGAGCAGAAAAACATTTAGATTTATACTCTTTAATTGTTTACACATGGATCTGAAAATTAATTTTACTCGTTTAATGAACTTTCATTTCTAAACATATATATGCATATAGGAATTAAGATTAATATAATGCCGCTAAGATAAATTTATATCCTGCTTCACGAAGAATAAAAAATGATTTTAAGTAATTATATTATGAAAGAGGAGATAACGAAGATGACAGATAAAGTTTTAATTTTTATGCATATTCCTAAAACAGGTGGATCTACGTTAAATGAGTTATTTAAAAAGCAATATGAACAAGATGAGATATTAACTCATTTTCCATTGGATAGACTATCTTCAGAATTCAATGATCTTTCTTCCACTAAAAATGACAAGATAAAAGGAATTTCCGGACATTACAATTTTGGAGTGCATGAATACATTAATAAACCATTTAGCTATTTTAGTATGGTTCGTCACCCAGTAGATCGTGTGGTTTCATTGTATTACTTTTTATCGAGCTCTCCAGGGTACGCCAGATATGAAGAGCTTAAAGGAATGACATTAGAAGAATTTGTTACTGAAAATAAGCAAGCGAATAATCATCAAACTCTATTTTTTTCCGGAAATGGTACATTTGATTTAGTATTAGCAAAGAAAAACCTAGAAACTCACTTTCCTGTAGTTGGAGTTACTGACATGTTTAATGAATCAGTCTTCTTAATGAAAAAAGAATTTAATTGGAAATATACAGAATATAAAAAAGTAAATGTTACCCCAAAGCGTCCTAGCCTTAAAGAAATCCCAAATAGTATCCTGAAAATAATTGAAGAGAATAACCGTCTTGACATGGAATTATATAAATATGTAAAAGAACGTTTAACACACCAACTTGAGCTTCTATCCTCGGAAGAGCATCGAGAAATACAACAAAACAGAGAAGAACGTCATAAGAAATGATACTTATACATTGTTAACGATGTGTTTTCTTCCCCTGTTCAGCGTCAATAAGTTATCTAGTAATGTTTATTTTTTATATACAAACCTTTTAACGATTTTATAAATAAAATAAAGAGTTGCTAAAGAAGTAATATAACTTACAAGGTGAGTAACTTTAGTAAGAGTATACAAAACCTACCTAATTTATATACATGTTACGTAAATTAGGTAGGTTTTGTATGAATGGTATCATTCGTATGAACTATACACATTTTGAATTGAAAATTCTTTTTAAGTTATTGAAGGAATAATCCCTAAGATTATAAATTAGTCATAAGAAAAATGCTTCATATTCATTAACAGTTCCATTTTTATAAAGTTTTGCTTAAAATAGAGCGACAAATATCTTCAAAAGCAGACACACTTTTTTCTATATTCCATAATTCAGCCTCCCGCTTCCCTTGGTCAATAAGTTTTTTTCTAAGAGCTTGATTTTCAATTAGGCGAATTACATCTAATGCTAAACAATTTTCATAACGATAAGATATTAGACAAGTTTGTTCATGATGGCAATACTCGGTGTTCCCTCCAGCATAAACAGCAACAAGAGCAGCACCACATTTCATAGCTTCTAAACCGGGTAAAACAGCGGTTTCAAATATGGATGATGTTACAAAGATATCTGCCTGGTTATAATAAAGACATAATTCTGTATCATTTTCAGGTGTATAAAAGTGAAATTCGTTACTTTTTTGAAGTTGCTGTAAGCTAGGCGAATTTCTCATTTCATTTGGTGGACAAATTAAATTAAATTTTATATGGGGATATTGTTTTCTCACAATCCTTAATTGTTCGATCAAGTAATTTTGATCTCGTTGCCAGGAATAGCCTCCCTCCGGTATTCTTACAATAGCAGAAATATTTAATTCATTATTACCACTTCGAATATCCAAATCTTTAAAGTTAGGATTTACATAAATGGGAATAGCTTCTCCATTAACTCCATGCAATAAGGAAATCAGCTCTTTTTGATATTTTGATATAACTATTAAATGGGGTGTTTGATTGTAAGACTGAAATGAAATCTCTTGGTGTGGCAAAAATACAGGCTCATAACACAAACTGAAACGGATATGTGTGCCCTTTCCATTTTGACTAGCTTGATGTGCTAAGGGAACGGTGGAATAAAAATTGGAGATAATAATATCACTTTTTGGAAAGTCATTTTCATTTAGACTTGCATGTTTACTGCGAATTACTTTTGCTTTTATATTATAGTCTATATCTCCCTGAGGCGGCATTAATATAGTAACATCATGTCCTCTCTCAACTAAACCATTACTAATGTCTGCCAACATTCTCTGTGCTCCACCCTTACATAAGGTCAAAATTGGAAAAGTGAATTTTATTTTATTTTTTCTTTCTTGAATGATCAGTTTAGTTAGCTTACTTTCGTACTTTTGATTTAAAGCCTCTATTTCATTATTTATCACTCCATCAAACTTTTTTGTTCCCATTTCACTATGAACTCGATAATGAAGTAGCTGCTCATTCAAATAATAAAACTCATAATGTTGCACTGCACGCAACCAAAATTCATAATCTTGAGTAAACTTTAATTTTTCATTAAAAAAACCTAATGCTGAGAATACTTCCATCTTCATCATCACAGTACACCCGTTAATGTTACAACCTTTTTTTAAGTTTTGTAAAAAATCAACTTTGTATGGATAGTGGATACCTGCTGATTCAAGAACGATATTGCTATTGGCATCAATTAAAGAATAATTTGTATAACTAATGTAACTATTTGTTTCTTGCATGAAGGTTAGTTGCCTTAAAATTTTATCTTTCAAAAAAATATCATCTGAGCTTAACCAAGCAAAATAATCTCCCGTAGCGTTTTTAATTCCTAAGTTTAGGGCACTTGCTGTACCACCATTTTCTTTTTCTACATAACGAATACGGTTTAAGTATGGAGTTATTTTTTCAGAAAACTTATCGGAACCATCATTTACAACAATGACTTCTATATTTTGATAAGTCTGGTTTAACGCACTTTCAATAGCCTGATCAATGTAAGAACAATTATAAAACGGAATAATAATGGAAACCTTTGTCATACCAATCACTTCCCTTATATTTTAATGAGTATCATTTTATCTATAAAAAATAGGATAAAGTTATATGAATTCTTCAACTTGAATATTATACATAAATAAAGCATTTTATTTTATTTTATTTTATAACAAACTATGAAAAATATAATAAAGTGTGAAAATCCTTATTTTGATAAAGGACTTACTCAATAAATGATAAAGGTTCAACATTTTCTAAAGGAGGTAGCCCATGAATATTTTATTTGTTTATTATTACCCTAGTGGTGGGGTAGAAACATTAGCACGCCAGAGAAGTTATGCATTGAAAAGTCACGGAATAAAATTCGATTTTTTGTATTATAGACAGGGTCCTGGACTTCAAAATATTGAGGATACTTCTACTTTTATAACAGATGATGATAAGGAAATTCAAAAAATCCTAAATCAAGGTAATTATAAGGTTATTATTGTTTGTACTGATCATTCTTTCCTCGACCGTGTTCGAAAAATGAATTTTAAAGGTAAGCTTATCTACGAAGTACAGGGGTTAGGTTCTTTTTTAGAAGCACAAGAGTGGTTAAGACAAGCTCAACCTCATATTAATGAAAATGCTGATGCCTTACTTTTTCCTAAGACTTCCCATTTGACTCGTTTAATAGAAATGTATTACCCTTCCAATAAAAAATATTCTTTTCATAATTGTATTGATATAAATACATTTTCATATAGAAAAGTGAAACATTCAGAAGAAAAGCCGATTATTGGTTGGGTAGGAAGGATAGAAGAAAATAAAAACTGGAAAGGGTTTTTAGATATTGGTCACGGACTTATTAAGATTAATCCCTTAATTAATCTTTGGATGTTTATCGATAGTACATTAATGGATCCCAATCAAGAAAAGCAATTTAAATATTTAGTCAATGAATATCAATTAAACAATAATCTTAAAATTTATGACAACATTCCGCACCAAAAGATGGCTGAATATTATTCAATAATTCGAGATTCTGGTGGATTCTTATGTTCAACCTCAAAAGTTGAAGGGTTTGGCTATGCCATAGTAGAGGCCATGAGCTGTCGTTGTCCAGTACTTACTACGGACTCAGATGGAATTAAAAGTTTTGTTCTCCATGATTATACAGGAAAAATATACTCTCACGATAATATACAAGCAGCTATCAAAGAAGCAATAATTCTCTTATTTAATAATCCATTAAGAGAAAAAATAAGCCTCAACGCACAGCACTATATTTATACTCATTTTACTCCTGAGAAGTATGCAAAAAACTTTATGAACATGCTTAGAGACTTAGGAGTTTATATAACGGAGTAAAATATAATATTAAACATTTTTATCGAGAAAGTAAGTTCGTGCTTTTTAAATTTCTTCATTAAATAAAAAATAAATCTCAAAGATTTTGAAGTAACCTTAATTTGATGGATATTAAACATACTTATTTTATGTTTGTTATTATTTATAAAGTTTCTGTATTACTTAAATATAGACAATTCTCTAAAATAAATTAGTCGTTAGTCGGGACCGTCAATAATTTTGTGTAAATACGAATTTCCTCTTCTTATAGACGTTATCCACTAGTTTGTTTTAAACATCATTTGTATTTCTGCTCGAGCTTGATCGAAACCAATATGGCACCTTATGGCAAAACGTTGATTATACGGGTCAAACTGAGAAACAAGGAATCGTTCAAGTGACTCTTCGTTAGGGAATTGTTCCTTACGTTTACTGTATTTCTTGATTTGTTTATTAAACGATTCAATGAGATTGGTGAAATAAATACTATGCCAAATAGACTTTGGAAAGCTATAAAACGTGAATAAATAACGGTTATTGAGCAATGGTTTTGTCACTTTTGGATACGTAGACTTCCACTTTTTAACGAACGAATGCAGGGCCTGTTGGCCCATTTCTAGACTTTCTGCACGGTACACAGACTTGAAGTCTTCACAGATTTCAGCTCGGTCGGATACACGAACTTTATGAGCAATCGTACGTGAAGGATGAACACAGCACGTTTGGTAAGAAGAAACTGGATAGACAGAGAAAATACTATCTGATATGCCTTTTAACCCGTCGGAAATAAACAATAGAATCTCTTCTGCGCCACGAGATTTGATGTCTTCTAAAAGTTCTTTCCATACAAAGGTCGATTCGTTAGGTGCAATTGTATACCCAAGTACTTCTTTCGAGTCGTCTTCACGAATACCAACAGCAATATAAACAGCTTCTTTTGACACTGTATCTCGCTTCAAGGCAATGTACGTAGCATCTAAATAAACGCACGCATAACGTGCGCACAAGTTTCGATTTCGAAAGGCTTCTACCTGTTCAGACATCACTTTGGTCATATTTGAAATGGTTTGAGGAGTATAGTGATGATCATACATGCGCTCCATTAAATGAGCAATTTCAGCTGTCGTTACACCCTTTTAGAACATATGAATGACAAACGCTTCAAGCGTATCATTGGCTCGTTTATAAGGAGCCACAGTCTTGTTGCTTAAAATCACCGTTTCGATCCCGAGGGATGACGATATGGAGATCTCCAAACTCTGTGTGCAGCGTGCGTTCATAGGAACCATTTCTTGAATTGCCAGAGTTAAACCCGATACGGTCGTATTTTTCATAGTCTAAGAAAGCTGTCAATTCGCTCGCTAAGAGCGTGTTAACGGCACGTTGTAAGTGCAAACGGAAAATTTCCGTTACATCTTCTTTTTGGACTAGAGCTTGGACAAGATCTGTTGTAAACTAGTTCATAAGAAGACTTCTTTCTTTGAATTGGTTGTGGTGACTTAATTCTACAAGAAAAGGTCTTCCTTTTTGTATTTATTCATTTACACAAGATATTTTACGCTCTCAATTAGCCCTCTACAAAATATGAGCCTATCTTTTAACTAATCACTATTATATTCCGTGTATTTTTTAGATTAAATGCGTAATTTAAGTTACAATTTTTTCTTTGTCCAATTCTTTAACTAGTGCCCAATTAAAAATTAACATACTGAACTCTTCACGTAAATTAATCTATCAAAAACCTCTCTTTTTGATAGATTGCATTATTTCACCATAATTAAGGGGTTCGTCCAATCCAAAAAGGACAACTTTCATAGTATATAAGGTACGTAACTTTAAATTTAAAGGAGAAATGAGAATGAAAGTGATTCAAGATTTTAATGCAAGTGTACCTACTAATTTTAGCCAAAGTCTCTCTAGGACCATCCCCGCCTCCCCTTCGAGTATCACTCTTGCAACGTTTGGCCTCGCCGTTAATAATACAGGTTCAAATGTTTTATTAATCGGGACAGTAGGATTGGAATCTCTCGCAGGTCTCCCTGATATTTCTCTTAAGGTTTTTCGAAATACCCAGATTATTGGTACAATCCGTGTAAATACTTTAGCTGTCAGTGAGGGTAGAAATACTACTTTTCAAATAGTAGATAATAACCCTCCAGTAGGATACCATGCTTATAACTTAACAGCAGAAGTTGTTAACCCTCTCCTCAACCAAGCTGCAGCGACTGGTCCCATCACTTTTTCAGGAACATCCTTAGCACCCGTCGTTTAAACTTTTGTTAATGTTCTATTATTGATTTAAAGAGATAGCCTTCATTTTAACGATGATAGGCTATTTTTATTTTGTAAACTAATTTACAATACACTAAGTTATTATATTTCTCATAAATCTGCTCATTTTATGAGTTATTGTCCCTATCCTAAAGTATATGACCTAATTGCTAACTAGCCTTGTTTTTCATCAGATCTAGCATTATCCCATGACTTTTTCAGAAAACTTACGTCAAGGTTTTTTGAATAGAAATCAGATCTTAAAATGATATAAAAATGAAGCTCAAAGAGTAATAATAATATTCTATTCTTAATATGATACATTTCTTTTAGACCATACAAAACAACTAAAAAATTGGTTCCTTCGATTAGTTCATTTATGTCAAAAACAATTATTGACTATACTTTATTATAGGTACCCATCAATTGTAATGATAGAGTATCAATTACCTCAAAGTTTAAATAATATATTAAATAAAAACTTCCCCTCGAAAAATGATAAAAATAATACTTATTTTTGAGAAATCACTAAAACATAAAAGAAGGTCCCTTTTAATTTTAGAGACAAATATCAGGATGAATGTTCAAGTCATATTCGCTAATAAAAAAACAATTCCTATACCGAGAAAGGTTTTTAAAAATAGATATGTGTTAGCATTTTAATTTCTAGAAAAGAGGATTATGTATGTCACAAATTTCTATTATTGTTCTCTTTTATAATTGTTCACATATCAATCAAGCACTGGATAGTTTAATAAACCAAACTTGTAAAGACATTGAAATCATTGTCGTAAATGATGGATCTACACAGTATGCTGAAAAAATCATTCCATACTTAGATAAAATTAAATATATCGAAAAGGAGAATGGTGAAGCGGAAAGTGCTCTAAATATTGGGATTGAACATGCAACTGGTGATTATTTTTGTTGGCTTAGTTCAGATGATATTTACTATCCTGAAAAAACAGAAGTTCAGTTAGCCTTTATGAAAGAGCAAAAGGCGATGTTTATTCATACAAATTATTATGCCATCGATAGGAAAAGCCGTATTATTACTCCTCCTTTAGGTATACACCCTCCAAACCGACTTGAGATTATCAAAAGAATGAGTACAAAAAATTTTATGAATGGATGCTCCGTTATGATAGATAAGTCTGTATTTAATCATGTAGGTATTTTTGACGAAATGCTTCCCTATACGCATGATTATGATTTATGGATAAGAATTATCCATGAATTTGACATATATTATTTAGCTCAGCCCTTGTTACTGTATAGAATTCATAAACAAATGGGGTCAAAAAAACATGCAGCAGCTATAAAGAAAGAAATTGACCTCATTATTAACCGTCATAAGACTATGATGGAAGGATTGTTATCAGAGGAATTAAGAAAATAATAGTTTATACCAGTTATAAATCTTTTATTTTTTATAGTTTTTATCATCTTCATTCTTTTTACTTGTATATCTATCGCGTTGAGAAAATATGTTCTTTTCATGAAAAACAATTTATTTTAAATAATGGTCAAGTTCAAAAATGCCTTTCTATATAAACTATCCCCCTACATTTGACTAAATCACATGTGATATTTTTAATCAAAATGATTAAAGTGCTGAGCGCAGCAAGAACCGAATAAGCATATTATACAATGTAGACCGGAATGTACAAATGATAGCAGAATTTTATTGTAATAGTTAAAAGCACGGTCATACGTATTTGGACAAGAGTACGTTATTAATGCAAGTAAAACATTAATTGAAAGGAAGATTGTATGGGATCAAATGGATTTTCATCAGACAAAAAGCAAAATCGTGTAAATCTTTTAAAGCTGCTGCTCGATATTAACCTACCTACACAAAGGTCATCAAATCCTTTAGAAACATTACTTTCTGGTTTGGACTCAGGATCTTTAGAAGATTTACTGCAAAAGAACAAAAAGTCTCATCATGATGACTGGGATTCCAAGAAAAAACGCCATCATGATGATGACTGGGATTCTAAGAAAAAATGCCATCATGATGATTGTAATGATAATGATTGGGATCATAAGAAAAAGCATAATCATGATGATTGCGGATGCAAAAAGAAAAAGCATGATCATGATGATTGCGGATGCAAAAAGAAAAAGCATGACCATGATGATTGCGGATGCAAAAAGAAAAAGCATGATCATGATGATTGCGGATGCAAAAAGAAAAAGCATGACCATGATGATTGCGGATGCAAAAAGAAAAAGCATGACCATGATGATTGCGGATGCAAAAAGAAAAAGAAAAAACGTTGTAAATGTGAACCTGGGGTAAAGAGCGCTATATGCGAACTTATTGAAGATATATTTGCTGCACTGAATGCTACTCCTTCACCCACCCCAGGAGCCTTGGAGGATCTCCTCGAAGATTTACAAGATCTTTTGGAAGATTGTTTTATTCCAGAGAAACTTCTAGAAAGATTAGAGGACTTGATTGAGGATTTAGGGGGAGCACCAGTTGTTTCACCTACTCTTATTGCTACTATAATAGATTTCCTTGAAGACTTGCTAAAATGTCTTGGTTTTAGAAGAGGGGACTGCGGTAGTGATGGCAACGGTGGCATAACTTGTGGTTGTGGCTCTGAAACGGTCGGCTTTTTATGTACAAGAATTGCTGCTGTCTTAAACAATATTGGAGACACTACGCTTCCTACGCCACTAATAGCTGCGCTTGAGGCGTTAAGAGCTGCTTTAGGAGACGTAGATTGTATAGTAGGTAATGTAACCCCAATAAGAGCTCATCTCCGAAATCTTGTAAATGCAATTAACCAAGGGAACCCGGGCGCCATTGCTGCACAGGTTGCCATTGTATTAAGAGACCTTGAGGATCTAGCTGAGTGTCTTGACTGCCCTCCAGCTGGCGGCGGAGGTACTGCTGTTCCTACACTTAGAGAGCAACTATTAGCATTAGTAGGAGAAACAGTTAGAATTGATCTTCCTACCGGTCCGCAGATAGGCGTATTAGTTACTGTTCAAATTGACTATCTTGTCCTTACTACTGCAGAGGGAACTGTATTGATACCACTCGATGAAATCGAGCAGTTTGACCGAGAATAATAATAGGGAGGGGGAAAGATTAATGTTTGCATCTACTTTTAGAGAAGAACTAGAAAGACGACAAGGTCAGTTCGCTAGAATTGTTGCTCATTTCAATGGGCCGTTGGGTACATTAGGAATGATTGGCATTGTTCAAGGCGATGTTGTTGTCCTTGTACACCCACTTGGCTATGGTACTTTTAACTTTCCAATTGACTCTATCCATTCAGTTATTTTTAGCGCTTAACCATAATAAGTGAGAAATTTCTTCAAATCACTCCATTTGGGGTGATTTTTTCTTTTTAAAACTGTTGCCATGCTTTCTGACATTGTAAACAGTGAAATCCTTATATAAAAATTCATGTTTCTTAAGAAGCTAGGCTAATACAGCCACATCCTCAAAATTAATAGCAGGAAATCCTTTAATTTCAGTTAAAGCAGAGGTCCGGTAAACCCGTGGTCCAAGTGGAAATATATAAGAAAGCAATTCTTTGTGGTTATTAACAGGTTTTCCCTTTTGAATCTTTAGGAATTTAACATCGTTTGTTGATATTAAATTCAATGTCTCCAATTTCCATACAATACTAAGGTATTCAATGGTAGAGTCTTTAAGTAGCTTTTAATAAGAAAGACTGCATCTGGATCAAGCCAATCATCTGCATCCAGCTCTAACACAAAATCTGACGTGATAAAGGTATTATATGATTTAAAGCTTTTACTTTTCCCTCAGTTGATTAAAAAAAGCACCGTATGTTGGAATGACCCCTTCGCCAATCGATAAATTATAAATAACTGTAAGTATTTTCATCATCTACAACTAATATTTGGTTAAACGGGACCGATTGTATAATATACGAATGAATTGCTTCTTGAAGGAACTTCTCCATATTAAAATTAGCAATCATAACAGATAGAGTTGGCATTGAGGGTATATCCTGAAAATTAATACTATTAAATTTATGAATAAATTTTAATTTCTCTTCATCTGTCTTATCACTTGTTTCTCTTAAGTTCTTTATGTTATTTCCTTTTGATGTCACAACACCCGAATAAAATTTTCCAAAAGCCATGAATGAAAAACCATCTCCCTAAAGGGACCTTTCGTTCTGCTAGAAAATGTGTGTTTTTTAGAAAAGATGTCTTAACCATAAAAGGTAGCTGATAACTGAGCTGCTTATCTTTATGACCTACTGTTATAATTGATTCATTATCTTTGAGGATGAGTGGATTATCCTTTATTTCAGGCATAAGGGTATCGTATTTGAAAAGAAATAATGTATACTCACTTTTTATAGGTTGTATGTAGCTATTTAAGGTTACCCTCAAGTCATGCTGGATATCGACATACTATACATCAAACTGCAATAGAGAACTGAGAATAGATAAGTAAAGGGAATTATGATTAAAAACTGTGACTGCATTTAAACGAGGAAAAATATAATTCAATGAAGTTAATGCCTTTTTAAAATTGCTACCAATATTATAATTAATTAAAAGTACATGAATGCTCTTAATATCCTCCATAAAGAAAAATTCTGTTTATATTCCGGACTTTTAAATATATTCTAAAGTCTGCGAAAACATGACAATTGGTCCTAATAACTTGAGATAGTGAAAATGATTAAAGATTAATAGATTCATTGAAGTTTTTTCATAAATATTCAATTTCTAAAGAAAAAATAAATCTATACCTCTGATAAATGTTTTTATCTCACAATCATTGATTTCATCACAACCACGTATTTATCTATATGCCCCATTAAAGATTCTCTATTTTATTCTTATTTTTTCATATTTATGCTATTTAACTATACCAAATAGACGCAAGAACATAGGATATTACAAGGGTAATCACCAAAAAGGCGAAGTGAATTATAATTAAAAAATTTCCAGAAAGAAAAGAATACTTTAGTAATTTATCTTTAGTTGATTAATTACACCTCACCCTATTATAAATATATCTTTTATATAAAATAGGCATACACCACAATAAATGATGATTTATGCCTAATTCCCATTAGCCACTTTTTTTGTACTACTCCTCTTCTCAAAAAATTATCATTATAGCTGAGTTAAATATTTTCATTATATTGAATATTAAATTTAATAAGAGGAACGGATAGTGATTGAGAATATTCCATCCGCAAGGAATGGCTTCAACTAAAACATGTCCTCATGATAAAAAACATCATGGCACCGTTTCAGGGACGAAAGTCAGGGAACTTTTACGTAATGGAGAAACTTCCAGCAAGTACGTTTAGTTGAAAAAAGGTTATAGGAGTATTAATCAAAGGTTTAAAAATCTAAAAATCAAATTTTAATAAGGAGGGGGAAGAATGACAAATAAAAAAAAGATTACATGGCATACTTCCATAATTACGAAAAAACAGAGAAGAGATCAAAATGGTCATCAAAGCTTTATTCTTTGGTTTACTGGCTTATCTGGTTCAGGTAAATCTACACTTGCCAATGCAGTGGCTAAAGCATTGTTCAATCGTAAAATTAGAAACTATGTATTAGATGGTGATAACATCCGATTTGGTCTTAATAAGAATCTAGGCTTCACTGAAAAAGACAGAAAGGAAAACATTCGACGTATTGGTGAAGTTGCCAAATTGTTTGTTGATAGTGGTCAGGTCGTGCTTACAGCGTTTATTTCTCCATTCCAAGTAGATAGAAAACAAGTACGTCTACTGGTAGAACAGAAGGAGTTTGTTGAAATATATGTAAAATGCCCTTTAGCTGAGTGTGAGAAACGGGATCCAAAGAGACTTTACCAAAAGGCAAGAAAGGGGGAATTAAAAGAATTTACAGGTATTGACTCTCCATATGAAGAACCTATTAAACCAGAATTGGTCATTGAAACGAACCAATATTCAGTTGAAGAGTGTGTACTACAAGTAGTGACGTATTTGGTAAAAGAACAATTGATTTAATATGGCATAAATAAAAGATTAGCTGAAAAATCTGGTTCTGATACGTAATTATTGTACTATTCCTCGATAGACCAATTCCCTCTACTATTCCCCTTAATTTATCAAAATTTAGATTATACACTAAATATCAACTTATTGTTAGCAAAATAACATAAACTCGTTGATACTTAACTTCAATAAACGTTGATTATTTATATCTAATAACCCCCTCTTTTAAATATTTAAAATCAGCATGGTGAACTTAATATTTTTCTGTACTACAACTAGTTTTAAAAAGTGATTAAAAAGAACAAAGATTTACGGGAGGATAACAATGAGAAAACTGATTATTTTTGCGTTTATTGGTTTTTTAGCTCAACTAATTGATGGTGCTTTAGGAATGGCTTATGGCGTCACTTCATCATCACTTTTGTTGACGTTCGGAATGGCTCCTGCAATAGCATCGGCATCTATACATCTAGCGGAAGTAGTAACAACAGCTGCATCAGGGGCTTCCCATATAAAGTTCGGAAATGTTGATCGTCAGGCTATATTTAAATTAATAATTCCAGGTTCTATTGGAGCATTTACCGGGGCTTGTTTTTTAAGTGCGTTACCAGGAGATGTTGTGAAGCCTTACATTTCTTTGTTTTTATTATTTCTTGGTCTATATGTCCTTTTTCGCTTTCTATTTAAATTTAACCCAAGTAGTGAGAAAAAATCTCTTAATTTATCTAGAAAGCAATCGATTCCACTAGGATTAATTGCTGGATTTGCGGATGCAACCGGTGGAGGTGGATGGGGCCCACTTACAACTCCAATATTATTATCTAAAAAAGGAGCTTCAGCTAGGAAGGTCGTTGGTACGGTCGATACAAGTGAATTTGCTATTGCAGTCTCTGCTACTTTAGGTTTCTTGATTTCATTAGGTTGGGAAGAAGTTAATTGGTTATGGGTGATAGCTCTTATGTTAGGTGGAATTGTTGCAGCACCTATCGCAGCATGGTTAGTACGAAAATTACCTTCTTACTTATTAGGAGTCCTTGTAGGAGGTTTTATTATATTAACTAATAGTCGAACACTACTTACTTTCTGGTCTATTAGTAACCTTTGGATCGCTATTATTTACTTAGTTATATTAATTGGCTGGGTAGTTGCTATTATTTTCACGATACTAAATAATAAAAAGAATACAAATTGAGAATGAACTTTTCTAAATAAAATTTATGATAAAAAGCACTGGATTTCTCCTAGTGCTTTTTAATTTTACTATTTATAAATTCCCTTAAAATGTAAAAAGCAATAAAGTTTTGGCTTTTTATTTATATAAGATCAGTTATGTCACTTAAATATTCTCTCTGACTCCCAAAAAAAAGATCCTCCCCACTGGGAGAAGCATTTTACCTCTTCTCTTTTTCTTAGTAAGAAGGTAGCGAATAGATTTAGCTAAATGCATTCACAAGTCATTTAATAAACTTCTAAAAGTTTACTGATGAACTTAACATAATTGTTGGATTTATTAGAGAATATCTAATGAAACTAAGATAGCCACTAGAATTTGAAGTAATACTTGAAGATTTACAGCTATATCAGTATCAGTTGTTTTAACTTCTATATTTGTTGAATTTTCAATAATTGTTTTTTGATTATTTGTTTGCTAAATGCTAGCAAATTATTCCAGATCCTGAATTACGCTATTTTCCATATCGTTATCACCAATGGTAATACGAATCACTACAGCAATAGCCACTTGGTTAACTGTCATATGAACTACAATGTCACATGCATCTTTAATCCAGGTTAGTTCATCTAATTCTTAATCCACTAGTGAGACTTAATTAGCTTCCTAAAAGACATCTGTACCAAAGTTTTGGTCATCATGGTGTTTATCGTCTTTATGGTAATCTACTTTACAATCATCATCGCAATAATTCTTTTTACTGATTTTATTTTTTATTTACGTCGTAATAGTAATAATCTTGAGATGACATAGTTAACACTCCTTTTTCATGGTATGTAATAATACATGAATAGGGAAATCCATAGGATGACCCTATTGGACTAAGGTATATAACTATTTTTATCAAAAAAAACGCCTAGGGATAGGCACTTTTAGAAAGTTAACTATTCTTTTTTTAGCATTGTTTTCACTGACGAATTAATCCACCCGCTTAGTCAAATCCTCTACCATTTCCTTAAGCATTTGTTTTTTTCTCTTCAGATAACTTTCCTTTAACTTGTTCTTTATCAACTCCATGTTTTGAAAAAATATCCTTACTAATAAGTCAATGAGTTTGTTAGGTACTATCTCTGTTTTCTTTAATAAATTACTCACATGAATCTATCCTTTTAATAAAGTTTTTTATACCAGCATATGCAGGCATTACTTAAAAGGAAACATTCAGGCCTACACCTAATGCGTTTATGTAACATTATAAATACTACTAATTCCATTCTTAAATACTAAACAGAATTAGTAGTATGGTGATTGTATGGATAGAAAGAATGTTTCTACCCTTTTCTAGTTCTTTAAAAGAAATATTCATTCAAAAAGCAATTATTAAAGAGAAAATAATAACTTTTAGTAAATACTTTGCTTCTTTCATTGATTTCTTACAGAATATAATTATTTAAATGATTATACCTATTAATGTTCCGCCAGCAATGTTCACTAAAGGTTGAAAACCCCAATGT
>Ga0209463_1001032_pt1 | contig 18071 bp, 13 predicted proteins | sample AgamicMgSfrz_FD_187169 | JGI IMG/M metagenome (GOLD analysis project Ga0209463, IMG submission 187169) | Agave microbial communities from Guanajuato, Mexico - Mg.Sf.rz (SPAdes) (version 2) | ecosystem: Host-associated > Plants > Phyllosphere > Phylloplane/Leaf | place: Guanajuato, Mexico... | reverse complement strand
CAGTTTCTTTAAATCCTGATTATCCGAATGTCACAAAAATTGCCCGTTCCTTTTATGAGGAACAGCAAGATTTTGATAGTGCAGTAGAGCTTGCTGTGAATGAGTTAATTCGAATAGAATCGTATCCGTGGTTTGAGGTATTAAAAGGATATATTGATAAAGGGTTTACTAAACATATTTCACCAGATTATTTTTATAATGCATTAGCTACATTAAATAATGTAGATCAAGTACAGTTTACGCAAATGGTTTCATCACTTTGGAACAGTTATAAAGATGAACAAAATTATTTATTATGGCTTAATACAATAAATGAATTTTTCTTACATATTGAAATACATTCGTCCGATATATGGAACAAAGTTTCTGCTCTTTACGAAGAAACTTACTTTGCATTAATTCAAGGTCAATATACGCTTAGACAATTAAACGATATCATACCCAATCTGTTAGCAAATTGGTTAAAAGTAGTTAATCCATCTTATGCTGTATTTCCATCTGCAGCTGTATTGGCATGGGATGAGATTTTCCCTTCCAAAATAGATTCAGCAAATATAGAGCATGCGGAAAACTTACTGTCACATTCTATTAATCATGTAAATGGCTTAGAGTACAGCTTACACCTTTTTGAATCTATTACACAGTGGGCACAAAAGCACAATATAGAAATAGGTCACCGATTTAAATGGTTAGTTGACGAACTCGCAGATTTAAGAACAAATCGTATTTTAGTAACGGGAACTTCAGGAAATGGAAAAACTACATTTATTAACTCTATATTAGGAGAAAACATATTAGAAAAATCAATTTCAAATGTAGTAGTTTTAAAAAATGATGCTCATATAGAAATAAACGCTATAACAGACTCAGCAATTACAACAACGGAAGATGTCTCTGATTACCATAATATGATGTCTCAGCACCATCAAACATATAGAGATAGAGCGTGTGTTGAATTTAAATTACCATGCAGATTTTTAAATGAAAATAAACTTACATTTGTAGTGACACCTGGCTTTAATAGAAATAACGACACTAGAGATGAGATATTCGAATATTTAAATTCTGTAGACGAATTACTATTCGTATTGAATGCGGATTCACCTTTTACTGATAAAGAACGTGATATTCTATTAAGTATTCAAGAACATACGCCAAATTTACAAATTCATTTCTTATTAAATAAAATCGATAACATTTACAGTGAAGCAGAAGTGAAAAGGGTATTACATGATACGGCAACGAGAATAAATACATATTTCCCGTATGCGAGAATTTTCCCTTATTCCTCGTTATATACAAGTAGTCAACAATTAAATGGTCTAATCGAGTTTATTCATTTTAACTTTAATCATAAAAATATCGATGCAGAACGTACTGAAAAGTTATTATTTTTCATTCGAAAAACAATTACATATCTTTTGGATAAACGTGTTGAGAAAGAAAATAATCTGGTGGATGCTATTAATTGGAATGAAGATATGCTAGTGAAACTAAACGGTAGCATTAATAACCTTACTGCATTTGAGAGGGAAAAAATTCATTTCATTACACAATCATATCGTTCAATGAAGACTGAAATTACAAATGATCTTACCGAAAATATTCCGAAGATATTAAAGAGCTGTTCTAATTTAATTAGTGAAGAAAGTGATTTCGGGCACATGGATACGGAACTAAATAAAGCAATGAATGAAAGAGTGCATAAATATTTAGAACAAACTGTATTACCTAATCTTGCTCTTTCTATGCAAAATTGGATTGCAACTTCTAATAATGAGCTTCTTCAAAGTCAAACGTATTTAGAAGAACTTAGTGAAGGGCTTAATTCACTATTTGGAGAAAATAGAATACAGTTAGAATGTGACTTTAAAGTGCTTGATGACTGGCGCAGAGATACTGACAGGATGACGACTAGAATACAAATGGATGAAGTAAATATTTTACGTCGATTTACGCCAGCACAATTTTTACTGAAAAGTGCCGGTAAATTATTTGGAGTTCTTCCTAAAAATAAATCTATGCTATATAACAAATATAAACAGTATGTAGAAAATGAAGATTATACTGAAGTAACGGCTTCTATTATGAAGAAATTTTTCTTGCAATTTGAGCTGTTTGAAAACACACAAGAGCGAGATATTAATATATTCTTTAGGAATCCCTTTAACTCCTTAAAGCAGGCTGTAGAAAACACGCATTTAGAAATACAAGAAAAACAAGAGATGTTACATAAGATGAAATCAAATCCTGAAATCTATCATGATTCTATCATGCTCTTTGAATTGAGATTGCGTCAATGTGAAGTAATTTTAAATATAGGTGATGATAATACCTATACGGATGTAGCTTTAGAAACAAGCGTAGAATAAAAGTAAACACATCAGATTTTTTATATGAAAAATCTGATGTGTTATAAGAAAGTAAAAAGGAGCAATTGTAATAAGTTGCTCCTTTTTCATATATAGATTATTTTTCTGTTTCTTTAATTTTAGTTTGTACTTCGCCAGTTTTAATTTTATTACTTTCTGAGAAGCGTAATAAATCGCCTTCAATAATTTTGTCAGACATTCGTAATTCATTTTGTGCACGTTTAATGAGGGCTTGAGCTTCTTTTTTTGGTAAATCTACAATTTCCCCTGTTATACGGTCGTAGAAAGTGTTGTTTTTGTATGCATACTTATCTGTAACGAAGCTACCATCGCGTAAAACAACAAAGCCAGTATATTCATCTGAAAACATATCATGGCCAAAACGGATATCATTCGTAGAACCAACACCTAATAAATTTAGAATAGTAGGTTTCATATCGATTTGTCCCGTAGGCTTTGAAATAGTTTGACCTTCTGTTTGTCCAGGAATATGAATATATAAAGGTGTACGTTGTAAATTTAAAGTATCAAATTCTGTTATTTGATCTTTGTCTAAAAACTGTGCCATTGCACGATTATGTTTTTCGGAAATGCCATAATGATCACCGTATAACACAATAATAGAATCATCATACATTCCCTCGGCCTTTAAACGCTCAATAAATTTTTTAATTGATTCGTCTAAGTAACGTGCAGTTACGATGTAACGATCGAATACGCCATTACCAGAGTTGTATGGTTCAATGAATTTTGTATCTTCATCATACGTGAATGGATAATGGTTTGTTAAAGTAAGGAAACGAGCATAGAATGGTTGATCAACAGTTTTTAATATATCTACTGATTGATCAAAGTATTCGATATCTTTTAATCCCCAATTTAAATTTGTTTCTGGCGTAATTTTGTAATCAAGCTCATTATAGTAACGATCATAACCAAGAGCGGAGTACATAATATTACGATTCCAAAATGTTGCGTTATTCGCATGGAATACAGAAGTGAAATAACCTTGCTGACGTAAAATTTCTGGAGTCGCAGTATAATCATTGTTACCGTGTGTGAAGAATACAGCCCCTCGATTTAATGGATACAACGACGTATCGATTAGAAATTCAGAATCGGATGTTTTCCCTTGACCAGTTTGATGGAAAAAGTTATCAAAGTAATAACTTTCATTTATGAATTCATTTAGGAATGGTGTAACTTCTTGCCCATTGACTGATGCGCCTATTAAGAAGGTCTGCAAGGATTCAAGAGTGACGACAATTACGTTTTTTCCTTTCGCTGCACCAAACATATTAGGGTTTGGCTCGCTTTGGTTTGCTTTTACGTAGTTTTCAGTTTCTTGTAATTTACTACTATCAGCAAGTGCTTTTTGTGACCCAGCTTTTACTTGCAGTGTTAAGTCATATACTTGGTGAGTATATAAGCCTAAATTTTTGACAAGCATTACCCGGTCGAATGATCTCGTTAATAATTCAGGGCGCTCTTTTTCTGCAAGCTGTAGATTCGCAAAGAATACACCAATCGTTAAAAGAAAGTATAACAAGCGTGTAGAATGAGTTACACGTTCTGTTTTAAAGACCAATGATTTCTTTTTTAATAAAATAAAGAAGAAAACAATGTCTACGAATGCGAGTATAATTTTGTAGTTTAATATCTCTATAATACTGCCGCCTAATTGGCCAAAGTTTGAGGTTTGTCCAAGTACTGGTAATGTAACGAAATCACTATAAAAATCATAGAACATTACATTTCCAACAAGCACGATCGTTAATAAGAAATTAATACATAGCGCTATATAATTTCGCTTTTCACCAGTTGCAAATAATGCTAATCCAACAAATGCTAATGATGCGGCTAGAGGGCTAATAAACAAAATAAGCTCTTGCGTTGAAGACTCAATTTTTAAATCAAAACTGAATCGCGTAATAAGATATGTTTTTAACCATACTGCTAAAGCCATTATTATAACAAAACTTATATTTTGCATTTGTAAATTTATTTTATTCTTCATTTTTACACCTTCTTTATACAATTTATTTAATTGAAGTTATATATTATGTTTTTATAACTATTAGAGTTTAATGAACCATTTAGATTATGTTTTCTAAAGGGAATAATTTGAAGTATTCATATACATACAATGGGGATTTTTAAAGCGTAGTAGCATAAATATAACTCTTTTTGAGAAACGGGCAGAACAAGTCATAGTTGTAGTGAAATTGACTTATAGACATCCTACCATATTAAACACTATGATGATGTTACAAAATATCGAACAAATGAAAGTGAAAATGGATAGAGACTTTTAAAACTGTTGACATTCAATTTATTAGAATTGAATGTCAATCGTTTTAAATATACAGTTATGTTACATATGTATTTTGTAAAATTCCGTTTCTTTGCCAGTTAATCATTAGCCGGGAAGGATAGGAGGGATTATTAAAACACTTTTACTATATATAAGTAAAAGTGTTTTGGAATTGAAAATATTTGACTGACATCTTAATGATAGAAATTAAATGTCAGATAAGTACTTTCCAACATACAGACCACTTGCAGCAGCTTGAGATAAGGAATGAGTGACGCCGGAACAATCTCCAACTAAAAATAGTCCATGCACACTTGTTTCAAAAGAGTTATTGATTTTTATCGTAGGAGCATAGAACTTTCCGTCAATTCCATATAGTAAAGTATGTTGATCAATAGGCTCTTGTATAAATTGTTCTAAACGTAATAAAAATTCTTTCAGCCCTTCAATATATAATTGAGGAACTTCTTGATTCAAATCTCCATAATCCCCCTGTAGTGTAGGTTGTATACGATTATGTTCCATGCTGTTTTTCGCCGTAGGTTGTTTCTTTAATAAGTCCTCTAAGCGCTGTATAACAATCCGATCTCGTCCTTGGTTAATGCCTTTAATAATTGAACTTGCGTATACATTTGCTTCTTTGAGAGTTGGAAAATAGCGAGGAATAAATAAAGTGAAGTTTAAATTAGAAGTGCCAGTTCCTTGCTCTCGAAAATTTTGACCGTCAGGCATAACTAAACCTTCTTCGTACTTTCGAATGATGCGTCCTTTTGGATTCATACAGTAAGTAGTTGCTGTGAAATGCTCACCTTGATAAGAAAGTTTTGTTTCAAAAGTATCTTTTAATATAGAACGTAATTGATGTTCTTTCATTTCTACTCTAATTCCTAAATCTACACGTGTTTGCTCCTGAGAAATATTTAGGGAACTGCATATTTCTTTTAACCAATCGGCCCCAGAGCGCCCAGTTGCAAATACAAGTTGCTTAGTTTGAACTGTTCCTTGATTTGTCTCTATTGTAAAATGATCTTCCTGTTTCAGAATATGTTGTACATCTATATGAAATTGGATCTTTATTTTCGTCAGTAAAAATTCATAGAGCTGCTGAAAAATGTTACTGGAAAGTGTAGTACCAAGATGTCTTACTTCTGTTGTTAGCATTTGTAAACCACACGCTTCAGCTCTCTTAGTGAGACTTGAATTTTCAGTAGAATATTTTGAAACCGAACTTCCACCAAACTGACATAGAATTTCATCTACTTCAGCCATGAGTTGTATAAAACCCTCTTTACCGACTTTTTTCTCAAGTTCTCCGCCAAATCCGTTTGTATAATTAAATTTCCCTTCAGATTTTCCTAAACCACCAAACCCGAAATATTTATCACATGTAGTACAATTACACACTTTTCCTTCGTCTAAAGGACAATGGCGATCTTCTAGCGCTTTACCTTTATCAAGAATTAAAACTTTTTTGTTACTTTTAGCTAGTGAATAAGCCATAAAAATGCTACTTACTCCAGCGCCGATAATTGTAACATCATACATATTCTTTCACCTGCTAACGAATAGTTTGTTTTTTATTTTTCTAGTGTATAACAATTTTATGAAGTTAAGAAATAGCTTTTATTAATAAAGTGGGAGTTTTTGAACTTGATGCTGTATTAACTTCTCCGAGTGGTGGAGTAAATACAAAAATTTTTATTTGAAAGAAGAAATAGTTTGAAAAATCACTATGTCATATGATTAATAACATCTTACATAGAAAAAAAACAGACCTTTTAAGTGAAGAGGTCTGTTAATGATTTTAAATCTTATTTAGCAAACACATGGTTACCAATTACTGCTACTGTTTGACGTGTCGTAATCCACTTGTCTGTTGATGTTTTTGGATTGTAGAAATAAATCCAGTCAGAATGTACTCCATTTGTGGAGATAGCCTCTTCTACAGCCATTTTTGCTTCTGCACTTGCAGGCTGATTAATTCTGCCATCTGTAACAGGAGTAAATGCATATCCGTATTTAATAGGTTCATAAATAACACCTGTTATTGTATTTGGAAAACCTTTTGCATTTACACGATTTAGTATAACTTTTGCTACTGCTACTTTTCCTTTATAGGATTCGCCACCTGCTTCAGCAGTAACTAAGCGTGCCATTAAGTCTTTTTCTTTTTGTGAAATGCTTGAGTTAATTTTTAAATGTTGTCCTGTATAAAGCTTGTTTCCGACTGTATTGTTAATTTGTTTTATAGATTGGACGGTGACATTGTAACGCTTTGCTATCGTTTCTAATGAATCCCCCGGTTGTACTTGATAAATAATTTGTCCAGAAATGCTCGCAGGCTTGGCGTTTTGAGGAACAGTGATTTCATTTGATTTCACGGACCCTGGAATATGTAACTGTTCGCCAATAAAGGTTTTATCGTTTCCTTTATTATTAGCCTGTTTAATGGATTGTATTGAAACTCCGTATTGTTTACTAATGCCCCAAAGTGTATCGTTCTTTTTTACTGTATGAATGGTAGAAGCTTCAGCTGTACTTTGACTACATACGAATGTAATTGCAGCCGCGGATAAAGGGATTATATGTTTTATTTTTAGTAATTTCATTGTAAATCCTCCTAAGAAAAAATTAAGGTGAAACTATTAAGTAATGTAGTTCAGAATGTGTATATGCGTAATATATTAATGTAAGTATATTAGCACATATAAAATAAATAATCACTATAAGTTTCATATTCGTGTAGTGTAGAGTCAGAATATGAAATATTGCATATGAAAATACATTGAAGTTCATATTTCTGATTACTATAATCTATTTAGTAGAAAGGGAATACGTTATAGAAATAAAATCATTATAGATTAATATAATGATTAATAATTATTAATAGGAGGATTGATGTAATGAAAATATTTCAAAAAATGTATGCGTCAACTGTAATCATTACAACACTTTTAGGAACAGGAGGTACTATCAATAGTGTACATGCTGATTCTATAGAACAGCAGAGTAAATTAGGGATAGAACAAGAAACAGATAAGCAAATCATTGTAAAATTTAAAGCAGATTTGGATTTTCCATATGAAGATGGTATTGAAAAACAAATACAATCTCAAACGAATGATAAAGTAATAAAAGATCTTTTGACAGAATATCCAGATGTAACATTTACTCGTTTATTCACATCTGTAAGCCCGGAACAAATACAAAACCTTGAAGTGAAAGCACCTAATCATGTATCTACAAGTTTATTAAACTACTATATTCTTCAAAATCAAAATAGTGGGTATGAAGAAGAAATAGTAGATAAGTTAAAGGCATCTTCTTTAATAGAAGATGCGTATATGAAGAAACAAGAGAAAATAATGCCACCTGAAGTGCAATCATCAAGTGTAGCTCTTAATCCTAATAAAAATCCTAGATTTAAAAAACAAGGTTATCTTGAAGCAGCCCCATACGGTATTAATGCGCCTTTCGCCTGGGGAGTTCAAGGCGGTAATGGAAATGGTATCACTTTTGTTGATATGGAATACGGATGGCTATTAAATCATGAGGATTTATTACATCAAAATATTGAATTAATGTCTGGAAGAAATATAAATCAGCATGTCGGTCATGGGACGTCTGTACTAGGAATTGTATCCTCTGAGGACAATGAAGTCGGGAATATTGGGATTGCGCCAAAAGCGAAAGCAAAGGTTATCTCTCAAATAAGAGATAACGGACAGTATAATACGGCTGATGCAATATTAAGCGCTGTAAATCAGTTAGAAGCTGGGGATGTTTTATTGTTAGAGGCGCAAGCATCCTTTGATGGATATGGTGATAAATATTTACCTGTTGAAGTACAACCAGATATTTTTGATGCAATTCGTGCTGGTACAGATAAGGGAATTGTAATTATAGAGGCTGGAGCAAATGGGTGGAATGATTTAGATCAGTTCAAAGATAGAAAGGGTAAGCAAGTCTTAAATCGTAATAGTAAAGATTTTAAAGATTCGGGTGCAATTATGGTAGGAGCTGGCTCTTCATCTTTCCCTCATGAACGTATGTGGTTTTCGAATTATGGAAGCCGTATTGATGTGTACGGATGGGGAGAAAATGTAGATACAACTACAGCTGAACAAAGTAGAAGTGCTGTAAACCTTTATACTTCAAGCTTTAGCGGAACATCTAGTGCTTCGCCAATTATTGCTGGGGCAGCGACTTTAGTACAAAGCATTGCTAAAGAAAATTTAGGACAACCATATAGACCTAGTGAACTAAGAGCAATATTAAGCAACCAGAGTACAGGAACAAAATCTAAAGATCCATATGCAGATAAAATTGGTGTTTTACCAGATTTGAAGTCTATACTAGTAAACTTAGGCTATGAACAAAGAAAACCAAACGTTGGGAATGAATTACAAGTAACAGAAAATGAACCAAATAATGAGCCTAGACAGGCAAATAAAGTTAACTTTCATACACCGGTGAAAGGAACGCTACATAATAGTGATAGAGTAGATGTATTTACTTTCCAAATTGACTCGCCGGAAAATATTAATATTTCTCTACTAAATGAACAAAATATCGGAATGACATGGGTACTTCATCATGAATCAGATTTAAATAACTATGTAGCATATGGTGAAAATGAAGGAAATGTAGTTAAAGGAACTTATAATGCAAAGCCAGGAAAATATTATTTATACGTCTATAAATATGAGAATAAAGATGGTTCATATGTATTGAACATAAAATAAGCAAAGGGAACTTCAGATGAAGTTCCTTTAAATTTTTCTAATTTAGTATATGTGAATGATTTTTTAACTTTACTTCTATGCAATATTTCATATTGATGAAATGTTATTTATTTTTTATGAACTAGCTTATATTATATTCAATAAGTTTGATATAAAAACAGAAAAAGAGAGTGATAATAATGAGAAATAAGAAGTTAATTTTGAAATTATTCATATGTAGTACAATATTTATCACATTTGTATTTGCTTTACATGATAAGAGAGTAGTTGCAGCTAGCTCTGTTAATGAGCTTGAAAATTGGTCGAAATGGATGCAACCTATACCTGATAATATTCCGTTAGCACGAATTTCAATTCCAGGAACACACGATAGTGGGACGTTCAAGTTGCAAAATCCGATTAAGCAAGTGTGGGGAATGACGCAAGAATATGATTTTCGCTATCAAATGGACCATGGAGCTCGCATTTTTGATATAAGAGGACGTTTAACAGATGATAATACGATAGTTCTTCATCATGGGCCATTATATCTTTACGTAACACTGCATGAATTCATAAATGAAGCGAAACAATTTTTAAAAGATAACCCGAGTGAAACAATTATTATGTCTTTAAAAAAAGAGTATGAGGATATGAAAGGGGCAGAAGATTCATTTAGTAGTACGTTTGAAAAAAATTATTTTGTTGATCCTATCTTTTTAAAAACAGAAGGAAATATAAAACTTGGAGATGCTCGTGGGAAAATTGTACTACTAAAAAGATATAGTGGCAGTAATGAATCTGGAGGATATAATAATTTTTATTGGCCAGATAATGAGACGTTTACCACAACTGTAAACAAAAATGTAAATGTAACAGTACAAGATAAATATAAAGTGAGTTATGATGAGAAAGTAAAATCTATTAAAGATACAATCAATGAAACGATGAACAATAGCGAGGATTTAAATCATCTATATATTAATTTTACAAGCTTGTCTTCGGGTGGTACAGCATGGAATAGTCCATATTATTATGCGTCTTATATAAATCCCGAGATCGCGGCATATATTAAACAAGAGAATCCAAAAAGAGTTGGTTGGGTTATCCAAGATTATATTAGTGATAAGTGGTCACCGATTCTCTATCAAGAAGTTATAAGAACTAATAAGTCGCTTTAATTTTTATCATAATTTCATAGAAACAATATAACTCTATTAAAAGTCTTGTGGAATTCCCATAAGACTTTTTAGTATTTGATAGTATGAGAATCAAGTTCTTCGAATATAATTATAAGATTAATAAAAAAATGTCGATAAATGTCGATTGTTGTTGTAATATAAAACAAGTAAAATATAATATATAGATGGAGTGATTTTGTTGTCTTTTATTAAAAATAGTAAAATTGGAACGAAATTAAATGTGTTAGTCATTATATCGAGTTTGGCTTGTATCATGTTATCTTCACTCGGGTTTTTAGGGCTTCAAAAAGGTGAAAATGCATCTTCTAGTATGTATGAAGAAAGACTATTACCAATTGAATGGATAGGAATTGTAGAATCAAATTTTTACCATGTTAATATGAATTTTATGGAGATTATGATATCGAAAGATGAAAAAAGAATGAAAGAACTCATAATAGAAATGGATAAGACTAGAAAAGAAAATGATGAGCTGTTAAAACAATTTGAAACTAGAATTAGTTCTCATAAAGAAAAAGATTTGTATAATGCGTTTCAAAGTCAATTTAAAGATTTAAGAGTACAAATGAAAAAAGCACAAGATTTGGGACTGACTAATAATGAAGAAGCCTATAGCTATTATTTAAAAGAAATTGACCCTAATATGGAAAAAACAATTCAGTCTATTCGTGAACTTATTTTATATAATAATAATGCTGCTGAACAGCTACAAAAAGAGAATGTTAATAGTGTGAAAAATACAATCATAACATTTGTAATTATTTCATTTGTTGGAATCATAATAATCATTTTTATTGGTTTTATAACAAAAAATGCTATAAAAAAACCAATTGTATTATTACAAAAAGATATGGAACGAGTATCTGCTGGAGATTTAACAATTCGAACTTCTTATAAATCCGAGAACGAATTAGGCCATATTGTACAGTCCTTTAATAGTATGTTAGATAACTTGCAACAATTAGTCGGTCAGGTGAAGGTTACGGCGAAAGAAGTGATTGTTTCAACTGAAAATATGCTACAAGAGACGAAAACGGCAGCACATATATCAAACGAGGTTGTTCGAACTACTTCTGAAATAAATAAAGAAATAGAGGGACAAGTGACTAGTATTCAAGAAAGTTCAACTTCAATGGAAGAAATTGCAACTGGTGTTCAAACAGTAGCTGAATCTTCAGCGATGGTTGCTGAAGTTGCTGTTGCAACAATAGACCAAGCAAACTCTGGTAGTGAAGTTATAAAACAATCTATTCATCAAATGAATAGCGTGAATGAAGTTGTCGAAGAAACTTCTAAGGTCATTGATAGACTTGTTACGCGTACACAACAAATTGAAGAAGCGTTAGATGTTATTACTAATATTGCGGAACAAACGAATTTACTTGCTTTAAATGCTGCAATTGAGGCAGCACGTGCTGGAGAAAATGGAAAAGGATTTGCAGTAGTTGCAGCTGAAGTAAGAGGTCTAGCTGAGAAATCTAAAACATCTGTAAATGATATAAATAATTTAATACGTTTTATACATCAAGATACAGAGGATACAGTTCATGTAATGAAAAAAGGTCAACAACAGGCTAGTGGTGGTAAAGAAGCAGCGCATAAGGCAGAACTCGCATTTTCATCTATTATGCAAGATATTAATAGAATAACGACCCAAATTCAAGAAGTGTCTGCTGCCACAGAAGAAATGTCTGCTGGGACAGAAGAAGTAAATGCCTCTTTGTCAATAGTTTCTGAAACTGCAACACAAGTCGCACAAGAAACGAATCGAACGGTACAATCAATTCAAGCACAAGCCACATTGATTCAAGAAATAACGACGAAATCTAATGAAATGAAAAAGAAAGTCGAAAATTTAGAAATGCTAATTTCACAATTCATTATTGAAGAATAAGTCTATTAACATTTATCCCGCTATTTGCCGGGCAGTAAGACCCCTACCTCAAAATTCAGCGGAAGCAAAGAAGTTAGGTAGGGGCCTGCTGCCCGTAAAAGCCCGATTGGTGAAGACTGATTAAAGTTTCACTTTATCATTAGTATAAACTTTAAGATACTCAACATAGTGCTGTGTTGTATAATTTGAAAAAGGACCTTCATAGGTTCTTTTTTTGTAAATGGTGTGAACGATACTTTTCATTATGAAAAAATCAAACTTTTAAATCGGGTTAATTTCAAGTGGAAAATGGATATAATTAACCTTGCGAAAAAGCAACTGGTCCTAAGTGATCAGTTGCTTTTTATTTTTAAAGTGGATGAGCAAAAAAACGCGAAAGTGGTTGGTCCGCTTTTTACAAACATCTATTATGATAAGAGAAGAAAGGTAGTATGTTATCAGCGTTTTAAAGAGGAAGGTTTTTATGTAAGTTCTTTAATTAAAATAGATGGGTCTTAGAGAGGTGAAAAGACAATGAGTTTTGCAATTTCACTAGTCGTTATTATTGTAATTGTATCGCTATTTGGGACTGTACTAGTTGCAAGAAACGTGGAGGAGAATTACGGCAAGTCTACAAAAAGAAATGTGAAAAACTTATCTGCAATCTATATTCTTCTTCTTTTTGTTCTACTGGTTGGGGTAACATGGTATGTGGTAATGATTTGATAGTTTGTGAAAGAACTGAAATGAGAGTATGAAGTTGGAATTTCAGAAGCTATCGAGTAATCAGAAAGAGAACTATTTTGGATATATCCATTTACGGATAAGAAAATGTGACTAATTAATACTATTTTTACGGTGAATACTGTTAGTAAAAAATGAGGATAGTTCGTTTTGAAAGGAGGGAACTAGATGGAATGGAAACCAAATCGTGCAGATAAGACACCTGTATATAAACAAATTGCTGATTATATTGAAAGAGGCATTTCTTCAGGTGAATTTCCTTCTGATAGTAAGTTACCTTCTGAGCGTATATTGGCAAAGGGATTACAGGTGAACCGGAGTACAATAGTAGCTGCGTATGAAGAATTAAAATCACTTGGAGTAGTAGAACGGCAAAAGGGAAGCGGAACACGGGTCAATACAGACATATGGGGTGTCTCACATAAACGAATACCGAACTGGGGTAGGTACGTGGAGGACGGATCATTCTTACCTAACGTACCACTCGTTCAACAAATTCGAACGGAAACACAAAAAGATGATTTAATTAATTTAGCAAGTGGTGAACTTTCACCAGAATTAATTCCAAGTGATAGATTTCGAACAATTTTGTCGGAGAAAACATTTATGGAAAACCTCGGTTATGACCATCCACTTGGAAATGAGATGTTGAGAAAAACAATTTCAGCACATGTTCAGCAATATAAACAAATTGAAGCAGATTCAAGCTCTATTCTTATTACGTCTGGAGCACAACAGGCGCTTAATCTTATCGTTCAATGTTTATTAAAACCTGGCGATGCGATCGCGATTGAAGATCCTTCGTATTGTTTTTCGCTTCCAATGTTTAAATCGGCCGGTTTAAACATATTTCATTTACCTGTTGATGAGCATGGAATGAATCCAGATGACTTAATCGATTTGCACAAAAAGCATCGCATTCGGATGGTATTTTTGAATCCAGATTATCAGAATCCAACGGGTACTGTACTTTCATTAGCGAGACGTAAAAAGGTTTTAGAACTGTCTTCTGAGTTCGGTATACCAATTGTAGAAGATGATCCGTATAGTTTAATTTCTTTTAATGGAGAAGTGAATCCGACATTAAAATCAATGGATCAAAATGGAAATGTTCTTTATATAAGTTCATTATCAAAAATTGTTGCATCAGGATTACGTATTGGATGGATAATTGGTCCTATACGAGTAATTGAGCGTTTAGCAGATGCAAAGCAACAAGTTGATTTTGGCCATAGTGTATTTACGCAGTGGGTAGCAAATCAATTTTTAGAATCAAAGGATTTTCATACACATATTACGATACTTCGTGGACAATTAAAGCAAAGAAGAGATGAATTAATTACAGAGCTTGAAGGAACATTGGGAGACCGAGTTGAATGTTTCGTGCCAGAGGGTGGAATACATGTATGGTGTAAAGTGAAAGGAAAGTTTGATGAATATCACTTATTAGGTGAATCTATACGGAATGGTGTCGCATTTGTTCCGGGCAGTGTTTTAGGTTCGAAAAATGAATATATACGATTTACGTTTGGTAGAGCGAATATAGAACAAATTCAACTTGGAATTAAACGGTTTGCTTACACGCTAAATGAGATTTCATAATATGGATGTGTGATAGTGAAATGAGGGAAATAAATGAAGTACGTGACGCTTTTACTTCAAGTAGGCGTGCTATATGTATTTAGCTTAGTGGGTATGTGGATTCAGGAAATATTCCATCTATCAATACCGGGAAGTTTAATAGGGATGTTAATACTGTTCCTGTTTCTTTTCACTCGCGTTCTACCGTTAAAGTGGTTTGAGTTAGGTGCGGAAAAGTTAATCGTATTTTTACCGTTATTTTTAATCCCTTCGACAACAGGGCTCATGGAATACGGATCTTTTCTTTTAAGTAAGGGGAGTATTATATTCCTTTTAGTAGTTGCAAGTACTATAGTAACTTTAATTGTTTCAGGTTATATAAGTCAATTATTAGTAACATCAAAAAAATAAAATCGACAAGGTGCACGATTCAAATGGTCTTAATTATTATTACTGTAGCAATTTATTTCTTGGCGACAAATCTATATAAAAAATTTACGTTTGCATTTACGTTACCGGTGTTAACAGTTACGGCAATTATGATTTGTTTATTTTTGATTTTTGGTATTTCTCATCATGAGTATAGGGAAAATGGTGGAGACATTCTTTCAAGCTTATTGAGCCCTGCAATTGTAGCATTAGCCATACCTCTATTTAAAGAGCGAAAGATACTGATGAAAAATTTTTTATCGATACTTATCGGAGTAGTGATAGGTATAGTGGCTGTAACGAGCATGAATGTAGTGATTGGCGGAATTTTAAATATAGATAAGGAACTTATATTAACTACTTTACCACAGTTAGCAACGATGCCTATTGCCCTTTCATTAGCGGATCAAATTGGTGGTATTCCATCTATGACTTCTAGTTTTGTAGTTGTTGCAGGGATAACAGGTGCTATTGTCGGACCGACAGTACTTAAGTTTTTCAGTATAACAAGTACGATTGGAAAAGGAGTTGGAATGGGCTGTGCATCACATATTATCGGTGTGAGTCGTTTAGTGAAGGAAGGCGAGAAAGAAGCGACTATCGGTTCGGTAACGATGATTGTAACTGGAATACTCATTAGTATACTAATACCGTATGGAACGAAATTTATTTTTTAAATGTAATGGAGATGATAACAATGACAACATGGTTTATAGTTACATTATTTGTTTTTGGAGCTATTAAAGTATTAGTTTCTAGTATGCCCACTTCTGTTGTAGAATCAATTATTAGTAAATTTGAGTTGCATCAAAAACTTGAGGCGGAAAATACTTCTATATCAATAGATGGAAAAAATATAGAGGGAGAAATGAAACTACAAGTTATTCATGAATTTAATGAAGCTTTGTTTTTAGATAAACATTATTTCCCGCCGCACGGAGAAGGGACACCAATAGTCATTGATACGAAGAAAGGGAATAAAGAGATTAGGTTTTCTCTATATAGCTATGAGGAACATATTGATGTCATTAAGCAATATAAGAAGAAAGTCGTTGCCTATCGTTTACGCTCTAAAAGCCTACAAACACTGGCACCATTAGCAATAATGGAAGAGTATGCTTAAGAAGGGACCTATAATGGTCTCTTTATTTTTTTATCCAATTATATATGTTCCAAATAAAAGAATGGAAAATCATATAACCAAATAAAGAATATGTATGGTTCCAATTCGTACTGTGTATAAATAAACCTAAACTTTCAGCAATCTGTTCAAAAAGGCTAGCACAAATACCAATTGAAATAATAAATAGAATTCTAGAAACTTTAGATAATTTTTTTGAAATGTGTATAAAGATAACTGTTAAAATCGGCAGTACGAATAATGTAAAAGCTATATTAACCGAAAATGTGGATGAGAAGGGTCTAGCTGGAAAGGAATATATTTGTTTATGAACAAAAAAAGCATCTAAACAAGTTCCAATAATAGCAGAGAGAAAGATTGTAACTACTAATGCTAGAAACTCATTCTTCTTCTCGGAGGAGGACATTTTTCTTTGCGAGAATTGCGAGTTCAATTTTTTCGAGTGTTTTGCAGTAGTCTTCTGTAATTTGTCCATTTATATTTTCCTCCTTATCAACTAAATAATGTACAACTTGCCAATCGGTAAACCAATCTTCACTGTCAACTTCCTCATGCTTCATATCTCGCCATGCATAGATGAGTGCAGGGCTGTATATGCGATAAGCGTCATTTCGTAACTGGCATTTTTTTATTCGGCGCTTATAAAACTCACGGGAAAAAGATTCATTTACACTTGAAAATAAATGGGGCCAGTAATCTTTCCTTGATCCCGTATGCGGATGGTGTTGGGCCCAGCTTATTATTTGAGATAAAACATGTGTATCTCGAAATAATAATGAATATAATCTTTTTCCAATTAATATTCGTTCATGTAAGGAAGTGAAATGTTTCATTGTATCACCAAATAGTAACACTTTTTGTTTCTTATCATTTTCGTAGAATGGGAAAAGGATATGATTAAACTGAAAGAAATCAAAGAGTTTAAATCCAATACTATTTAGTACAGTCTTTTTAAATTGTACATTTTGAATCACTCTTTTTTCTAAGTAGTTTTGTTCATTAATAATAGTTGCAATGGCTAATGTTTTTTTGTTGCCTGTTTTCCAAAAATCGTTCCACATCGTTTCCATAAATGTAGAAACATTTAGGTGAGGGAGAAGGTGAAATAACTTTTGTGATTTCTTTACACTTTGTTCGTAAAGTAAAAATTGAGGGTATACATCTTGGAAAATAAGCCAATTCCCTCTTTCTAAAAAAGAAAAAAATATGAATTGATCTTTCTCTGATAAGATTCTCGTATATAAATCGCCCTTTAAATCAGTCATATTCCAACCGCCGTTACGTGATACCATATGTCCAAGCAGTGCCCAATGTATTTCTGGATATTGAATGTAAAATTGGTAGTATGCGCGTGTTCTTGTAACATTATTTTTATTTAGCTGTTCTGTTTGTATTTTTATTTTGTTGATGATGAGTTGCTCTTCTTTCGTTAATTTATACAAGGTATCAGAAGGAATAAGCTTGCTTTTTTGTTTCAATTCATTTTTTACATCGAATAGGGAGAGGGGCAGTGCTTTGGAAGGTCCGTTATATGTATGATTTGAATTGCTTTGGTCCATTCCGTTACCTCCCTTTTTCATAAATTTAAACATGATTATTGGCTATGAATCATTCTATTTATCCCGCTATTTGCCGGGTAGTAAGATCCCCACCTCAAAATTCAGCGGAAGCAAAGATGTTCGGTGGGGGAT
>Ga0209463_1001031_pt1 | contig 18082 bp, 19 predicted proteins | sample AgamicMgSfrz_FD_187169 | JGI IMG/M metagenome (GOLD analysis project Ga0209463, IMG submission 187169) | Agave microbial communities from Guanajuato, Mexico - Mg.Sf.rz (SPAdes) (version 2) | ecosystem: Host-associated > Plants > Phyllosphere > Phylloplane/Leaf | place: Guanajuato, Mexico... | reverse complement strand
ATGTTACAAGCGTTAATTTTTGATATGGACGGAACGTTATTTCAAACAGATAAAATTTTAGAATTATCGTTAGATGATACTTTCAATCACTTAAGATCACTACAACTATGGGATACAGTAACACCAATTAATAAATATAGAGAAATTATGGGTGTGCCGTTACCGCAAGTTTGGGAAGCTTTATTACCGGACCATTCTATTGAAGTAAGAGAACAAACAGATGCATATTTTTTAGATAGACTAATTGAAAACATAAAAAGCGGAAAAGGCGCTTTATATTCAAATGTAAAAGAAATATTTACATATATAAAAGAAAATAATTGTTCAATTTACATTGCTAGTAATGGTTTAACTGAATATTTACGAGCAATCGTAACTTATTATGCTTTAGACAAGTGGGTGACTGAAACGTTTAGTATTGAACAAATACAATCGCTAAATAAAGGTGACTTAGTTAAAAGTATTATGAACAAATATGATATAAAAGAGGCAGCGGTAGTTGGTGACCGGCTATCTGATATAAATGCAGCGAAAGACAACGGTTTACTTGCAATTGGGTGCAATTTTGATTTTGCGCAAGAAGATGAACTTGCTCAGGCTGATATAGTAATAGATGATTTAATGGAGTTGAAGGGGATATTATCTGAAGTGAAGAATACGCACGCTATGAATTACATAAAGTAACAACCATAAAAATGCACAGAATAAATGATTCTCGAGCATTTTTATGTATTTTCGTACTTAGGGGGAATGGACTTGAAAGATATACATATTCAACAAATAGAAAATTTAATGGAATATGAATTCAGTCATCTCGTTCAAGACAGTGAATAAGAAGGTTTTAATTTCCTTATAAGACTAATAAATGAATATAAAAACAAAATAAATGTATTCAATAAAACTGGAGAATGTTTATATGGTGTTTTCCAAGGTGATATGTTAATTGGAGTTGGAGGTTTAAATGAGGATCCGTACACAAAAGACAATAAGATTGGGCGGTTAAGGAGATTTTATATTTCAAGGGATTATCGGCGTATAGGGTTAGGGAACTTATTATTAAACCAACTATTATGTCATGCGGAAAAGTATTTTGAAGTGATTGTTTTACATGCTGACACGAAGCAAGGGGATGTGTTTTATACTGCAAATGGATTTGTAAAAGGGGGATTATATAAGGGATCGAGTCACTACAAACTATTATAGAGATTGCTATCCAAAGAATAGCTACGGACAGGGTTTTTGTTGGTAAATCGATATATCTTAAAAATCGCTGATATATATGAAGTTGCGACCCTTATATTAAAAAACAACTTTTATAATTTCATTTACTAAATTGTTATTATAAAAAAGAGCACCTTAGCTTTTAAAATTTAGCTTATAAGGTGACTCCTTTTCAGTCAATTACGTTTTAACGTTCATTTGTTTCAATAATAATCCTGGTTTACCTTTTACATAATAAAAATGCGGATTATTTTCATCATCATAAAGCATAATATAAGGCTTTTCATTTAGTGGGAGCAGTATAAGTACTTCGTCTATTGTAGTGTGTAACCATTGATTAGTAATAGAAACCGGCTTAGATAATGGGATTTTTATCATATAGCCATCTTTTGGAACGACATTTAAGTTTTTAAATGGACCGGTTATTGCTTTAGCGTATTGAACTGCTTCTTTTTGGATTACTGGATCTAAAGATTGTTTTTGAATGACCATTTCTTTTTGACAATCAAATACTTCCATTTGTTGATTGGTTTTTGCGAACGCATTTGTTGATAATAGAAATAAAAGAAGAGAAATGACCCCGATTTTTTTTATCATAATACAACACCTCACCATTACTATCCCCTCAAAAGCTTTAAATATTTTTCTGTCACATTCATGTAACAAAGATGTTGTATGATACAATTGGTTTTTGTTTAAAAGCAATGGAGGAAAAAATATGAAAGTTTTAATTGCAGATGACGAACAAGATATGTTAAGGATTTTAAAAGCTTATTTTGAAAAAGAAGGCTTTGAAGTATTATTAGCGAAAGACGGAGAGGAAGCACTTCAAATATTTTATGATGAAAAAATTGATTTAGCTATTTTGGATTGGATGATGCCGAAACATAGTGGTATTACTGTCTGTCAGGAAATAAAAAAGAATTCAAGCGTAAAAGTATTAATGCTTACGGCGAAAAGTGAAAGTGAAGATGAATTAGCAGCGCTTCAAAGTGGGGCAGATGAGTACGTAAAAAAACCATTTCATCCAGGAGTACTAATTACACGAGCGAAAAAACTTATTCAGCATGATGATATTATTCAAGTACAAGATGTAAAGATAAATTTCGCCAAAAATAAAGTATATAAAAATGATATAGAGTTAGAAATTACAAAAACAGAGCTCGAATTAATAAAATGCTTTTTAAATCATAAAGGAACGATTTTAACTCGTAAAAAATTGCTAGATATTGTATGGGGATTTGACTATTTTGGAGAAGAGAGAACTGTTGATACACATGTAAGAAGGCTGCGTAAAAAAATTGGAGAAAATATTATTAAGACGCATCGCGGGCTGGGCTATAGTTTGGAGGAACAAAGTGAATAAACTTGGAAAAAAGTTATTTTTCAGTATTTCTGCAACTGTTATTCTCATCTTTATGATTTCGTTATTATGCATTAACAATCTCTTACCGAACTATAATATTTATAAAACACGTGAAAACTTAAATAAATTTACAACACAAATACAAAATACAACAGTGGAAAATATAGAGGATGTTATTCATACAATTGAAAGTGAAAACAACGTTACAATTGCGTATACGCCAATTAATCAGTCAGAAGATGCTATGAACGAAGCATTACGCATGCAACTTACGAAAAAGAAAGTGACGTTAAATAAGCTTTGGATTACGAAAGACGAAGTCATGAAAGTGAAGACGGAAGGGCAATCGAATAAACTGTACGATCAAGGAAAGGTAAAAGCGAGTTTTTTTGCTAAATATATTGCGAAAGATGATACGATAATTTTAATTGGGACTTCTATTGCGAATTCAAATGAAATTATAAGTACGTTAAATACATTTTACTTATACATCGTATGTTTCTCGCTGCTTCTTATTATTTTACTTGTGTGGATACTTTCAAAAATAATAACGACGCCACTGAAAGAGCTGAGTGATGTAGCTCAGGATATTTCACATTTGCAGTTTAAAAGAACGAAAGTGAAAACGAATGATGAAATAGGAGAGTTGGCCAATAGTATTAATATCATGAGCGAAAAACTACATGAAGCACATCAAGATTTAACTGATCGTAATGAACATTTAAAACGATTTATGGGTGATGTGACGCATGAATTAAAGACACCGATCGCATTAGTAAAAGCATACTCTATGGGGATTAAAGATGGACTAGATGATGGGACTTACGTAGATACAATTATTAAACAAACAGATCAAATATCAAACTTAATTGAAGAACTATTACGATTTTCTAAACTAGAAAGAGATATTTTACAAAAAGAAGAATTCCCTATTGAACCACTGGTCCAGAGTATATTAGATAAGCATCAGATTGAACTGGATTCGAAAGAAATTAACTTGCAAGTAAACTGTAATACGAGCGATACAATCGTTTATGCAGATTTAAATAAAATGAGAATGGTGTTTCAAAATTTAATTTCTAATGCAATAAAATATTCAGCAAATCAAAACATAATAATTACTTTAGAAGATAGAAATAAAAGTATATATTTTCAAATAAAAAATGGCATTCATACGGAAAAAATTAAAGATATCGATAAAATTTGGGAGCCTTTTTACGTACTAGAATTTTCTCGTAGTAAAGAAAAATCAGGTACAGGATTAGGACTAGCGATAGTGAAAAGTATTTTAGAAAGACATGGTTTTGAATATGGAGTTTCCTCTATAGATGGAGAAATTCAATTTTATATAAATGTGAAAAAGGATTAATGAAAATATTAGTCCTTTTTGCAGCTTTAGAGGTTAGCGATACAGGATGAATCACCATAATTTTCAAAATTGATGTATTAAATGGAGAATTAGCAAATGTTCTACTTTCATTAAATTCACGTGAAGTTCACAGGGAAACGTTACATTTACATAGTTACATTTGAATTTAATGAAGTGAGGTATTCGGATTTGAAAAGAAAGAAATTAGTAATAGGTAGCATTTTAATGGGGATGACGTTATCTTTATCCGCATGTGGTTCATCAGATAATATTGTAACTACAAAATCAGGAAGCATTTCAGAAAGTGATTTTAACAAAAAATTAAAAGAAAACTACGGTAAACAGAATTTATCTGAAATGGTAGTAGAGAAAGTATTAGATGATAAATATAAAGTTACGGATGAAGAGGTAACGAAACAACTAAAAGAATTAAAAGACAAGATGGGCGATAATTTTAATACATATATGGAATCTAATGGTGTGAAAAATGAAGATCAGTTGAAAGAGAAATTAAAGCTTACTTTCGCTTTTGAAAAAGCTATTAAAGCAACCGTAACGGAAAAAGATTTTAAAGATCACTATAAGCCAAAGCTTCAAGTTAGCCATATTTTAGTGAAAGATGAAAAGACAGCAAAAGAAATTAAAGAAAAATTAAATAGTGGCGAAGATTTCGCGGCATTGGCTAAACAATATTCAGAGGATCCAGGTTCTAAAGAGAAAGGTGGAGAACTATCTGAATTTGGACCAGGTATGATGGTGAAAGAATTTGAGGATGCTGCATATAAGTTAGAAGTTGGTCAATTGAGTGAACCTGTTAAATCTTCCTTCGGATATCATATTATTAAGTTAACGGATAAAAAAGAGCTTAAACCGTATGAGGAAGAGAAAGAGAATATTCGTAAAGAATTAGAACAGCAACGTATACAAGATCCTCAATTCCATCAACAAGTTACTAGAGATCTGCTTAAAAATGCAGATATAAAGGTATCTGATAAAGACTTGAAAGATACCTTTAAAGAGTTAGAAAAATAATAAATGGAATGTAAGACAATCGATAGAAATATCGGTTGTCTTTTCCTCTATTTATCCCGCTATTTGCCGGGCAGTAAGACCCCCACCTCAAAATTTAGCGGAAGCAAAGAAGTTAGGCGGGGGCCCTGCTGCTCGTAAATGCCCGATTGGTGAGTGCTGATTACAGTTTCACTTTATAAAGAAGGGGGGAGTGGGAAAATACTTTCACACCTGCATTAAATTTTACTTAATAAGAAATCTTTGAGTTTCTCAACTTTTATATAAAAATAAAACTGAATTTTCAGTTATTTTTTATATAGTAAAAGAGAACGAATAAGGGGAGGGAACATTTTGAGTAAAAAGAAAATGGCAATTACACTGTCAGCAATGCTATCTGCAACAATTATACCTAGCTTTACTATGGATGTGCATGCAGAGAATAAGGAAGAGACTAAAAATACGAAAATTGAATTAGAAAATGGGATGACAAAGCCGATTTATTCTCTCGATGAAGCTATTATCGAAAATTTATATGTAGAGACAGAAGTTGATAGTGATCGCGACGGTAAGAAAGACAGAGTATCGATAAAAGTTATGCGTCCAAAGACAGATCCGAATGTGAAGGTTCCTGTTATTTATGAAATGAGTCCATATCGATCTGGATTAAAAGATGTTCCTGTATATAATGTAGATGAAGAATTGTATGCGTATGAAGGAAAACCGTATGGAGCAGTTAATCTTGGTTCGTATGGGAACTATTACGTGCCAAGAGGTTATGCAGTTATTCTAGGCGAAAGTATCGGTACTGGAAAATCAGATGGATGCCCTACAACTGGAGATGAACAAGAAATACTCGGTACAAAGTCTGTTATTGATTGGGTAAACGGTCGCGCGAAAGCATTTACAGAACAGGGTGAGGAAGTTCAGGCAAATTGGTCTACAGGAAATGTAGGTATGACTGGCGTTTCTTATAATGGTACATTACCAAATGCTGTTGCGACTACTGGAGTTGAAGGTTTAAAAACAATTATTCCAATCGCAGCAATTAGTAGTTGGTATGATTATTATCGTGCAAATGGTGCAGTCATTGCTCCAGGCGGATATCAAGGAGAAGATACAGATAATATGGCAGAAGCAGTACTGACAAGAAAGAATTCAGAAGTTTGTGGTCCGATAATGACAGAACTTACTGCTGGACAAGATCGGAAAACGGGTAATTATAACGATTTTTGGGATAAAAGAAATTATGTAAAAGATGCTAAAAATGTAAAAGCGAGTGTATTTGTTGTTCATGGTTTAAACGATTGGAATGTTAAGACGAAACAGTTCGCACAATGGTGGGATGCTCTTGGAGAAAATGATGTACCTCGTAAAATGTGGCTACACCAAGGTGTTCATGGTGGGACATCAAGTAATAACTGGCAGCAAACACAAAATAAATGGTTAGATTATTGGTTGTACGGAATTGAAAATGGAATTATGGATGAACCAATGGTTGATGTGCAAAGAGAAAATAAATCGTGGCAAAAGATAAAAAATTGGCCAGATCCAGCGGCTGTACCTTCAAAAATCCGTATGTATTTAAGTAATAAATCAGTCAATTTGCGACTAAGTATGGGATCGGTTAATAAAGTTTTCTCATTCGTAGATGATGCACAAATAAAATCAAATCAATTAGTAGCAAACCCAGAATTAGAAGTAGCCAATCGATTAGTATATACAATGCCTGTACTGCAAAAAGATACGCGTATAAGTGGTATGCCAAATATTTCAATTACAGGAAATATTGATCAATCTGTATCAAATTTAACAGCATTACTTGTTGACTATGGAGGAGCGAAGCCGGAAATCGTAACGAGAGGCTGGATGGATCCACAAAACTTAAAGAGTATAGAAAATTCAACGGCGATTCAACCGGGCAAAGATTATACATTTACATGGGACATGCAGCCAGATGATTATGTATTTAAAGTGGGGCATCAAATCGGAGTTGTTTTAATTGCAAGTGATTATGATTATACAATTAGACCGAAAGCTGGCACGAAACTTACAGTGAAATTAAGTGAAGTGACATTGCCGATTGTGAAATAAATATTTTTTCTAAAGAACTTACTAAAGTAAGCTCTTTAATTTGTAGTCTGAATTTTTAATTTTTATATTTCAAATTGGAAGGTTATGTAATACAATATCATTATATTCTATGGAAAGTGAGTGATATATTATGACAGTCAGCTCTTTCGAAATATCATTAAAATTAGAGGTACAGGAAGATTAGTTGAATTGAAATCTTCCGTACGTAAAAACGGAGGAGAAAATAAATGTTTAGCTTTTATAGTACACTTTGTACGGAACTGTATGATTACACAAAACCAGTCGGTTATTCTTTAAATGGTGATATTGAGTATTACAAAGAACGTTTAAAAGATTGTAGAGGAAGAATCCTCGAAGCTGCAGTAGGTTCAGGGCGTGTCATCATTCCGCTTCTAGAGGCTGGTTTTAAAGTGGATGGGATAGATTATTCACCTGAAATGCTAGATTCTTGCCGTAAGCGCTGTAAAGAGAGAGGCTTACATCCTAATTTATATGAAGGAAGCTTGCAACAATTTTCACTTCCGCATAAATATGACGCAATTATCATTCCTACTGGATCTTTTTGTTTAATTGAAAATCGTGTGGATTCTATAAATGCATTGAAATGTTTTTATGAACATCTTAATCCAGATGGACGATTAATCGTAGATATTATGCTTCCGCATGACTGGAAGACTGGGGAAATTCATACATCGACTTTCTCTTTGCCGAGTGGAGACGGAATCACATTAGAAAATAAATCAATTGAAATAGATTGGCTGAACCAAGTTACTGTATCATATTTGAAATATGAAAAGTGGAGTAAAGGACAGTTAGTACAAACAGAACTACAACGCTTTGCGGTACGTTGGTATGGAATAGAAGAGTTTAAACTTCTGTTAGAAAGTATAGGTTTCTCTAATATTACTTGCTCTGCTGAATATGCTTATAAAAACGAACCGTCAAATGCAAATCAAATGTTTACTTTTGAAGCTGTGCGAAAAGAATAGAACTAATACTATGAATAAAAAAATAAGGCAATCGATTAAAAATCGGCTGCCTTATTTTTAATTTTATGTAATTGTTTATAGAGAAAGATCGGAGGGAAATAAATGAAACTTATATTAATATTTGGCCCACAAGCAGTTGGGAAAATGACAGTGGGTCAAGAATTAGCAACATTAACCGGTTTAAAACTTTTTCATAACCACATGACAATTGATTTAGTAAGTCCAATTTTTGATTACAGTACGACAGAAGCAAAAAGGCTAGTAAGTTTATTTCGTAATGAAATATTTGAAGAAGTATCTAAAAGTGATTTATCTGGAATGATTTTTACGTATATATGGGCATTTGACCTCCAATCGGATTGGGATTATATACATTATGTAGAAAGTATTTTTGAATCAAAAGGTGGGACAGTGTATTTTATAGAGCTGGAAGCGGAATTAGATGAAAGATTAGAACGGAATAAAAGTCTGAATAGATTAGAACATAAACCGAAAAAAAGAGATATTGAGTGGTCTCAAAATAATTTGAAAGAGACGATGAAAAAGCATAGATTAAACTCTCTTCATGGTGAAATTGAAAAAGAAGAGTATATAAAAATTAATAACACGTATTTGAGTGCAAAAGAAGTAGCGGAAATGATTAAAGAGAAGTTTCAATTGTAAAATTTTTGAAGTCTATTTCGTTTCCATTGTCTAAGCATTCTCCTACTAATTACATATACTATTTATGTTAAAATCGGTCGCTATTTTAATATATATAACTATACAGGGAAGAGGAGAGAATAAATTTGGAAAACGTAGAACAAGATAGAATTGAAAATCAAGTGTATTCAAATCGTGTAGTAAGATCAGAATTTGATGCGAATTGGGAAACTTGTATATCAAAGAGTGGTTATGTAATTTATGTAGCAACAAGTAATAATGCTGAAGTAATAGTGCTTCTTGCAGATGGTTCAAGTAAATTATTAATTTTTGAAAAAGGCGGTAAAGTAGTAGTAGGTGGCGGTGGAACAAGTCGTTACAGTAAGCCGCATATTGCAATAAATATTTAAGGTAAAACATGTTAATTGGGAAGAAGCTGGAAAACGGTTAGTCATTCATATTTAGAGAATGACTAACCGTTTTTAAATGTGGTTTTTGAAGAATTATATAAGCAATATAAAAAGCATTTCCTATTTCGGCAAATGCTTTTTATATGTTATAGTATAATAGTGTCCTAAAGTAATGTTATTTTAATATATTTCAAATTTTGTTGTGTATTATTTTTATATTAAATTAGCACCTAAAGTATTTTTTTATATAAGGAGTAATAATTAGAGAAATGAAAAATATAGACTTTATACTAGAAAGTGATGAGGCATTAAAACCGTCTGAACGATTAGTGCTATTATTATTAGAGAAGCATAGAATGTTATATACGAACGATCTATTGGCATTATCAAATTTATCATATAAAACATTAACAGATTCATTAACGGCGCTTGTTTTAAAATCGTATGTGTTAAAGGAAACAGGTAAGGGAAGAAGACAGAATTGCTATAGATTAGTATGATAAGGCAGCTGTTTTAGAGAATTTTACATATGTTTTTTTCAAACGTAAGGTGAAAAAAGTTTTTTGTTTTCAAACGAAAAACTCACTATAAGAGGGACGAAGATAGTGGCGTTTCATTTTTGTAAACGTAATTATTTCGTCATTGAAAATACAAAAAAATAAACCGCATAAAACAGAAATAAAAAAACAATCCATTTTTAAAATGGATTGTTTTTTTATTGGAATAATATTATTTGATATGTTGAAAGCATGAATAGCAGAATAAACATTACCTGTTTTATTTCATGCAACTGAACAAATATGATGAAAACTATGTGTATAGTTTTTTGCTTGCTTTTTCAGTAACTCTAATGAAATCATGGTCTTCATTGTTTAAAGGCAGTATTTTTAACATTATTGCTATTCAGCATTAAGCACAAAAAGGGATATATAATATTGTTATGTAAACTTAAGGTTTTAAAAGGAAAATGTAATAATTAATAGAACATGTAGAAGGAGATGCTTAAATAGTTTGAAGGATGGGAGATTATTATGGAGCATTTACAATCAATAGCACAAGCTGTTATAAGTGGTCATAAGGAAAAAGTAGTGAAGTTTATAAAGGCGAGTCCAAGTATTGTTAACGAATGTAGTGAAGATGGCTGGACACCACTTCATTTAGCAGCTTATTTTGGACAAAAAGAAATAGCGAGTTTTCTTTTAGAAAGCGGTGCAGATATACATAGTAGAGCGAAAAACGAAAATGAAAATACGCCTTTGCAAGCAGCAATCGCGAACAAGCAAAGTGAACTTGTTGCTTTCTTAATTGAAAAAGGATCAGATGTAAATATTATGCAAAGTGGTGGCTGGACAGGACTTCACGAAGCGGCATTATTAGGAAATGAAGAAATAATTATGTTACTCCTTAAAAATGGAGCTAATAAGATGATAAAGAAAAATGATGGGAAAACAGCGTATGATATTGCATTAGAAAAAGGATATGATCACCTTTTACATCATTTGAAACAGGAAGTGAACTTATGATGAATAAATGGAGTGTTGGTATATTTTTATTTAATGAAGTAGAAGTGTTAGATTTTGCAGGACCATTTGAAGTTTTTTCTGTAACTGAGGTGAATGAAGAAAAACCATTTACTGTTTATACAGTTAGCGAGAATGGAGAAATGATTACAGCAAGGAATGGATTGAAGGTACAGCCAGATTATAGTATTGAAAATTTACCACCAGTGGATATTTTAATAATTCCGGGTGGGCTAGGTGCTAGAAAATATGAAATAAAAAATGAAATAGTAATAAAATGGATTCGCCAACAAATGAAAGAAGTAAAGCTGATGACTTCAGTTTGTACAGGAGCGCTATTACTGGCGAAAGCAGGTTTACTGGAAGGTTTAAAAGCAACAACACATTGGGCTAGTATTGAAAAGTTTAAAAATGAGTTTCAAAATGTTGAAGTTATAGAAAATGTAAAGTTTGTAGATGAAGGACATATTATAACATCTGCCGGAATTTCAGCTGGAATTAATATGGCATTTCATATTGTGAAAAACTTGTTAGGTGTGCATGTTGCGGAGGACACAGCGAAGCGAATGGAGTATGATATTAGTTTGCCAAATTAAAAAGCCCGGATTGGGCTTTTTATATTGAATGAATATAGTTAAGCTCTTCATCACTCAAAATAGGGCGAACAGATGCATTTGCATTTTCTTGTGCTTGTGTTCCTGTTTTTGCACCAGGAATTACAACACTTACTGCCGGATGAGAGAGTACATAGCGAAGTGCAAGTTGCCCTAGGGTCTGATTTTTATTTGAGAGCAACCGAAGTTTCTCTACGGTTTGTAAGTCTTCTTGAAACCAAGTTTCATTTGGCCAATCTTTGCGTAAATCTCCATCTGGAAAAATTGTTTTATTTGTGAATTTTCCAGTTAAAATGCCCATTTTTAATGGACCACGAATAACAGCTCCTAGATTTTTCTCTTGTAAGAATGGTAATATATCTTTTTCCGGTTTTCGATTTAATATATTGTAATCAAGTTGTACGATATCAATTTCGTTGTTGTTATTGAAATGATGAATGTATTGTAAATCATGAGTCGAAACACCGACTGCTCTTACTTTGCCATCACGTTTTAATATGTCAAATGCACGTAGAAATGCTTCTGTTTCTCTACGATTATGCCACCAAATATGACAAAAATAAAGATCAATATAATCTGTTTGAAGACGTTGTAAACTTGTTTCGAATACGGCGATGATTTTTTCGGGAGTATCATATACAGGAACTCCATTAGGGTCGTAGTGATGTCCGATTAAACCACCTTTTGTTGATAGGATAATATCATTACGATGTCCTTTAATCGCGGTAGCCACCAACTTTTCACTATGTCCTAAACCATACACATCCGCAGTATCAATAAAATTCACACCACATTCAATTGCTTTTTTTATAGCGGTTATAGATTGTTTATCGTTAACAGGTCCCCATTCATCACCACCGATTGCCCATGCGCCAAAACCTATTTCAGAAACAGTTATTCCAGTTTTACCTAATGTGCGGTAATGCATATTCCCCCTCCTTGTAAGCATGTTATAACATGGATATGTGGGGAAGGAATTTTGTGTGTGAAAAAACTCTTCTACAATAGTAGAAAAAGAATTACAGAAACTACTATTTTATAGCAGCATGTATAAAAAAAATCGGTGTAAATATGGAAATGTCGTCGAATGCTATCTTTAATTGGTTAATTTATGGGATATTTTTGTGAAGGAGTTTATTTTATAAGAATAGAATTTAGTTTAGTAAGAAAACGTGCCGATGGTAGTGAAAAATATGGGTTAGGGGGATTTGAATGAGGAAACTCAAACGAGTAAATGTTCCTAATATACCAGAGCAGTTATCACAACCTAGTGACAAGCGTAGGATAAATAAAAAGAAGTTAAGGCGACTTATTTTAATGGTCCTTTTTATTGCAGCAACTACTCTGTACGTTCAATATATTTTAACGAAACAACAAGAAGTAATTGATAAGAAGAAAGGTACGATTACGGATCAAAAGGAACAATTAGTATCTTTAAAGAAAGATAAAGATTCTTTAAAGACTAACATAGAAAATTTAACAGACGATGAGGAAGAAATTTTGAAGTTTGCGAGAAAAGAGTATCAATTTTCTAAGTCAAATGAAACTATATTTGTGATGCCCAAGTAATGAAAAAAATAGTTAGCCGTCGCTAACTGTTTTTTTATGTATGAATGTAATGGTACAAGGAATAATCACATATTGTAAAAATGAAGAGTTTAAGCTATTTTCATAGATATGGAATATGCACTAAAATAAATGTTGTTAAAATTCTGTCAATTATATTATAATACAAGGTAAGCGGATACATTTTTTAATCAACGTTGAGTTCCTCGCTCATACGACTATTAAGAAACCCGTTATCCTCGTATACGAAAGGAAGATAGCTGTGTACGCTTCAAATACAATTTATATCGTAGGGGATGCGAAAGCACCTCAAAATAATCCCATTACTGAAAAGTTTAAAAGCTATTTCGTAGCATTTGTACTTGTTAAGGATACAGGGGAAATTGTAGATGCAGACTGCTCAGCGACAATTGCATTAACATCTCAATTTGTTAAATATTTATTTCTACATAAAAATATAAATGACCCGGCGTTAGTAATGGAAGTAAAGAACCGATATTTCGGCTCTTCTCAAAAAGCGTTACTTGTAGCGCTAAAAGATGCACAGAAAAAATATAATCAGATTGCTGCTTTGTCTACTCAATCATAGACAAAATCCAGCCGTAAGAATCATTCTTATGGCTGGATTTTTTTATTTCACATTATCATCCTACATCAAAAGTAAACGGAAACAAAGTAGAGAGATAGGAGAGTAAATGCCCAATAGGTTTACTTAATAATCTGTGGGTATAAATCTCCGGTGGATTAAAATTTCACTTCATTGGAGAACGAAAGGATGAACAAAATGAAAATTACAGATGTAAAAGTAAATCGTAGACGTGTAAAACTTCATACACCGTTTAAAACCGCGCTTCGTACTGTAACAGAAATTGAAAGTATAGATGTTTATATTCATACAGATGAAGGAGTGATTGGTAAGGGAGCTGCAGCCGCAACGCCAGTTATTACGGGTGATTTCACCAGTGGAATAGAAGAAGCGATTTTAGGACCGATGCGTTCATGTTTAATTGGTCAAGATATCATTCAGTTTCAGCAGTTACTACAGCGCATTCAAATGAGTTGTATTAGAAATTCAAGTGCGAAAGCAGCGGTAGATATCGCTTTATATGATGTATATTGCCAATATCAAAAGGTGCCGTTATATGCATTGTTAGGCGGGAAGAAAGAAATTTATACGGATATTACAGTGAGTGTGGATGAGCCTGTATTAATGGCAAAAGAAGCGAAGAAACATATAGAAAAAGGATTTCAAACATTAAAGATTAAAGTGGGTAAAGAGGCGCATTTAGATTTGGAACGTATTGAGGCAATTCGAAATGTGGTACCAAGAAATACGACATTACGTTTAGATGCGAATCAAGGTTGGAGTCCAAAAGAAGCGGTCTCTATCATTCAAGAGATGGAAAATCGTAATTTAAATATAGAATTTATTGAACAACCAGTACACGCGAAAGATTGGGATGGGTTAAAGTACGTCAAAGATCGTGTGCAAACGCCAATTATGGCCGATGAAAGTATATTTTCAGCAAGTGACGCATTAAAGCTCGTTCAAGGAAGATATGCAGACTTCATTAATATTAAATTAATGAAGTGTGGTGGCATACGTGAAGCATGGCGTATTGCAGATATCGCAGAAACAGCTGGTGTGAAGTGTATGGTGGGCAGCATGATGGAGTCTTCACTTTCCGTTAGTGCTGTTGCGCATTTAGCGGCAGCGCATCCTAATATTCATTATTTTGATCTTGATGCACCGCTTTGGTTAATGGAAGAGCCAGAAGGAATGACTTATTCTGGATCAAAGATAAACCTTCAATCGGCAGTGAATAGTAAGTTTTAGGAGAAGAGACTAGTAAACTATCTTTTAAGGGGGATAAATATGAAAAAAGTAGGAACTGCATTTTTAACAACTTTATTTATATTTTCATCGTTTACATCGGCAAATGCTGAAGAAAAGAAGGATAATAAAGCATTTATAGATGTATCTGCTGCAACGTTATGGACAGTACCTGATTCATTAAGGCCAATCGATACACCGAGTGCAACAAATCCAGTGGATCTATGGAAATGGACGAAATCAATGACACTTGACGAGAAACTATGGTTAACAAATGCAAATAAATTAGAAACACAAGCGTTACTCGGTCAAGAAGTAACTGTTATTGATAAGAAAGGCGAGTGGGTGAAGGTATTAGTGCATGGACAGCCAACGCCACGAAATGAAGAAGGTTATCCGGGCTGGATGCCTGAAAAGCAATTAACATATAATCAAGAATTTGCAGATAAAACAACTGAACCTTTTGTGTTAATAACAAAGCCAACAGCGATTTTATATATAAATCCTTCTGAAAAACATAAATCACTTGAAGTCAGTTATAATACAAGACTGCCGCTATTAAGTGAAGACACAATTTCATACCGTGTATTGTTGCCAAATGGTCAGAAAGCATGGCTACGAAAAAATGATGGAACAGTTTACCGCTCTCAAACTGATATTCCAAAACCGACCGCTGATGATTTAATTAACACAGGGAAAATGTTTTTAGGTTTACCGTATATATGGGCTGGTACAAGTGGTTTTGGATTTGATTGCTCTGGCTTCACGCATACGATCTATAAATCGCACGGCATTACAATTCCGCGAGATTCTGGACCGCAATCAAGAGCAGGGGTTGCAGTTGATAAAGAAAACTTACAAAAGGGAGATTTAATTTTCTTTGCACATGATCAAGGGAAAGGTAGTGTCCATCACGTTGCAATGTATATTGGTGATGGCAATATGATTCACTCACCAAGAGCTGAAAGGTCGGTAGAGATTATACCACTAAATACACCAGGATATATAGAAGAATACGCTGGTGCTCGTCGTTACTTACCTTAAAAATAGAGGGGGTTTTTAAATGAAAAAAGTTGTTCGTTACTCATTAGTTAGTACTCTATTAGTTTCTTCATTTTTAGTTGGCTGCGCAAAAGAAAAAACTACAACAAAGCCGAAAGATGAAAAGAAAGTATTACAGTTACTAGAAACGGGTGAAATTCCGTCGTTAAACTCAGTGAAAGTCACAGATGCAATCTCGTTTAACGTTTTGAATAACGTAATGGAAGGACTATTCCGTCTATCGAAAAATGATGAAGTAATTGAGGCAGGCGCACAAAAATATGAAGTGAGTAAAGATGGAAAGACATATACATTTCATTTGCGTGATGCGAAATGGTCAAACGGAGATCCAGTAACCGCTCATGATTACGTATACGCTTGGAAGCAATTGATTAATCCAGATACCGCTTCTCAATATGCATACATTGCGTACGATGTGAAAAACGCTGAGAAGATAAATAAAAAACAACTAGGTCTAGATGAATTAGGAGTAAAAGCGAAGGATGATAAAACGTTCGTCGTAGAGCTAGAACATCCTGTACCGTATTTTACGAAATTATTAATTTTACCATCCTTCTATCCAATTAACGAAAAATATGCGAAAGAGCAAGGTGATAAATACGGATTAGAAGCAAATAAAGCGGTATATAATGGACCATTTACATTATCAGAGTGGAAGCATGAAGCTAGCTTTACAATGAAGAAAAACGATAAGTATTGGGATAAAAAAGAAGTGAAGTTAGATGAAGTAAACTATCAAATTGTAAAAGAAATTTCAACTGCGGTAAATTTATATGAAACAGATAAAGTTGATAGAGCTGTTATTTCTACAGAATTCGTGGATAAATATAAAAATAATAAAGAGCTAAAACAATATACAGATCCAGTTATGTACTTCTTCCGATTTAATGAAAATGTACCGATTCTTAAAAATAAAAATGCACGTCTTGCGCTAAGTACAGTTTTTGATAAGAAAGGACTTGCGGATTCATTTTTAAATGATGGTTCGGTTGCTGCAAACTATTACGTACCAAAAGGATTTTTAAAGGGACCAGATAAAAAAGATTTTAGAAGTACGGCAGGTGAGTTTAATAAAACTGATGTAAAAAAAGCGAAAGAATATTGGGAAAAGGCAAAGCAAGAAACAGGTACAGATGAAGTGACGTTAGAACTATTAAATTATGACTTAGAAAACTTTAAAAAAGTTGGAGAGTACATTAAAGAGCAGCTTGAGAAAAATTTACCAGGTTTAAAAGTGAATGTGAAATTGCAACCACATACGCAAAAATTAGCACTAGAGAAGAAGAAAGAATATGAAATGTCGTTATCACGCTGGTTACCGGATTATCCAGATCCAATGACTTACTTAGAAGTATTCCTTTCTGGAAGTAGTGTTAATAATACAGAATATGCAAACCCAGAATATGATGCGTTAATTAAGAAGATTAAAACAGAATTAGGTAATGATGAAAAGGCTCGCTGGAAAGCAATGCAGGATGCTGAAAAAATGCTACTTGATGATGCAGTAATTGCACCGGTATTCCAGCGCGGATTATCTTACTTACAAAAACCATATGTGAAAGATTTATATGTACATCAATTTGGTCCAGCTACAAGTTTAAAATGGGCAGATGTACAAAAATAAAAGAATGGGGAAACAGACTTCACGTATGTGATAGTCTGTTTTTTTGTACAGTTCCGAATGAAATATAGACATTTCATATGTTTTTTTACGACTTAAAAATAAAATTATTACTAAAATTCCAGTGTGAAATTTATGTAGAATCTTGTATAATTAACGTGTTTCTATGGAAACATTTTCTTGCGCTATTTCTATAGGATTTAATAGAACAAGGAAGGAAATACATACATGTATATAATAGACAAATAGAATGGAACATGTATAGAGAAAAAGGAGAGAAAAGATGGCGTGTCAAAGACAAGGGTTACAAGTTAATAACGATAGAAAGAGGGACAGAAGATGAAAATGAAGCATGCTTTTGGTCCTATAATTTTAGCGTGTGTGCTTTTTTTCATTATCATTCTAATCCCATCGAAAAGTTTAGTATCGCTTATTAGTGATAAGAAGGTAGAAGATGCGGCTACTTCTTTACAAAAAGAGAAATTACAAAGTGTTTTCTTACAGCAAAAAATGTTAGATAATTCACAGTATTTACCGATGTACGGTTCATCAGAATTTTTACGAATGGATGCATATCATCCGTCTAATTATTTCAAAGTAAATCCAGCTGGTTTTACACCGTTTTTAATTGGAACTGGCGGTACACAAAGTTTAGCTCATATTTTAAATATGACATCTACTATGGATGAATTAGAAGGTAAAAAAGTAGTCTTTGTTCTTTCACCACAATGGTTTACAAAGACTGGTGTATCACAAGGGGATTTCA
>Ga0209463_1001030_pt1 | contig 18084 bp, 19 predicted proteins | sample AgamicMgSfrz_FD_187169 | JGI IMG/M metagenome (GOLD analysis project Ga0209463, IMG submission 187169) | Agave microbial communities from Guanajuato, Mexico - Mg.Sf.rz (SPAdes) (version 2) | ecosystem: Host-associated > Plants > Phyllosphere > Phylloplane/Leaf | place: Guanajuato, Mexico... | reverse complement strand
AGATATAGCAATACAAAATATGAAGCGTATTTTAGATGTAGCAGAGGCAAACGGTGTGTTTGTAACAATTGATATGGAAGATTATTCACGCTGTGAGAAAACGCTTAGAATCTTCAAAGAACTTAAAACAAAGTATGATAATATTGGAACCGTAATTCAAGCCTATTTGCGCCGGACAGAAAATGATATGAAAGAACTTGATGCATACGAGCCAAATTTGCGTCTTGTTAAAGGGGCATACAAGGAACCCAAAGAAGTAGTTTTCCCAAAAAAGCAGGATGTTGATGAGAACTTTAAGAAGATTATTGAAATGCACATGCTCAATGGACATTATACAGCTGTTGCAACACATGATGACAAGATTATCGAATACACAAAAAATCTAGTTCTAAAACATAACATCCCAAAGGAACAGTTTGAGTTTCAAATGCTGTATGGAATTCGAACTGAAAAGCAGGAAGAGCTTGTGAAAGATGGATACAGAATGAGGGTATATGTTCCATATGGGACAGATTGGTATGGCTATTTTATGAGAAGATTAGCAGAGCGTCCTGCAAACGTCGCTTTTGTTTTAAAAGGAATGAGCAAAAAGTAGAAAAAGACTTGCTACTATTTTAGCAAGTCTTTTTATCGTTAATGTCCTTGTGTATTTTCTTGCTTGTACTGTTGATTTTGTGATTTTTGTTTTCCCGTATTATCTCTTCCATGAGGACCTGCATTTCCTTTCACACTTGCAGCGCTTACGCCATTTCGAGACGGATTTTTTTGCAAACGTGCCATCGCATAACCACCTCCCTTTTTTAACATAACCTGAAAAAAGCAAAATAACCAAACGTTTAGTATTGAGAAAATTCTAAAAATAATATATATTAAAAGAAGGGTAAATAAGGCGTTTTTTAGCCATAAAATGAATGGTCATTCATTCAATAGGGTTTGGAGGGAATTTATATGGTAAAAACGATCCGAAAAGCAGCTGTCATTGGTTCAGGTGTAATGGGGTCAGGAATTGCTGCTTTACTTGCAAACGTAGGTATTCAAACACTCCTCTTAGACGTCGTACCAAACGAGCTCACGGAAGCTGAAAAGAAGAAAGGGTTATCTAAAGACGATGATGAAGTGCGAAACAGACTAGCGAAAACATCGTTAGAGCAGTCTTTAAAAAGAAAGCCAGCTCCTTTTACGTCAAAGAAAAATGTCGACTTTATAACGATTGGAAATACTGAAGACCATTGGAATGAATTAAAAACATGTGATTGGATTGTTGAAGTTGTCGTAGAGAATCTACAAGTAAAGAAACAAGTGCTTCAAAACATTGATAGAGTGAGAAAGAAAGGAAGCATTGTAAGTTCTAACACATCAGGAATTTCTGTTCATGACATGTCGGAGGAGTGCTCACAAGATTTTAAAGAGCATTTTCTAGGCACTCACTTTTTTAACCCACCTCGCTACCTCAAACTATTAGAAATTATTCCAACAAAAGAAACAAAACCAGCTATTGCTCAATATATGAAAGACTTTGGTGAAGAAGTACTAGGCAAGAAAGTAGTGTTTGCCAAAGACACGCCAAACTTTATTGCCAATAGAATTGGCACATATGGATTACTTGTAACAGTAAGAGAGATGAACAAAAGTCAGTTAAATGTTGGAGAAGTCGATTCTCTGACAGGTCCTCTTATTGGAAGACCAAAAAGCGCAACATTTCGAACGCTTGATGTTGTCGGGTTAGATACATTTGCACACGTTGCACACAATGTATTTCAGCATGTAGATGGAGAAGAAAGAGAGCTTTTTACCATTCCACCTTTTATGGAAGCGATGTTAGAAAAGGGCTTGTATGGAAGTAAAGCAGGAAAGGGTTTTTATAAAAAAGAAGGAAAAGAAATTCTTCAATTAAATACTGATACACTTCAATATGAACCACGTCAAAAGTTCCTGCTGACAGATAAAAGTAAAGGCAAGAAGAAAGATATGAAAGCGCTTTTATACTCATCAAACAGAGAAGATCAATTTCTATGGAACATCATTAGCCCTGTATTGCTTTACTCTGCCCATCTTGTGTCACAGATTGCTGACAATATTATCGATATTGATGAAGCAATGCGAGCCGGGTTCGGATGGAAGAAAGGTCCATTTGAGCTATGGGATGAGCTTGGTGTAGAAGAGACCGTCGCCAAAATGAAAAACGAAGAAAAAACGGTTCCAAGCTGGGTTGAAGAAATGCTTGAAAGTGGATTCACTACTTTCTATAAGCAAACACCTGAAGCTCTGCTCTATTTTAAAGAGAGTGAGTACGAAGTAAAAGAGAGAGAGGAAAAAAGGATTCATCTAGCGAGTCTTGAAAAAACAAACGTACTTCAGAAAAATAGCGGTGCTTCTTTACTCGATATGGGGGACGATGTGCTTTGTTTACAATTTACATCACCGAACAATGCAATTGGTCTTGATATTATCGACATGATCCACAAAGGTATTAATGAAGCAGAGCGAAATTATAAAGGGCTCGTTATTGGAAATCAAGGAAAAAACTTCTGTGTTGGCGCCAATCTTGCCATGATGCTAATGGAAGCGCAGGACGATAACTATGAAGAAATCGACTTTGTTATCTCCAAATTTCAAGGAGCAATGCAGCATATCAAATATAGCCTTGTACCTGTCGTAACTGCTCCATTTTCCATGACGCTTGGTGGAGGAGCGGAAGTTTGTTTGCCTTCTGCCCATATTCAAGCTGCAAGTGAAACATATATGGGGCTTGTAGAAGGCGGAGTTGGTCTTATTCCTGGCGGAGGAGGAAGTCAAAACCTTTATCAAAAAGTTCTTTCTCAAAATGGGAGCGGAACAGATCTTTTAAAAGTAGCTTCACACGTTTTCGAAACGATTGCGATGGCAAAAGTTTCGACTTCTGCTCGTGAAGCGGGGGAGCTTGGTTTTCTAAATCCGCAAGATAAAATCACGCAAAATGAAGAATTTCTACTCTATGATGCAAAGCAAGCAGTCATTCATCTTTCTTCCGATTATCGTGCGCCTTTACAGCAAAAGATTCCGATTGTTGGAGAGAGCGGTTATGCGACGCTTTTACTTGGAGCGCAAAGCATGAAATACTCTGGATATATTTCTGATCATGATTTGAAAATTGCTAAAAAGCTCGCGTTTGTGATTGCTGGTGGGAGACTACCTTTTGGTACAAAAGTTGATGAACAATACTTATTAGATTTAGAACGTGAAGCTTTTTTAAGCCTGATTGGAGAGCTAAAGTCACAGGAGAGAATGCAGCATATGCTTTTGAAAGGCAAACCATTGCGTAATTAGAAGGGGGAGTAGGACTGTGAGAGAAGCAGTTATTGTAGCCGGAGCAAGAACACCTGTTGGAAAAGCGAAAAAAGGATCATTAGCAAACGTAAGACCTGATGACCTAGGGGCCCTTGCTGTGCAAGAAACGTTGAAAAGAGCAGGCGGATATAGTGGTGAAATTGATGATCTCATTATAGGATGTTCGATTCCAGAAGCAGAGCAAGGGTTAAACTTAGCGCGAAACATTGGGGCTTTAGCTGGGTTACCGTACACCGTTCCAGCGGTTACGATCAATCGGTACTGCTCATCTGGATTACAAACGATTGCGTATGGTGCAGAGAGTATTATGCTTGGAAAAGCAAATGCAGTATTAGCAGGAGGCGTAGAATCAATGAGCCTTGTGCCGATGATAGGGCATGTGACACGATTGAATGCTCGCCTAGCGGAAGAAAAACCGGAGTATTATATGGCAATGGGGCATACAGCTGAACGAGTTGCCGATAAATATGGCATTAGCAGAGAAGATCAAGATGCCTTTGCTGTAAGGAGTCACCAAAAAGCAGCAAAAGCAATACAGGAAGGTAAATTTAAAGATGAAATAGTACCTGTTGAAGTGCCGATAAGAACGGTGGATGAACATCATAAATGGAATGAGAAGAAAGTGTTGTTTAGCAAAGATGAAGGAGTACGTCCTGGAACAACAATGGAGGCTCTTAGTCATCTTCGCCCAGCTTTTGCCTTGAATGGTTCGGTGACAGCAGGAAATGCATCTCAAACAAGTGATGGGGGCGCAGCTGTCTTTTTAATGGATCATGAAAAGGCGAAAGCAGAAGGTCTTAAACCAATGGCCAAATTCCGTTCATTTGCTGTTGGGGGAGTTCCGCCTGAAATCATGGGAGTTGGTCCTGTTGTTGCTATTCCAAAGGCGTTGAAGCAAGCTGGTCTATCGTTGAGTGATATTGGGCTATTTGAATTAAATGAAGCATTTGCATCACAAGCCATCCAGATTATTAGAGAGCTGGGGATAGATGAGGAAAAAGTAAACGTAAATGGAGGAGCGATTGCGCTTGGTCATCCACTTGGATGTACAGGAACAAAACTAACTCTATCACTTTTGCATGAGATGAAGCGAAGAGGAGAACAATTTGGCATTGTTACAATGTGTGTTGGCGGTGGCATGGGAGCAGCTGGGGTTTTCGAACTTTTAGCATAAAGGGAGGAAGAGTTATGAAAAGCAAAGGGGAGAAAGTAGTAAAAGGTGGAAGTTTCATTTTAGAAGATATTGATCCTGCTATGGTATACACCCCAGAAGACTTTACAGATGAACACAAAATGATTGCTAAAACAGCAGCTGACTATATTGACAAAGAAGTATTAAAAGAAGTGGAGCATCTTGAGAATCATGAGTTTGATCGATCTGTGAAGCTGTTGAAAAAAGCAGGGGATCTTGGGTTGCTTGGCGGAGATATTCCAGAGGAGTATGGCGGACTTGATCTTGATAAAATCAGCTCAGCCCTTGTAGCGGAAAAGTTTTCAAAAGCAGGTGGATTCTCTATTACTCACGGAGCGCACGTTGGAATAGGCTCTTTGCCAATTGTTCTTTTCGGTACAGAACAGCAAAAACAAACATACTTACCTGAGCTTGCAAGCGGGGTTAAGATTGCAGCATATGCTTTAACAGAACCTGGATCTGGTTCTGATGCCCTTGGTGCCAAAACAACGGCACGTCTAAATGAAGAAGGGACACATTATCTTTTAAATGGTGAAAAGCAGTGGATTACAAATGCAGGATTTGCCGATCTTTTTATTGTATATGCGAAAGTAGATGGAGAGCATTTTACCGCATTTATTGTAGAACGAACAGCAGAGGGAGTTTCAACAGGCCCAGAAGAAAAGAAAATGGGAATCAAAAGTTCATCAACAAGAACCCTTATTTTAGAAGATACTAGAGTTCCTAAAGAAAATGTGTTAGGGGAAATTGGCAGAGGACATATCATTGCTTTTAATATTTTAAATATTGGCCGCTATAAATTGGGGGTTGGAGCGATTGGAGCTTCAAAACATTCCTTTGAGCTTGCTGTAAAATATACAAATGAGCGAAAACAATTTAAAACAAAGATTTCACAGTTCTCTTTAACAAAGGAAAAGCTGGCAACAATGGCAGCTAAGATTTATGCAACAGAAAGCTCTGTTTATCGAACAGTGGGGCTTTTTGAAGAGAGAATGGGATCCTTAAACGAAGAGGAAAGAAAAGACGGTGGAAAAGTAGCGGCTTCAATTGCTGAATACGCTATTGAATGTTCACTAAATAAATTCTTTGGTACAGAAGTGCTTGATTATGTTGTTGATGAAGGGTTGCAGCTTCACGGTGGCTACGGATTTATGGAAGAATACGAAATTTCACGGCTTTATCAAGATTCACGTATTAATCGGATATTTGAAGGCACAAATGAAATTAATCGCTTGCTCGTCCCAGCAACTTATTTGCGTAAAGGAGTAAAAGGAGAGCTACCTCTATTTGAGAAAGCGCAAGCTCTTCAAGAAGAAATGATGATGACAAGAGCTGTAGAAGCAGGAGAAGGGCTTCTTAATCAGGAAGAGAACTTAGTGAAGAACGGTAAAAAAATAGCTTTATTAATTCTTGGTCTTATTGCTCAAAAGTATGGAAAAAAAGCAGCGGAAGAACAGGAGATTTTGGCAAACGCTGCTGATATTATTAGCGAAGTATATGCAATGGAATCTGTTTTACTTCGAACACAAAAGGCAGTGAGGGCTACTGGTGAAGAGAAAAATCAATTAAAAGTACGTTATACCGAAATCTTTTGCCAAGAAGCATTTCAAAAAATTGAGCATCATGCAAAAGAAACTCTTTCATATGTTGAAGAAGGGGATAGCCTCCGAATGATGCTTTCTGCTTTGCGTAAATTTACGAAATACATCCCCAAAAATATGATTGCTAAAAAAAGAGAAGTAGCTGAAGTACTAATCGAACAAGAGGAGTTTATTGTGTAATGACTATAAAAAAACAGGGAGAGCGTTCGAGCTTTCCTTGTTTTTTAATGAAGATTCACGATAAAATGAGAAAGAAAATACATGGAATTATGGTGGTGTAATAAATGAGTGTAACAATATATGAATATCCAAAATGCAGTACATGTCGAAATGCAAAGAAATGGCTTGATGAACATAATGTGGAATATAACGCCATACATATTGTAGAAAACCCTCCTTCAAAAGAAGAAATTAAGGAACTTTACGAAAAAAGCGGTTTAGAGCTAAAGAAATTCTTTAATACAAGTGGTAAAAAGTATCGTGAGCTTGGATTAAAAGATAAAGTAGCTTCTGCTTCAAATGAAGAACTTTTTGAACTTTTAGCTTCAGATGGCATGCTTTTAAAACGACCAATTGTGACAGACGGGGAAAAAGTAACGGTTGGGTTTAAAGATGAGATGTTTCAGAAAGAATGGAAATAGAAGGATAATACTTATTGAAAGTTTTTCTTATTTTAGAATGCTTTTAAATAGAAAATATTCTATTTTTACGTTACAATTAAAATAATATGAGAGCGTTTATGTGCTCCCTTTGATAACGAATAAAAATGATAAGAAAATGAACGATGTATGGAGGGAACTAGAATGAGTTTACCAAAAGATTTACGTTATTCAGAAGAACACGAGTGGGTAAAAGTTGAGGGTGACAAAGTAACAATCGGAATTACTGACTTTGCACAATCAGAACTAGGCGATATCGTATTTGTTGAGCTTCCTGAAGTAGGAGCAACAATTGAAGCGGACGAGCCTTTTGGAAGCGTTGAGTCTGTTAAAACAGTATCTGAGCTGTACGCACCAATTAGCGGAAAAGTAGTTGAAATCAACGAAAACCTAGATGACAGCCCAGAGTTTGTTAACGAATCTCCATACGAAAACGCATGGATGATTGTTGTGGAGCCTGATAATAAGGAAGATATTGAGAAATTAATGACAGCAGAAGAATATCAAAAAATGATTTCAGAATAAAAATGAGGAATGTTTCCAAAAGGGAAACATTCCTTTTTTCTTTTAAAAAGGGAAAAATTTCATTTATGAACCCCTCTCTTTCAGGAGAATCTATAGTTAGATTCGTCTATAAGGAGTGAAGCTTAATGTTAGAAAAGCGTCATATTGATGTAACGGACCGTGTTGTCGGAAAGTATGTAAATGATGAATTGAATTTATACGTTGAAAATGAACCAATCGGTAAGGTGACTGTTAACGAGCAAGGAAAATCAGAGTATCAGTTAAATAACGGATATCAATATCGCGATAATAAATTTTACCAACATACAGATGTTACAACAGGTAAAGATATGAAGTATACAGATTGTGACAATGAAGAAGGTTGGTGCTAAAAAGCAGCGGGATTCCGCTGCTTTTTCTCTTAAAGAAAGTATTTTATAAAATTAAATATGAAGAAACAGGGGAAAAGACGTGAGAAAGCGAATATTGTATACTAAAGGATAAATGGATATTGGTGTACATTCTAACAAACAGGTGATGACAATGGTAGAAGGTATGGATAAGGTAATTATTGTTGAGGGAAGATCGGATAAAAAAAGAATTGAAAACATTATTAGAGAACCGATTGAGATTATTTGTACAAATGGCACGCTTAGCGTTGCCAAACTTGATGAAATTATTGATGCAACATTCGACAGAGACGTCTATATATTAGTCGATTCAGACGATGCTGGTGATAAGCTTAGAAAACAATTTCGTCGTGAATTTCCTGAAGCAGAACATCTTTATATTGATCGAGCCTATCGAGAAGTAGCTGCTGCACCAAGAAACCATATTGCGACCGTGTTGTTGAGTGCTAATATTGATATCAACACAGAATTTTTAGTTTAAAGGATTTGGTTAACGATGCAGGAATGGACAGAAGAGATTGTAAATGAAAATATAAACAAAGACGGATATCGCTTTCTCTATTTTTACACACCACTTTGTGGAACATGTCAGCTTGCAAAGAAGATGCTTGAAGTAAGTGAGAAAGTGCTACCAGATGTAAATATTGGAGCAGCTAATTTAAACTATATGCCAAATAAGGCAAGTGAATTTAAGATAGAAAGTGTGCCATGTTTGCTCATTTTGAAAGATGGGAAATTAGAGGAAAAAGTATATGCTTTTCATTCAGTTGAAAACATTATTGGAAAATTAGACTCTTATGAAAGTGCTTTACGCTAATGTAAAGCACTTTTTGACATATTTCTTAGGAAATAAAGGTGTTGCGACATTGTTTGAAGTTTAAGAAAAGAGATTGTCGAGAAAAAGAACAAGGAACAGGAAAAAAAAGAGAGAACTTTAACAATACGAGAAAAAAGGAGTGTAAGCGGATGAAACTAAAAACATTAGTTCACAGTTTTATGAAACGCCTTACTAAAAGCGCTCACTTACTGCCGTTAATGGGAGACGAATATTTTGTTATTTCTCTTCAAGATGAAACAGATTCCTATTCCTTGCTTATTTCAAAAGACGAGCAAATTGTTGTGTCTGGATTAGTTCAACAAGCAAACGTTCGGATTCAGGGTGATAATAAAAGTTATTATGATTTGCTACTAAGTTTAGAAGCTTTGCAGAAGCTAAGTAAACAGCAACAAGTGGTTATAGAAGGTAGTTTTGCAGATGTTCTGAAAGCTGAAATGTTGATTAAACTGGCTACAAAAGAGCAAAAAGGAAAAGTTGTACAGTTAGCCTCATAGCAAAAAGTAGAAATGTTATCACTGTTGAAAATTATTTGACATTGTTTATGATAGGTGCTACAATCACTCTCATAACTTCTAATCGTTTAATTAAATATTGCAACTCTTATCAAGAGAGGTGGAGGGACTGTGCCCGATGAAGCCCGGCAACCGTCAGATAATCTGAAAAGGTGCCAATTCCTGCAAAGCCGTGTAATACGACTTTGAGAGATGAGAGAGAGGCTTGAACATACACAACCTTTCTGCTCGTCGTGCAGAAAGGTTTTTTATTATGCTGAAAAGATTCTGTTTGGGGATACTATCCTTCATTACTAGGCCTCTTTATCGGAAAAAACTGACTTTTTAAACGATAAATAAGAATAACTGACAGATCGAAGAAGGTGAATACACAATGATTACATTGAAGAACGTCAACAAGACATACAAAACGAAATCAGGTGAAGTTGTAGCAGTCAAAGACGTAAATCTCGAAGTTGGAAAGGGAGAAATCTTTGGGATTATCGGTTACAGCGGAGCCGGAAAAAGCACGATGGTTCGACTTTTTAACGGCCTTGAGAAGCCTACAAGTGGGGATGTCGTAGTAGCAGATAACAACATTGGTCATATAAAGGGCGAACAGCTCCGAAAAGCTCGTCAAGAAATAGGAATGATCTTTCAACATTTCAATTTATTATGGTCTCGAACTGTACGTGATAATATTTCGTTTCCTCTTGAAATTGCTGGAGTACCGAAGAAAGAGAGACAAAAAAGAGCAGAGGAGCTCATTAAGCTTGTTGGGCTTGAAGGGCGCGAGAAAGCTTACCCTTCTCAATTAAGTGGAGGACAAAAACAAAGGGTTGGAATTGCGAGAGCACTTGCTAACAATCCAAAAGTTCTTCTTTGTGATGAAGCAACTTCAGCACTTGATCCTCAAACAACAGATTCAATTTTAGATTTACTTGTAGACATTAATAAAAAATTAGGACTAACAATTGTCCTCATTACCCATGAAATGCACGTTATTCGCAAAATTTGTCATCGTGTAGCGGTGATGGAGAGCGGAAATATCGTAGAGCATGGTGAAGTATTAGAAGTCTTCCGCCACCCACAGCAGAACGTAACAAAACGTTTCGTTAAGCAAGTAGCAGAAGCAGAAGATGCTTCTGAAACAATCTCTACTTTAGTAGAACGCTATAAGAGCGGACGAATTGTACAGCTTACATTTATTGGAGATGATGCGGAGCAGCCGCTTATTACTCAGCTTATCCGAAAGTTTGATATTGCGGTAAACATTGTACAAGGGAAAGTGTCTCAGCTCCAAGACGGCGCGTACGGTACACTATTTATCCATCTTGATGGAAATGAAGAAGAACTAAACAAGGCATTAGCCTTTTTGCAACAAGAGAACATCGAAGTAGAGGTGATCAATCATGTTTAGTGAATGGTTTCCAAACGTTGACTTAGAGTCTTTTCAGCAAGCAACAATTGAGACGCTCTATATGACGTCTATCTCAGTTATTGCAACGTTTATTTTAGGGATTTTACTTGGACTCTTATTATTTTTAACATCTAAGGGAAGTCTATGGGAAAACAAATTCTTTAACACGATTATTGCTGTTATTGTGAACGTATTTCGTTCCATCCCCTTTATCATTTTAATTATTCTATTGCTTCCTTTTACAAACTTTATAATTGGTTCTATGTTTGGTCCAAAAGCAGCTCTTCCAGCATTAATTATTGGAGCAGCCCCTTTCTATGCGCGACTTGTAGAAATTGCGCTTCGTGAAATTGATCGTGGAGTTATTGAAGCAGCTCAAGCAATGGGAGCGAAAACAAGAACTATCATTTTCAAAGTATTGTTACCAGAGTCATTGCCAGCCCTTATTTCAGGTATTACTGTAACAGCTATTGCTCTTATTGGATACACAGCAGTAGCGGCAGCAATTGGAGCAGGAGGACTTGGCGCCCTAGCATATGACCAAGGATTTAAACGTAATGAGAATGATGTAACATTTTTAGCAACAGCTTTAATTTTAGTTATTGTATTTATTCTTCAATTCATTGGCGACTTAGCGACGAAGAAAATCGACAAACGCTAATGTTATAAACTAATTTTGAAATAAAAGGAGAGTCATTACATGAAAAAGTTATTTGCATCAGCTGTTCTAGCTCTATCTGTGACAAGCCTTGCAGCTTGTGGTTCAAGCGGCGGTAGCGACAGCTCTAAGGAAAAAGAAATTAAAATTGTAGCAACAAGTACTCCACATGCTGAGATTTTAGAAGAAGCAGCCTCAATTTTAGAGAAAAAAGACATCAAGCTTGATGTTGAAGTGAACGACGATTACAGTTTACAAAATAAAATGCTAGCTAGTGGTGAGGTTGATGCAAACTTCTTCCAACATACACCATATCTTAAAAATGCAATGAAGGAAGACAAAAGCTTTGATCTTGTAAGTGCAGGTGGCGTACACCTTGAGCCGATGGGTGTATACTCTAAAAAATATAAAAACCTTGATGAAATTCCTAAAAACGGAACAATTATGATTAGTAATAACGTAGCAGAAGAAGGACGCATGCTTTCTCTTTTACAACAAGGCGGTCTTATTAAACTAAAAGAAGGCGTTGACGCTGTTTCAGCAACGAAGAAAGATATTGTAGAGAATAAGAAAAATATCAACATTAAAGTTGGTGGTGATGCTGCTTTAATGCCAAAAGCATATGAAAATGAAGAAGCAGACGCAGTTATTATTAACACTAACTATGCAATCGGAGCTGACTTAACGCCAACAAAAGATGCGATTGAGTTAGAAGGAGAAGACTCGCCATACGTGAATATCGTTGCAGTGAAAAAAGGTGACGAAGATCGTGAAGAAATTAAAGAACTTATGAAAGTTCTTCATTCAAAAGAGATTCAAGACTTTATTAAAGAGAAATATAAAGGTTCTATCATTCCAGTTTCAAAATGATTTGGAAAGGGAGCGCATTTGCGCTCCCTTTTTTATTTTTATGAGAGGTGCAGAAAGCATACATTTTTTCTAGAAGACCATACTAACGTTGAAAAGTTTAAAGAAATGGAGTTGATAGGGATGGATACAGGTCAAAATTCAACAGACCAGGCGTTGCATGCGTATAAAGTAGGTATCGGTGAATTCACACAGAAGCTTCCAGATGTTGCTGAAGCATTTAATGCATTTACAGAAACATGTTTTAAAGAAGGAGAACTTTCAGCAAAACAGAAACAGCTGATTGCTCTTGGAATCAGTCTTGTAGCACAAGATGAATACTGTATTATTTACCATACAAAAGGATGTCTAGATGAAGGAGCAAGTGAGAAGGAAATTCTTGAAGCATGCGGCGTTGGTGCAGCATTTGGCGGAGGAGCAGCAATGAGTCAAGCTGTTACACTCGTGCAAGAATGCATTGGAGAACTAGATCAGCACACACATTAAACAAACGTTTGATTAATGTTTCTAGGCTAGTATTCAAGCTTTACAATGCCCCTTTTTTAAAAGGGGTCTTTTACATAAGTAAGGAAAGAAACCCATAACAGCTATTCCTTAAAATTAGTTAAAGCTTTTCCCTGTTTCTATAGTAGAAAATAGGATAGAATGAGAAGAGATTAAGAGCTAAGCTTAATAGGGAGATTAGCCTTTCTGGGTTGCCATAGGATTTTATTTGTTATAAAATTATAATGAGAATAAAATGAGAATGATTAGTAATAAAATTAATAATAAATATTGGCATATATAAGCTAATAATTGGAGGGTTTACGAATGGCAGGTTCAACATTAAAGATTACAGACCTTCATGTTGAGATTGAAGGAAAAGAGATTTTAAAAGGTGTTAACTTAGAAATTAAAGGCGGCGAAATCCACGCTGTTATGGGACCGAACGGTACTGGTAAATCAACGTTATCATCTGCAATTATGGGACACCCTAAATATGAGGTAACAAAAGGTAGCATCACGCTTGATGGAAAAGATGTTCTTGAGATGGAAGTTGACGAACGTGCACAAGCAGGTCTTTTCCTTGCAATGCAATACCCAAGTGAAATCAGTGGTGTAACAAACGCAGATTTCCTACGTTCAGCAATTAATGCTCGTCGTGAAGAAGGTGATGAAATTTCTCTAATGAAATTCATCCGTAAATTAGATTCAAAAATGGAATTGCTTGAAATGGATCAAGACATGGCACAGCGTTACCTAAACGAAGGTTTCTCTGGTGGGGAGAAGAAACGTAATGAAATTCTTCAACTTATGATGCTTGAGCCAAAATTAGCAATCCTTGATGAAATTGACTCTGGTCTTGATATTGATGCCTTAAAGGTTGTTTCTAAAGGAATCAATGAAATGCGCGGAGAAGACTTCGGTTGCTTAATGATTACTCACTATCAACGTTTACTTAACTACATCACACCTGATCATGTTCACGTTATGATGCAAGGACGCGTTGTTAAATCTGGTGGTCCAGAACTAGCACAACGTCTAGAATCAGAAGGCTACGACTGGATTAAAAAAGAACTTGGCATTGAAGATGAAACAGTAGGACAAGAAGCATAAAGTAAGCGTTAGGAGGAAATGTCATGACGATTGAGACAACATTACCATTTGATAAAGAGTACGTCCGCAATTACTCACAGCAGTCAGAAGAGCCAACATGGCTAACAGACATCCGCTTACAAGCTCTTGAACAAGCGGAATCTCTTCCACTGCCAAAAGCAGAAAAAACAAAGATTACAAACTGGAATTTTACAAGCTTTAAGGAGCATACAGTAGAAGGTTCAGCAATTTCTTCTATTAATGAGCTACCTGAAGTTGTACAGTCTTTAATTAATAAAGAGAATGCAAATAACCTGTACGTTCAGCAAAATCAAACGGCTGTTTACTCAGAGTTAACAGCAGAGCTTAAAGAGCAAGGCGTTATTTTTACAGACATTCAAAAAGCAGCAAAAGAGCATAGTGACCTTGTACAGAAATACTTCATGCAAGGAGCGAAAGTAGACGAAAACCGTCTGACAGCTCTTCACGCAGCTCTAATGAATGGCGGCGTGTTCGTTTATGTTCCAAAGAACGTTGAAGTAAAAGAACCATTGCAAGCTGTTTTTGTTCATGAAAATGCTAAAACACCGTTATTCAACCATGTTATTGTTGTTGCTGATGATAATAGTTCTGTAACATATGTTGAGAACTACGTTTCAACAACAAATGCAGATGAAAGCATCGCAAACATCGTGACGGAAGTTTTCGCAAACAATAATGCGAAAGTAACATTTGGTGCTGTAGACTACCTTGGAGAAGGTACAACAACGTATGAAAATCGCCGTGGTATTGCAGCACGTGATGGTCGCATTGAATGGGCGCTTGGATTAATGAATGAAGGCAACACTGTTGTTGAAAACATTACCTATCTAATTGGTGACGGTTCATATGGCGATATTAAAACAGTAACAGTTGGCCGTGGTCATCAAACACAAAACTTAACTACAAACATTACACACTTCGGGAAAAATTCTGAAGGATATATCTTAAAGCACGGCGTTATGAAGGATAGTGCATCTTCAATTTTTAACGGTATCGGTAAAATTGAGCATGGTGCATCAAAATCAAATGCTGAACAAGAATCTCGCGTTCTTATGTTAAGTGAAAAAGCACGTGGAGATGCAAATCCAATTCTTCTTATTGATGAAGATGATGTAACAGCAGGACACGCAGCTTCTGTTGGTCGCGTTGATCCGATTCAACTTTACTATCTAATGAGCCGCGGTATTTCAAAAGCTGAAGCAGAACGTCTAATTGTTTATGGATTCCTTGACCCAGTTGTTCGCGAATTACCAATTGAAGAAGTGAAAAAACAGCTTGTTGAGGTAATTGAAAGGAAAGTTAAGTAATGAATATCCATGATATTCGTGAACAATTTCCAATTCTACATCAAGAGGTCAATGGAAATCCGCTTGTTTATCTAGATAGTGCAGCAACATCACAGAAACCTCTAAAAGTGATTGAAGCAGTTGATAAATACTACCGTGAGTATAACTCAAACGTGCACCGCGGTGTTCATACACTTGGTACAAGAGCAACAGATGGATATGAAGGCGCTCGTGAAAAAGTACGTAAATTTATTAATGCTTCATCAACAGAGGAAGTTATTTTTACAAGAGGTACAACAACGGCTCTTAATACGATTGCTGCAAGCTATGGACGTGAGAATGTAGGTGAAGGTGATGAAATTGTTATCACTTATATGGAGCACCATAGTAACATCATTCCATGGCAACAAGTTGCCAAAGCAACAGGAGCTACGTTAAAATATATACCATTAACAGATGATGGTTCTCTAGATTTAGAAGAAGTGCGCAATACAGTTACATCAAACACAAAGATTGTAGCTGTTATGCACGTTTCTAATGTTCTTGGAACAATCAACCCTGTTAAAGAAATTGCTCGCATTGCTCATGAAAACGAAGCAGTTATGGTTGTAGACGGAGCTCAAAGTGCGCCACATATGAAAGTGGATGTACAAGATCTTGATTGCGATTTTTATGCTTTTTCAGGACACAAAATGGGTGGTCCGACTGGTATCGGTGTTCTTTATGGAAAGAAAGCACTTCTAGAAAAAATGGAGCCTGTTGAATTTGGAGGGGAAATGATTGATTTTGTTAACCTTTATGATTCAACATGGAAAGAGCTTCCTTGGAAGTTTGAAGGTGGGACACCAATCATTGCAGGAGCTATTGGATTAGGGGCTGCAATTGATTTTCTAGAAGATGTAGGTCTTGATAACATCGCTGCACATGAGCATAAACTTGCACAATATGCGTTAGAAAAGTTGTCAACAGTTGAAGGCATTACGATTTATGGACCGAAAGAACGCGCAGGAGTTGTAACGTTCAATTTAGATGAGGTACATCCACATGATGTAGCAACAGTACTTGATGCAGATGGAATTGCTGTTCGTGCTGGTCATCACTGTGCACAACCTCTTATGAAGTACTTGAACGTATCTGCAACAGCTCGTGCAAGTTTCTATCTATACAATACAGAAGAAGAAATTGACCGTTTTGTTTCTTCATTAATTAAAACGAAGGAGTATTTCACAAATGTCTTTTAGTAACCTTGATACACTGTACCGTCAAGTGATTATGGATCATTATAAAAATCCTCGCAACAAGGGTAACCTTGATGACGACACAGTGACAATTAATATGAACAACCCAACTTGTGGTGATCGAATTCAACTTTCTTTAAAAGTTGAGGACGATAAAGTCGTCGATGCGAAGTTTGATGGTGAAGGTTGTTCAATTTCATTATCAAGTGCTTCTATGATGACACAAGCTATTAAAGGCTTAAAAGTTGAAGATGCTCTTAAAATGTCAAAAGTTTTTTCAGATATGATGCAGGGAAAAGAATATGAAGATAGCAGCCTTGAGTTAGAAGATATCGAAGCATTACAAGGTGTATCCCAGTTTCCAGCCCGCATTAAATGTGCAACATTAGCTTGGAAAGCAATGGAAAAAGGTTTGCACGAGAAGGATAGCGACGCATAAGTAGCTTTATGATCGTATCAAACCAATATGTAGGGGGTAGTAAAAGATGGCGAAGAAGATGCCAGAAATCGGCGATTACAAGTACGGTTTTTCCGATAAAGACGTATCCATTTTCCGTTCAGAACGTGGTTTAACGAAAGAAATCGTAGAAGAGATCTCTCGTATGAAGGAAGAGCCACAGTGGATGCTTGATTTCCGCTTAAAGTCGCTTGAACATTTTTATAACATGCCAATGCCTCAATGGGGCGGAGACTTAAATAGCTTAAACTTTGATGAGATTACGTATTATGTAAAACCATCAGAGCGTTCAGAGCGTTCTTGGGATGAAGTACCTGAAGAAATTAAACAAACGTTTGATAAATTAGGAATTCCAGAAGCAGAACAAAAATATCTTGCAGGGGTATCTGCTCAGTATGAGTCAGAAGTTGTTTACCATAACATGCAAGAAGATCTTGAAGCAAAAGGGATTGTCTTCAAGGATACAGATTCAGCACTAAAAGAAAACGAAGAGCTTTTCCGTGAGCACTGGGCGAAAGTAATTCCGCCAACAGATAATAAGTTTTCAGCACTAAACTCAGCAGTTTGGTCTGGTGGATCATTCATTTATGTGCCAAAAGGTGTAAAAGTGGAAACACCTCTTCAAGCTTACTTCCGTATTAATTCAGAAAATATGGGACAGTTTGAGCGTACGCTTATCATTGTTGATGAAGGCGCACATGTACACTATGTTGAAGGCTGTACAGCACCTGTTTACACAACAAACTCACTTCACAGTGCGGTTGTAGAAATCATCATCAAAAAAGATGCTTACTGTCGTTATACAACAATTCAAAACTGGGCAAACAACGTATACAACCTTGTAACAAAACGCGCAGTTTGTGAAGAAAACGCGACAATGGAATGGATTGATGGTAACATCGGTTCAAAACTTACAATGAAATATCCAGCAGTTATCTTAAAAGGTGAAGGTGCTCGTGGTATGACACTTTCTATCGCTCTAGCTGGTAAAGGTCAGCACCAAGATGCAGGAGCTAAAATGATTCACTTAGCACCAAATACGTCTTCTACAATCGTTTCTAAATCGATTTCTAAACATGGCGGAAAAGTAACGTACCGTGGTATTGTTCACTTTGGTCGTCGTGCAGAAGGTGCTCGCTCTAATATCGAGTGCGATACGCTTATCATGGATAACAAATCAACATCAGATACAATTCCGTACAACGAGATTTTAAACGATAACATCTCGCTTGAACATGAAGCAAAAGTTTCAAAAGTATCTGAAGAACAGCTTTTCTATCTAATGAGCCGTGGTATCTCAGAAGAAGAAGCAACAGAAATGATCGTAATGGGCTTCATCGAGCCGTTTACAAAAGAACTTCCAATGGAGTATGCGGTTGAAATGAACCGTCTTATCAAGTTCGAAATGGAAGGTTCTATTGGTTAATAGACAGAAAAAAGGGTGAACCTCTTTCAAAGAGGTTCACCCTTTTCCTTTATCGTAGAGCGTTAAGGCTTGTTTGTTTGGCTTCTTCTACCT
>Ga0209463_1001028_pt1 | contig 18112 bp, 15 predicted proteins | sample AgamicMgSfrz_FD_187169 | JGI IMG/M metagenome (GOLD analysis project Ga0209463, IMG submission 187169) | Agave microbial communities from Guanajuato, Mexico - Mg.Sf.rz (SPAdes) (version 2) | ecosystem: Host-associated > Plants > Phyllosphere > Phylloplane/Leaf | place: Guanajuato, Mexico... | reverse complement strand
AGTAGAGATGTTTTGTCCTTTTAGCGCGCCAGCTTTGGACATATTTATCTTATCAAGAGGTCTTTTTTCATTCAAATCGCATTTTGAGTTATTACAGGAATGCTGCCATGATAGCGACATAAAAGGCAGCACTTTGGATGGAACATTTTTAATGATTCCCCATAAGATATCTTGTGGAAAAAGAACCAATGAAATGCTCCTTTCTTTGTTTTCTTTTAACACATACATCATGTTATACCACTGCCCTTAGGGTAGTGGTTTATTATACCTGTTTTATAAACAAAACAGAGATATATCAAAAGAGATACACCTCTGTTTTCCCGAATCCAATTGAAAAGGTCTAATATATCTATGGCTAAAATCCTTTCCCTATATCAATATATGTAATCTATTCTGATATGTAACTGTATTGTCCAAAAAAATAAATTTGCGCTTTAATTAGCACGTCTTCATAAAATGGGAATACATTATTAATGCGCTCATTACATTAGCTACCTGATATAAAGTTGGGTAGTTTTTTTTGATGGATATAAAAATTACTAATATTTAATAATTATTGAACTCTATTCTTAAGATACTCGGGTCATTTACTTATTTCACTATTTCCTTTCGTCTCTGCAATATAACGCCCTGTTTGTTCCATAAATAACTACTATAAAATATTTATAGGACCACAAGTAAAAGATCTCTCCATTTCATTAAATTAAGAATTATTTTCGCATCAGGGATTAACTTTACATATTCACCAAGCACTATAAATCGCATATTATATTTCTAGGTAAACTCCATTTTTTCGTCAAAATGGAGACTGGTGTTAGGTTTCCATTTTCCCGTTTAAATTAAATATTAAATCAGATTTACTTATTGATTGTGATAAACTTCACTTAAACTATACTGCCACGTTTCTTCCATAATCTATTTTTTATTTAATACAGGAATGCTACTCTGTTTATGTAAATTATTTATTCTTTTTTAAGCTTAATAATTCTTTGTAAATAAAAATTAGAATAACAAAAATAGCTACAGTTAACATACCATGGATTTCATATCGTAAAACTTCAGCTACATAAGGAATTTTTGAGACTAAAAACGCTATGAAAAAGCTAATAAGAATTGTACCAAGTATTTTCATGAATATATTACTCCTAACCTTTTTCATTTACTGGAGGTGAAGACATCTATTTAACTATCATCATATTATAATTAGTAATATTTGTAAATAAAAACAGATTTATTAAAGAAATGCGAACTCAATAAAAAAGCTAAGGGATTGCTAATGCAATCCCTTAAAGACTAATTCTATTGTTATTGTGCTAATCTTCCATGATTATGCAAAAGAAATATAGTTATATATTTCTCTTCTAGTGCCCATTTGAACAAATACTTGATAAAACGAATGCGATGACATAAGTGAGATGCTTTTAGATCACTCGCAACTTCCCCAAGATACAATTTGATAGATTCTGTTGTAACATCTTCTATCGGAACATCTCCTAAATATTCTATAAACCTAAAATTTCTGAGCCAATATCGAAATTTTCACTTTGATAAAATTCTTTATTTTTAAAGGAAAAAAATATCAAACCAAAAAATGAAAAAACAGCAAAAATAATCATTATAATAGTCATGCTGATGTCCCTATAATTCCCTCTTTTTTAAACTTATTCTAACATTCCTTATTCCATTAAACTGTCATGATTGTGACGTTATGAAAACTCTCACTCTCAATAAAAAGAAGCTACTCTGAAAAGAGTAGCTTCCTTAAAAAAGATTAGCACTATTAGAAATAAATTACGGTTTAACCAATACTTTAAGTGCTTTTCGGTTGTCCATAAGTCGATAACCTTCCGGAACTCCGTCAAAATCAACTGTTACATCAAACACTCGACCAGGTTCTAGTGTGCCGTCTAAAATATCTGGTAGTAGTTCTTCCATATAAGCACGTGTAGGTGCTGGGCCTCCTGTTAGTGTAATGTTTCGTCCAAATAAACTCCCAAAGCCAACGGCTGCTTCATCATACTGCGGAACTCCAACGCGACTGATTACTCCCCCAGCACGCACAGCCCCAATACTCATATCGTACGCTGGCTTCAGGCCCACACATTCTAAAACTACATGTACTCCTTCACCATTTGTAAGCTCACGAACTTTTGCCACACCTTCTTCTCCACGTTCTGGAATAACATGTGTAGCACCAAATTCAATTCCAAGATCAGTACGGTCTTTATGACGACCCATAAGAATTATTTTCTTCGCGCCCAGTTTCTTTGCGGACATAACAGCAAGTAGACCAACTGCTCCGTCACCGATAACTGCTACTGATGTGTTCTCATTTACGCGTCCCATTACAGCGGCATGATACCCAGTACCATAAACATCAGACAATGTTAATAGGGATGGTAGAAGAGGGGAGTTTTCATCAATCTCCTTTGGTAATTTAAACATACTTCCTTGTGCTTGAGGAACGCGAACGTATTCAGCTTGACAGCCTGTCATAAAGCCTCCATGCACACAAGAAGTCATCAATCCTTCTTGGCAATAAGGACAAGTATTATCTCCATAAGCGAAAGGTACAATAACCAAATCGCCTTTCTCAAAACCAGATACTTTAGAACCCATTTTTTCTATTCTTCCCATAACTTCGTGTCCCATTGCTTCACCTTCAGAGTGATGATGAGAATGCATGCTACGATAAGGATGCAAGTCACTACCGCAAATGCAGGCAGCAACCACTTTTAACACTGCATCAGTTGGTAATTGTAATTCTGGTTTTGGCAATTCTTCTACGCGTACATCACCAGCAGCGTACATAATATTTGCTTTCATATTAATGCTCCACCTTTAATACTTTAATATATTTATTTTTATAGAGGCACAATTTATAAAATAATAGTGCTTTCTATTTGCGTTCTACTTAATTAAACCTAAAGCTTTTAACATACCGGATCTATGTGCACTCAATTCAAAATCTCTAATATCATTCTGGATGCGATGTTCGTTAACTGATTTGGAAACAATTATTGAACCGTATATCCACCATCAACTGATATTGCTTGCCCAATTACATAGCTTGCGGAAGATGAGCATAACCAAAGTACAACAGAAGCAACTTCTTCTGCTTTAGCTAGACGACCGATTGGGACTGCTTTCATTAATTCGTCCATTGCATCACTTTCCGTAGCTAACATATTTTCAACCATTGGTGTTACGATGATCCCTGGACAAACAGCATTAATTCGAATTCCTTTTGAAGCATACTCTAAAGCAGTGCTTTTAGTTAATCCCAATACACCATGTTTAGAAGCATGGTATACAGAACGTCCGGCAACACCAATTAATCCTCCTATTGAAGAACAATTAACGATAGCCCCTTCTGTACCTTGCTTTCTTAATTGAAGCAACTCATACTTCATACAAAGCCAAATACCCTTCGTATTAACATTCATTACATCATCGAAAACTTCTTCCTTTAATTCAACCGTGTCTGTCATAGGGTTTTGAATACCAGCATTATTATAGGCATAATCTAATTTTCCAAATGTATCAACTGTTTTTTGTACCATAGCTTCAACAGATTTCTCATCTGAAACATCACATTGGATGGATATCGCCTGATAGCCTGCGTCTATCAAGTCTTGTGCTTCTTGTTTAGGTTCATTCCTATCAACTAAAGCTACACTTGCACCTTCTTTAGCAAATAATTGTGCTGTTGCCAGCCCAATACCGCCTTTTGCTCCGGTTACAATTACCACTTTATCTTTCATTGCTGTCATGAAATTTCCTCCTCTATATAATTAATAGTAGTTAACACCTTAGACTAAAAATTAAAGCAAATAAAACACTTGTTTTTTGCCAAGCTGGAAATATTGTTTAATAATCAACATCTGTCTATAATTATAAAAAGAAACAGGATGTTTTCAATCGTTAAATGAAGGTGATTTGTTGATTAATCAACAAATCTATCAAAATTGCTCAATAACTTTTAGAAAGATTGGTGACCTTGCAATGCCTAAAGTGGATAAAAGAATAACCAAAAGCCAAGAAGCTATAAAAAGAGCCGTTATTGAACTGATGTCTGAAAAAAACTTTGATCATATTACCATTCAAGATATTGCTGATCGGGCAAATGTTAACCGAGGAACCATTTATCTTCATTATCAGGATAAGTTTGATTTACTGGATAAAATCATTGAAGAACATATTAATAAACTAAGGGTACTGTGCAAATCAGCAGCTGATATGGATTTAGATTTTGTAGAATCAAATGTGGGCTGGTTCGAATACTTTGAGAGCAACTATTCATTCTTCTCAACGTTGTTAGCTAGTAGTAAAGCATCTTCGTTTCGTAATCGTTTCAAAGAGCTTCTCACCGAAGAGATGAGAAATGATATTGACAGATCAAAAGTAATAAATCAAGAAGTGAATGAAGAGGTTCTACTTCAATTTATTGTTACTTCTTTTGTAGGAATTGCGGAATGGTGGATCACTAAAGGGATGCCGTATCCGCCTCGTGTGATAGCAGTACAACTAGGGATATTGATAGACAGAAATATATAGGTTTTTCCTGCTATTTCAATAGTGAACATAATCGTAAACAGTTAATGATACATATAATTCGAACTGTAAACTTATCAAATGGCAAAAGTCTGAACGAAGAAGATTATAACTGTTGATCCTTTTAAATAGATCTCTACCCAAATTGGTGTTGCGAGGGTATTGCGACTGGAAGCTCATAATTCTATTCATTATTTATATTAGGATTAGCGCTGTAACAATTGCTGTGATTATTGCAGCACAGCTCTTTCATATAGTCCAAGCCATACTACTGATAAAATATTGCAACGAAGGAATAAAAATAAATTTATAATTCATTTCATTCAGTATTCCTTTTTTATAATCTTACTCCAAAGGGATTTGCTCTTTCTTATTAAATAGCCGACTCTCAGTATATAGAGAGAGTCGACTATTTTTTTGTGAAGTATCTCACTTAAACACTCCTGCCGAGTTTGTGACACAAGAAGGATTCTTTTCATTTATTACAGGAATGCTGCCATGATTGTATTAGAGGAAAAATCATTATTTTTCACAAACTTATCTACTTAATTAGAAGCTACTTCTTTATTACAGGAATGGTGCACTTTTACTGTTTGTATTTCTGTGGAATAAAAACCAATTATAAATAATTTCACTACGTCTAAATTATTTTATTTTTAAATAACAAGTCTCGAAATGGAGATTCCTCTTAACATATAGTACTATTAAATTAATATTGTATTTCAAAGATTTATAATGTTTCTACTAAGTAGCTCGTTTGTTGGTTAAAACCCATCATACAGTTTTGTGAAATATTGATTAGAGGAAGAATTAAGAGTATTTCAAAAGATTAGAAGGAGAATATTATGAGCGAAAAAATTAAAACTTATGATACTGAAGGTATCATAATCTATTGGAAACCCAATAATTGCAAACATGCAGCAGAATGTGTAAAAGGATTGCCAAGTGTATTTAATACCCAGAAAAGACCTTGGGTATCACCACAGAATGCTACAGCTGAAAAAATCAAGGAAGTAATTGATCTTTGTCCAAGCAGAGCACTCACTTATGAACAAAAATAATTAGGGCTAAAAAAGTTAGGAGAATGAGGACATGACTGAAATTAAAATGGACAAGAATGAATTCTATATTGAGGAATCTAATGAGATTATTGCAAAAATTCAATTTATCTCAAGTGGAAAAGATGTAAATGGAAGAAATTTAATTATTGTAAACCATACAGTTGTTTACGAGGGTCATAATGGTCGTGGATTAGGCAAAGAATTAGTAAACAAGATAGCTGAATATGCAAGAGAAGAAAACTTATATATTATTCCTGTATGTCCTTACGCAAAAAGTGTTCTTGAAAGTAAAGAAGAGTATCAAGATGTACTAGCAAATTGATGCCATTTTATTATATGTGTTGAATGAGCTACACTTAACTGGACAAAAATAAGTTCCAGTCGACTAATCACTAAATCAGGGGCATACTGCTAATTAGAATAAGAGGGCCGTACTAGCAACATTACTAGGAGAGGCGGGTATGCTAGCCTAGCTAGCATACCCGATATCTTTTTTAAGGCTGGCAAAGCATAGACTTGGAGGCCCCTTGTCAAGTTGCGATGGTTACCACAAAATTCGGAAATCTATTATATCTTATTCGGTGGGGTATTTCATCTAATTGTTCCTCAAATGAAGGTATAGGAAAATCAAGATCTAAGTCAAGATAGAATTCAAGGGTAACCTGATAATAACGCATTTTGTTTGTTTTCACTCATTGTACATACTGTTGCTGTCAAATGGCATCAGCAGAAAAGCAATAACTGTAATAATATTTGTATTTGGATTCGTATTAAATTGCTATTCCTCGAATAAATATTATTAAATTCAGGTGAATGATTTATTGGTAGGTGAAAACTTCCTCCTTAAATTTTTTACGATTCTAATAGCTATCTAGTATCTCTAATTTCATCTTTGCCTTTTCCTTATAATTGCAATCTCCACTTGTTTTTTTACATATTCATTAATAATTAAATTCATAAAAAATGACCCGATAGTTATTATCGGGTCATTTTTATGTTATTAACAGTAAATATTTCAAACCTATACTATTATTTTTGCGTTTTTTCAACAAACTTCATTTTTCTTTTTTTTACCTCCGTCTGTATGCTAGTTCCTTCTACATCAATGTTTGGTAAGATTCTATCTAACCATTTTGGTAAATACCATGCTGCTTTCCCCATTAAAGTCATTACAGCTGGTACTATTGCCATTCTTACAACAAAGGCATCAAATACAATTCCAAAAGTTAGTGCGAACCCCATAGATTTTATTATTGGATCAGGCGCTAGCATAAATCCTGCAAACACAGCAACCATAATTAAACCGGCAGCGGTTACTACTCCCCCACTATCTCTTAAACCTGCAAGTATTGCCTTTTTTGCATCTCTAGAGTGTGTAAATTCTTCACGCATTCTGCTGACTAAGAAAACCTCATAGTCCATTGCTAAACCGAATAATATACCAATTACAATAACAGGTAAGAAGGCTAGGACAGGGCTTGCTGTTGGAAACCCAAATAAGTTGATGAAATTACCGTCTTGCATAACAAATACAACAAATCCTAGTGTTGCTCCAAGTGAAAGCAAGAAACCTAAAACAGCTTTTAATGGAACAAGGATAGATCTAAATACAATAACTAATAGAACAAAGGCAAATCCTACAATAAGTGAAGCGAATAACGGCAACGCATCGTTCAATTTTTCGGAAATATCTATATTAACAGCAGTTGAACCAGTTACCAACAATTCTATGTCTTCATTATTATTATCTGATAAATCCCTAATAGAATGGACCAAGTCGTTCGTTTCTATATCATTTGGACCTGTTTCAGGAGTGATAGAAATCATGAAGACGTCTCCTGATTTATTTGGAATCGGTGGGCCAACACTTTTTACATTTTCTAAATCTTGCAATTCTCCTGTAACCTTACTAATATTCTCTTGTATATCTCCATTACTCTTGTCAGTATTTGCTAATACTACTAACGAGGAATGGTAACCTGGACCATATGCCTCACTCAATAAATCATATGCTCTTCTCTCTGTTGTTTCATCTGATTTTGTTCCATTGTCAGGAAGTCCAAGTTGCATATGGAAGAATGGAAGAGTAATTACGACAAGGAGTAATACTCCTAAAATAGTAACAGTCCATGGTTTTTGTGTAACAAAATTCCCCCATTTAGTTGAATCTGAATCTTCTTTCTTCTTTTTACTGGTAAATTCCGCCAGTAACCTATTTTTAGTAGACGGACCAATTTTGTGACCGAATATGGCCAAAATAGCTGGTACAAAAGTTACCGCTACTATTATTGCAAATAATACACATACTGCTGCTGAAATTCCCATCATTGTTAAAAATGGAATTTTTGCAACTCCCAAACCTAATAAAGCAACAATAACTGTTATACCTGCAAACACCACTGCACTACCTGCAGTTCCAGTTGCAATTGCTATAGCCTCATTTACACTATGCCCTTTTGTAAGTTCCTGTCTGAACCTGGACATGATAAACAATGTATAATCAATACCAACAGCAAGTCCTAACATAGCTGCTAATGAAAGGGCAAATGTAGGGATATCAAAGAAATTGGTCCCGATGAGAATAACCAAAATCCCCATTCCTAATCCTACTACTGCTGTAATGATTGGCATACCTGCTGCCAAAAAGGATGTAAAAGTTAATGCTAGAATGACAAAGGCAACTACTACCCCAATCACTTCAGATATACCACCTATCTCAAGCTCAGAAAAGGCAACAGATCCTGCAAGTTCTGTTTGTATACCTTCATCTCTCGTTCCCTCAATGCTGTCTAAAATAATATCCTTGGACTTCTCTGTTACTTTACCTGCTGGAACATCATAAGTAACAGTTGCAAATCCAATTTCTTTATTTTCATTTAAATTGCCTAACTCAGTAGGAGTAGCAACTGAAACAACAGATTTATCTTTTTTTATCTCATTAAGTGTCTGATTAATTGCATCTACCACTTCTTCTGATTCTAACGTTTTATTTTTAGGTGCTTTCATAACGAGATTTACTGTACCAGGTGCTGGTTCATCTGAAGAACTAAATTCTTTATTCAATACCTCTCCTGCTTTTGCAGATTCTGTACCTGGTATAGACATTTCATCACTAAAAGACGGTCCTAAACTTAATGCTGCAACTGCGATAATAATAAGAATACCGATCGTTCCTAATATAACTCTCTTTTTATGATTAGCAGCCCATTTCCCTAATTTATAAAGATATTTTGCCATACTTAACTCCCTTCAATACCACTATTCTGTGACCATTTATTATTTTGCTTAAAATCCAACCATAATGCTTCACATGAAACCCACACTAAGTTAGATGTAGTCTTTTCAACTTAATATATGGATAGCAATTCACCATATTGGCCTCACCACCTTTATCCCTATTCTAGTATTATATTGCTCTCTCATTATGCCCAAATGGGCAACTACTTTAGTTAAATTAGTTATTTATTTTTAATAGCAATGGGCATAACAAAAAGTGCCCTCCATGAAATAGAGGGCACTCAATGATAATAAACTTTTTAATTATTTACACATGGATAAACCCTTCATTAATAGCAACCGCTACAGCTTCAGCTCTTGTATCCACACCTAACTTATTATATATGCTTGTTAATCTTGCTTTAACTGTTCGCTCTGCAATCCCAATATCGTTTGCTATCTCTTTACTGGTAAAACCCTGTGAAACTGCTTGTAAGATTGTAAGTTCCTTTTGTGTTAATTTAACTTTCGGCATCATTTTTTCTGCAAACTCATATTTTTTTATCCTTGCTTCAATTTCTGGTTGTAATAGTGTTTCTCCTTGTATTACAGAATCCATTGTTTGAAACAAGTTTTCTAAACTTGTATCTTTTAATAAATATCCTTGAGCCCCTGCCTTGATTCCCTCTGCCATTAGTTTATCCTCATTATAAGTGGTAAGAATTACGATTGGCATATCGGGTTCTACTCGTTTTATTTCTTTGATTGCATCCAAACCACTCATAACGGGCATATACAAATCCATTAATATAACATCAGGATTTAAACTCTCTGTAAGCGTTATGGCCTCTTTTCCATTTTGTGCTTCCCCAATAATTGAATATTTATCACTAGTTTCAACTAATAATTTCAATCCCTCCCTAACCATAAGATGATCATCCACAATTAGCACTTTATATACCATTTACTCTCCTTCTTTCAACGGAATATAAATTTTTATAATTGTTCCCTCTTGTGGTTTACTATCAATGGATAGTTCTCCCCCTAAAATCCGTACTCTTTCTTGAATTCCAAGTAATCCGTAATGCCCAACCTGTTTCACTTTTTCCTCCATATTGAATCCAACTCCATCATCAATTGCTAGTAAAAATAACTTAGTATCTTTTACTGCGAGTGTTAACCACACTTTCTTTGCTTTAGCATGCCGAGCTGTATTTGATAAACATTCCTTAATAATTCGTAGAGTATGTTCACATATAGTATTTGGCAACTGTTGAGCAACCTTGTAATTTAGTTGACAGTCTAACCCAGTTGCAATTGTGAAATTTTGAACTTCATCTAAAATAGACTGTTGAAAATCGTACTCTTCCTTTGAATGTTGCCTTAGATTATCAATTGCAAGTCGTGCCTCAGACAAAGTTTCACTAACTCTCTCCATTGATTGTTTTACAATGTCATGGGCCCTATGATAATTTTCTTTGTTTAAATGTGCATTGGTAGCTTCTAATTGCATTTTTAGTCCTGCTAATCCCTGAGCAAGTGTATCATGTAAATCTCTAGCAATCCGTTGGCGTTCATTTTGTAAGGTAAGCCTTTCAACCTGTTGGTGGGCAAATTCGAGCTCTTCTAATATATACTGCGTCCTTATTCTGGAGTTTACCTGTTTGAAAAATATAGCTGCATAAGCAATGCAAACAATCATTGCAGGTATAGTTATTAGCAAATAGGCTTCAAAAAAGTCCGATGATACAAGTACTATGGTATTAAGTGCAAAGAGCATACTGATAATTATATAAAGGTATGCTTTTTTACGTCCGGTTGTTCCTATTACTTGGCCTATGAGTAGTGGGAAAAGTGCAATACTTACAGTAGGAATATCCTGCATAATAAATGCACTAGTATACACGATTAAAGACTGTAATAAAAAGTATAACCAGTATCTTTTTGGCAAGAACAAGTTTGAATGCCAAAATAATAATGTAAAACCTAAAATTAGAATAGTAAAAATAATATATTGGATTATTGGCCCGTTATTATGAGTTAATAGGAAAATTGATATTGTATATGCAACTATAATCCAGATAACTCCTGGAATCCTTACAGCAATCATATTGTTGTATTCTCTTTCCTTTAGCGACGTATCGTTAGGCATATCTGTAATATCACATCCTTCAAAACTAATATAATATAAAGTTCTCTTGTATGTATGCCCAAAAGGGTACTTTTCCATTAGTTTAATCAACATTTTTTTACAAACATGATATTAAACCTGCTGTATTTATAGGAAAAACTCTACAAAATAAATGTAGAGTTTTTCTTCAGCCAAAGTTGTTTAAGGTTTCATTAAATATTATTTATAACACATACTGCTAAGCATTAATTATTGCGCCACCATCTATAAAGAAAGTTTGTCCGGTCAAATTCCTCGAAACTTCGCTACTTAAGAATTGTACAATACAACTTGAGCAATAACTTTATATGCATTACCGCAGCCACCAATCACTGTTTCTTTCGGGGATCACATTATGATTACGACATTGCTTGTAAATAGTTATACAAGTGACATTTAATAAATTGTGAAATAATGTACTTACACAATCCTGCCATTTTAGTGACACAGCAAAAATAGAGTAATAATCCAGTTTGACTCAACGCTCCCTAAAATATCAACTGCTTTTTTTTCTATTCCCTGAATCGGCTACACTAGGTTGATAGGATTTAACGCTTACTTGTAGATTCATAGCTACTCCGATAAGACTCATGAGTTTATTGTTAAAATGAATCCCTCTAAGGCTTTAGGGGTTCATTTTTTTATCTGGAACCGCTTTTTATTCACCTTATTTAATTCCATTCATGTTGTTTATTCGCAACAAAAAAAGCCCTCTAAAGGCTCTAGTTGTTTCCTCGTCTATTTACAGTTCATATAACAATGGCTGTGTTACATCTAGCAGCATATTAGGTCAAATAAATGTTTTTCCGTAGGAGCATATATCATGGAATAGTTCTTCTTCCTTAAAAGACAACTAAAAAAAAGCTCCCTTTTCTTCCTACTATTCACTAATTTTGTTTTAATTTAAAACTATACTTATAGTTGTTTTACCTGATCTTTTGTTTTCGCATCCATTGAGTAGCAACCCATTTTTCTCCTTTGATAACAGGAGCTCCACCATGTAAGGTTAACTCATTTAAATATTCACTATTATAAAAGTATTCAAAATAGACAGCGCTTCCTTTTTTAGGGGATATGGACAGATTTAATTTTGGGAAATAGGTTTCTCCACCTTCTTCCACATCATTCAAATAGATAACGAGTGTGCTAATTCTATTGTTTTTAGCAGCTTTACTAGCAGAATTAAAAAAATCATAATGGGCTTTATATTCTTGACCGGGTGTATATCTAAGAATTTGTATACCTTCAGCATGTTCAATAGGAATACACATAATATCGGAAATTCTTTTTTCTAATTCTTCAAGAATATCGTTTTCGCTCTCTTGGAAAAACATACTACTACTTGTTCTAATTTCATTCACTTCTTCTTCTCCAGTAGAACTAATCTTAGACCGTTTTAATTTATCTTTAGAAAATTCAATTAATTGATCGCATTCTTGATTGCTTAAAACTTTATCTAAAACAACTATTAGAGGTTCTTCAAATTTAGTAACAATATTAATTTTTCTGTCATCTACAATAATGTGATTTCCACTTTGATAAAAAATGGTTTCTTCATGGATACTTTTTGTCATTTGTTTCACTCCTTATAACAATTTTATTGAATTAATGGCCCTTACAACACCGTATTTCAGTCATGTGTTGTTTCCGCAACATTTTATTATTTTATTCAAAAAATCCTACCGTGCTAAACAACGTCTTGTTTATAAAGTACCATAAAAAACAAATTATTCCTATAAATAACACCTATTGATACGGCAATAAAATAGTACAGAAATACGAAAAAACAGTGATCTCTTAAACACTGTTTTTTCTTAACTGTTCCTGTCTTAGGGTAATATTTCTTGTAGAACGAACTTCACTAAATAAACAAACATTTATCTCTTAAATACGCAGTTTCACGCAATAAGTTACGCGTTAACTGATAAAATAAGCGTTAATCCTTCTTATATTGAAAATATAATAGAATAAAAAAAACGTCTAATCCCATATATACCAAGGGTTTAGACATTTTTATTGTTGAGAAAATATAAGCGTTTATGTTAATTTAGCGCATACTTGTTCTATGATTCTATTTCTATACCATAACCCTAACATAAATATTTAAATTGCTGATTAACATTGCCTATTTAAGTTACCCTTAAACTAGCTATTCATGCATCTATTAGTACAATGTTCTTGCTTTGGTAATGAGACATTACAGAATATAAACGAGTCGATTGATTCTCCCCCCTTAACTCTTAGGGTGATTAGATCAAATATAATCCCCCCTTATTGCGTTAAAGTCCCCGTTTCTTTAAGTACAATCCTTCAGAAACTTATTAATAAGTTCATTTATTATAGGAATGCTGCCACGATAGTAAGATAAGATATTTATTTTGTTAACAAACTTTAGAATCAAAAGATTAGTATTAATGAGTTATAGTTCTTTAGCTTCCTAAAATAGAAAATTTCTTTCAATTATAAATACCTTATTACAATCTGTAATAAGGTATTGGCATGATTAACAAAGTATTTAAAAGAAATTAAAGGTTGAACTAACTTACTTTTTTAGTACTCACCTCTAATTCTTCTGGAGTTTTTAAGTAAGGTGTTAGAATGGCACTTAATATATAAAATCCCGCATAAATGAACATGACTACACCAGCCCCGAATGGTTGAAAGAAAAGAGTCACAATAGCAGGAGCAATAAACGTACTTAACCCCGCACCTAAGTTAAGAATAGACATTGCAGCACCTTTATTATCTGGAGCTAATAGTGGGAACAATGCTGATAAAGGAACATATCCAGCCATTGCAACTCCACATAGACTAAGGGTTGCTGTCATTAACCAATAATTATGACCAATCATTTGTGGCATAAAGTAGACCAATATTAGCACAGCGGCATAAAAGTATCCACCAACCCATTTAATAGTAGTTCTCCAACCCCATTTATCTCCTAGATATCCAAACAGTAAGTTAGCAAAAATCGCAACAGTAAACACTGTGGACCACATACGAAGCCATTCAGTTGTTGAATATCCAAAATCTAATAGATAAATTGGCAAGAAGAGAAGTAATCCATATTGAGCAAAACCATTAATTGATTTTACTACTAACCCTAAAGCGATTATCGGTCTCTTTAATATTGTTATCGCTTTCGCAAATTCAGATAAAGAGATCTGTGTAATCTCAGAAGTCGGAACTTTGTCTTTGTTTATAACAATTGCTAAAAATGCACCTATCACAGTAAAAAAGATTCCTGACCAAAGAACATTTATATGACCTAATACCGGAATAAAGAGAGACGCATAAAATGGTCCTGCGACACTAAGACCTAGAGAAAACATAAACCAAAACCATCCAGCAGCTCCACTTCTTCGTTCTATTGGTGTACTGTAATTTATCCAAACTAAGAAGGAATAAGCAAACATAGGATAACCAAATCCTCTAATAGCATAGAATGGAATCATTAGTGAAAGATTTAATGAATACATACCTAATCCAATAAATCCAACACTCCCTACCAAGAAAGCGATTACACCAAACAGCATAGCTTTACGTGGTCCGAGAGTCTGAACAAATACCCCTGAAAGCCATGCTGAAATTGTAACAGTAACACCGTAAACAGTGATTAACAAGGAGGCATGTGTGACAGACATGCCTTCTTCCACTAAATATGGAACAATCCATGCCTGCTCGATACCATCACCGATCATAAATAACATTAAACCGATGTATCCCCACAATAAATTTTTAGGCAATCCAATTTTTTCAATCATGTTTTTCATCTCCTGTCTTTACTAAATTTTATGATAGGAAAGAGTCTAATAAAAATTGCTGTACTTTCACGCCATTTTTTTCCTTGATAAGCTGTTCTATATTTTCCATTCCTATTTTCGATATTAACTTATCCAGCGCCTTATAAATTTTTATATTTTGTTCACATTCAGCAACAGGGTCTTCTCTAAGTGGGAATGTATCAAAATAAATAAGACCTGTATAACTATATTTTTTTGCATAATAGATAAATTCTAAGGTTTGCATAAGATGAACACTGCCTAACATAATTCCATCATCTGCATCCTTGTATCCATCATTTAAGTGAAATCCCATTAAACGATTTTTTCGTGCCGCTAGTGCAACAGAATAAGCCGGATTCTCTTTCTTCATCAACATATGACAAAAATCCAGAGTAACTCCTACATTAGGCAGTCCTACCTCTTCTACCAGTAATAAAGATAAACCAATGTCCCCAACAAGTGAAAATGATCTAGGTTCATAAGGCTTATATTCAAAACTTAAATTCATTTCTGGATATTCAGAAGCTATCTCTTTTAATGCAGATACTGTTTGATTCCATGCTTCTTCATAATCCAACTGAAAGGAATAATCAAATCCATCATTAGCAAGCCAAACAGTTGTAGTTGATCCACCAAGTTGTTGGCAGACTTCAATAGCTTCTTTTGTAGTTTTAATTGCTTCTCCTCTTATTTTTTCATTACTATTTGTAAATTCTCCATTTAAGTAGGTATCGTCAAATCGTAAAGCAATACCACTTACTTGAAGATTAAACTGAGAAATAGCCTCTTTAATTTCATTTAAGGTATTAGTTTTAAAATGTTCTGGATAATTAAGTTCTACATGTGTTAACCCATTTACGGTTGACATTCTTTCAATGAGATCAACAGTGGTCAATTTTTTATCTTTTGGAAAAAATAATTCTTTTTGAGCTTTAAATGAATTTAAGCGTGTAGAAAATATCATAACATCGTGTCCCCTTTTTCTTTTCATTACATATAAAACAGACTAAGCAATTCCATATGATTGTACTTACAGTCTATAAACACTTTACTAATTTGTAAACGAAAATAAATTATACTACTGAAAATATTTTATATGAGGCTAAAACAGCTAAAAAATTTTACTTTTGTATTTTATAAAGTAAAATTTATATAGTTTTCTTTTATTGGAAATGGTGATATTATTAACTCAAATAATCTATGGAAAGGAGACAAAAGAAGATTGAGCCAAAAAACATTATCTGGAAAAGAATGTATATTACTTGCGCGTAGTATCTCTCCTTCTCTTGGCAATAAGGAAAGAAGAGTAACTTCATTTATTAGCAATAACTACCAAAAATTAGCTGAAAGTACAATAAGTGAGGTTGCACTCCATCTAAATGTAAGCGAAGCCACTATAACGAAAGTATGTAAAAAACTAAAATGCAAAGGCTTTTATGATTTGAAAAAAGCCATAGAATTATACGTCAATGGTCAAAATGAGGACGAGAAGAATGATTTGGATTCAGAATTTTCGAGGAAAGATTCAAACAAAGTCATTCTAGAAAAGGTCATGTTAAATGCTATTCTTGCTATACAGGATACACTAGATATTGTGGATTATTTAGCTTTTGATAAAGCAGCTGAAATATTTCGAAATAAGTCAGAGGATAAGAAAATATTTTTAGTTGGAAACGGTGGGTCTGCAATACTTTGTGAAGATTTTCAACATAAACTGCTTAAAATTGGCATCTTTGCCCATGTTTATAAAGACACTCACATGCAATATATGTTTACTTCACTCGTAAATAAAGGAGATATTGTCTTAGGAATCTCTCACACAGGAGCTACCAAAAACATTGTTCAAATCCTAAAATTGGCTCAACTTAAAGGTGCTCACACGATTAGCCTCACCAATTATATGAATAGTCCTATTACAGAAGTAGCAGACGTGAGTCTAGTTTCCACAGCCAAAAATCATCCCATCACTGGGGAGAATGCTTCTGCTAGAATTGTTCAACTGAGTATTCTAGATGCTTTATATACTAGTTTAACTTTAAAAGATTCAGGTGGTTCAAACAAAAATTTAATGTTAACCAGTGATGCAGTAAAACAATATCGTCAATAGGAGGAACATAATGAAGAATCAACAGGTGGTTGTGATTGGAAGTCTTAACTATGATCTACTACTAAAACAAAAACGCTTACCTCAAAAAGGGGAAACCTTTATGGCAGATAGTTTGATTCAAGGTCCAGGAGGTAAAGGAGCAAACCAAGCTGTACAATGTGCTAAATTAGGATTAAGAACGTCAATGATTGGAAATGTTGGGGAAGATAGATTTGGCGATGCGTTAATCGGATCTTTACAAGCATCAGGTACTAATGTTGATTTTATAAGTAAGAAAGGAACAACTGGTATGGGGATTGTAAATGTTCTTCCTGATGGAGACTATCATAGTACCTTATTACAGGGAGCAAACTATCTTATTACAAAAGAAGATATTGATCGAAGCTTAGATGTTATCAATAGTTGCCAATATATATTGCTACAACAAGAAATCCCAAGCGAAATAGTAGATTATATAATTGAAAAAACCAGAGACATAGAATGCCAGATTGTTTTAAATAATGCACCAGCCCGTGAAATTAATAAGATAAGTCTATCTGCTATTAATATACTTGTTGTTAACGAAACCGAAGCTGAGTTTATGAGCGGTTGTCAAATAAATTCTATTAAAACTGCTCACAAGGTTGCTGAATCCCTAGTAAGTAAAGTAAAGGATTTTGTTATTTTAACTTTAGGTTCTCTAGGTGTTGTGATTGCAACAAAAGAGGAAACATTTTATACACCAGCAAATAAAGTAGAAGCTATAGATGCCACTGGAGCTGGAGATTCCTTTATTGGTGCATTTGTCTTTTGTTTATTAGAAGGATATAACTTAAAAAAAGCGGCAAAATTAGCTACTTTAGTTAGCTCTATTACTGTCTCAAGGTCTGGAGGAAGTGAATCCTTTCCAACATTATCTGAACTAAAAGAGTTTACATTGTTACAAAAATTCTAAACTTAAAATTCTCTTATCTACTTAACATTAATTTTAACACTTAACCCCTATCCGTTCTGATGGGGGTTAAGTTTATGTCAAAAGACTATTAACTTTAATTCATCTTAGATTCATAACTAACACAGTGAATTTAATCTTGTAAAACAGTTACAAACACGTTTCTCTTAAATACGAGGTTTCACGGAATAAATGAACGTTAGCTCTAAAAAATAAGCGTTAATCTCTTAGATAAAAATGAGAAAATAAAGAGCATCTAACCCTTTTTATCTTAGGGTGATTAGATCA
>Ga0209463_1001027_pt1 | contig 18123 bp, 21 predicted proteins | sample AgamicMgSfrz_FD_187169 | JGI IMG/M metagenome (GOLD analysis project Ga0209463, IMG submission 187169) | Agave microbial communities from Guanajuato, Mexico - Mg.Sf.rz (SPAdes) (version 2) | ecosystem: Host-associated > Plants > Phyllosphere > Phylloplane/Leaf | place: Guanajuato, Mexico... | reverse complement strand
AAGAATAATTTGGAGAATAATTTTAAAGCCGACACAAATAAAAAAACCTTCTTTCAACAAGAAAGAAGGTTTTTTAGTATGCTAGCGACAGGGATCGAACCTGCGACCTCTTGCTTACCATGCAAGGACAAGCATAAATACTTATATATCAAGAAGTTTAGCAGTCCTAAAACTCACTAACCTCTTCACGATTCAATTTGATTAATTCAAGTATAATATGGTTGTTTTAGGAAGTAAAGAGGTTTATTTATTATCTTAAGATTTGATGTTAACTTCTAATATACCAATTTTTGAATAATTAAGATTCATAACTGTCCATGTTTCACCATACATAGTAAATTCACTGTCTAAAACAAACTTCTCACGATTAGTTTCATTATCCTGTACCTTTATAATAAATTGATTATCAATTGTATTAATTGCTTCATTTGTTGAAACAGATAATGTTTTCTTATCTACAATTGCTGATATGTAGTCAGTTCCAACTACTTGTTCTTCGTACACTGGTCTTCCTGTGTATGGATCAGTTCCAATTAATACTTGTTCAACTCTAGGAATCTCAATATCACCGTTACAATTCCTCATAATAACCTTATACTTGCCACCACGTTTTTCTAATGCTTCAGAAGTAACTAGATATTTATTAGCATTCCATTCTACTAATGAACCACGACTAATTAATTCAGGTGAATGTATGTAACGCTCTTCAAACTCTCCAATTGATTTATTTGTAATCAATACCTTGTCTGCAACACCATTAACTGTTACTGATTGACCTGTTTCGTTAATAAGAAATGATAAATCTCCATCTTGGAAATCAAATAAATTAAACATACGTTCACTCCCTTAATTACTGAATAGCATGAAGAAGTTACCACTGTCTTTAGTATCGTCATCTTGCATAACTCTGATTTTGCGCTCTAAGTCATGAATACGTGTGATTAGGTTGTTGTGGAAGTAAGATACAGATGTATCATCAATAGTGTAGTTCTTCATAGTTTGAGGGTTATTAGCAATACCTTCTAGGATGGATAAAGCAGTACGATAGATATTACGTTTAGTCGTAGCAGATTGAGGACTATATTCTTCATGGGGGTGTAAATCGTTTTCTTGTAAATGTATAGATGCCTCATCTTGTTCTATATTGATACCTCTAGTTTCCATTAATAATCGTTGTAAGTTTGTCATTTAGACACTTCCTTTCAATAAATAAAAAAAAGCATTCACTAAATAGTGAACGCCTTTAAACATTTTAAATTAAATACGTTTATCTAAATCGTTTAAATATTCAACAATACTTGTAACTTGTGATTCGTCATTATGAAGACGATAAAAAAATGTAGGGTTAATATTGTTAAGTAAGTTTTTTATCTCACTTATGTCTTCTTTGATATTATTAATTTGTGTTTTTAAGAACAATACATCATTTCTTCTCTCTTTATTAATAATATCTAATTCACCATCACTATCTATAATACATTGACATTTATCCTTATAGGGTCTTAATTCCCGAACGTATAAAGTTTCATATTCCTTATTTTTAATAACTATATGTAGTTCAAATGCTTCTTTGTTTACTGTACACTCTACTTCAAAAGTACTTCCTTCAACTGTGGCAGTTATTTCAAATATAGAATCGCTATTTCCCTTTTCACTTATTAAAAATCCCTGTTCTTTAAAAAATGACTTAAATCCTTCTATCCCTTCATTAAGGAAACTAGATTTTTGAGAAAGAAATTTTTCACTGTTTTCATATTCATAATTTAAATTATTATAATCCTTTAACAGCCCTTTTAATTCTGCTAATAATTCCTGTTTTATCTTTTCTTCTTGAACTTTTTGTTGTTCTTGTTCTTTTATATCTTTAAAACTCACATATATCACTCCTTTTTTTTAGTACATACAAAAATTCGACATATAGGAGTAATACCCTGTTTAAAAATACCTAAATTGACAATATTTTTTTCTTGTATTCATTAAATTCTTCATCTGATAAGATACCTTCTTTATGTAAATCAGATAATTTCTTTAATTCATCTGCAATAGAAAAATTATCTGATTGATTAATCGTAGTTTCCTTATGTTGTTCATATCTTTTTCGGTCTTCTTTATCTACTTGTTGAATTATGACCTTTAATAATCCATGCCAATCCATTGAATCAGCAGTTGCTTTCTTATACCTATCGTCATATTTTTTAACACTTGATAGTTCATAAAGGAAATAAATCAATTTCACTGGATTTTGAGTATCATTCATAAGCACTTTTAAAGCAATTTTACTAAATTCATTATCTGAGGTAGTACTACCAGATAAACCACCAATGATAGCACCTACCCCACCTGCTAAAACTCCACCAATTAAAGCACCACCAATTTGTGATCCTCTAGATGTCTTGGTTACTGTTTCACCATCTTGTAATATCTCTGTTTCTAACAAATCTTTAAAACCATAAAGTGTGTAATCATAACTAAAGTCCTTAGAAGTATTTTTAAACTTATCGATACCTTTTACAGTGTTTTCAATGAAACATATTTTTTGATTCGTCTCATCTATTGCGATTACTGACTTATAATCTTCAGAAATATAGTATCTATCCGTTTCAAGATTTTCAACTTCTATTACTTCTTCAAGTTTATCAACAATCTTATCAATAATTTCTTCTTTATCTTTTTGTGCTGCACTTGATAATCTTGCTATAGTCATCCCTATACATGCTAAAACCAAAAGAGCCGTTAATACAACCCAGTCAGTATCTCCTGCTAATACAGTAAGTATTAAAAAAACTATAGTTAAGATCCCCCAAGTCCTAAAGTCCTTTAATATTTTCTCTAAATCCATTTCCATCCCCCTTTTATAATTATTTTCAATAGAAAACGCTCACCATATTGGTGAACGTTTAAATAATTGTATTATTTATAGATAATTACAGCAGCAAATGATTCATTTTCCCCATCATATGCACCAGCAATTTTTAAATCAACAAATTCTCCTTCTAATTCTGATAATACCTGATTAATCTTTTGTTCTAAGGAATATGATGCAGTTGCTTTTACAACTTTAACTTTAGTCATAACTATCTCCCCTTTCTACCTACTAAAATTCGATAGATAGGAGTAAAATCCTGCTAACAAATGCCTATTAACGGATTTTTTTCGTGGGTGTGTAAAATGATATGCTAAGAGGAATTTTTATAAAAAAGGGGTATCGCCTAATGAATATTAATGCATATATACCCTCTATAATCCAAATGGAATATGCATTCCATTCCAACATTGGTTCCGAGAACATATTTTATGTAAACTAGGAATTATTCTCACTTACAAATAACCCTTGATATAACAACGTTTACCTGTAAAGTATATTAACTTGACTTTTATAGACACTATTTTAAATAGATTATTCATTTCATACATTCACCCTTACAAACATTGATATAACAGCATTCCTCACTGTATATTGCTTCTAACACCACACTTTTACCCATCACTAACTATTCCATACCATCCATTAAATATCATGAATAAAATAATGCATAAGAATCTGACAGGCATAATATTAAATTTTAAAAAATTGAAAGCAAGACACACTTTGAAACTCTCTTTTTTATTATTAATATTCCCTACTGGGTAACATGAACGTGCAAGACAACATTATACTCTTCACAATTAACCTTGAGATATAGGTATTCTTATTAAATCTCACACGCTCAACACTACCTTTATTCAACTAATTATCATCATCCTACTTATGCAGTATCTTTATTAGCCACATTACCATCATTACTACCCTGCTCAACATCTGCTTTACCACTTTGACCATTTACCATATTTACTTTATCTTCTTTGTCCTTTTCACTATTTAACCTTTTCAATTCTTGTTTAGCATTGGACGTATAAGGAGATTGTTCTAACATGGACTCTTGACTGATACCTTTAATCTCTCTTAACGTTTTAAGGTTATTTATAATTTCACCTTCATTTTGTGGCATAGCATAGTGGAATACCATATCAAGCGACTCATACACATCATCACTGAATACAGCACCAACATAAGATAACAACACACGTATCTTCTCATGACGTTCTTCTAATCCATCACGCATAAATGATTCATTCAATCCTGCTTTCAACTCAGCCAATGAATACAGTAACTTAATAGATACTTCACTAAGGTTAGATATGTCTGTCTTATTCATCGACACAGCAGGCGTGCTGCTCACATCTAATAAGGATTGTAGTAATGTCTTGTATACTGATTCAAATGCTTCTGTATCTACTTCACCTGTGACGAACTTAAAGTCACCATCTAGATCTAAACGTATACCCCCTCCTACAATATTCTTATCTATTCCCTCACCTTTCAAATCTTGACCTACTACTACAGGAATAGGGTTATGAAACTTATGTATACTATCCGTAAATTTGCTCAATAGTTCTTCCATGTTGTCTAATATAGCGATGTAATCCTCTAAATCAGAACGTCCTTCAACCTCATTCAATTCATTATTATCATTACGATACACTACAGGTAGCCCACTTAAATTAATACTACGACTAACTAAATGGTGCTCTCCACCTTCATTGTTATACTGCTCTACATACTCATTAGAATAAACAGTATAATATGAGATATTATCATGTATGTACGCTTCAATGAATCCAATTAAAGTATTCGTATGGTCATAGATTGGATAACCTTCAGTTGGATCAATAATATACGATTTAATTTCATCACCATCTAAATATAGATACTCATATACCTCACCAAACTTAGCAACCTTTTCAAGTATCTTCTTATTCAGTCGGTTGTACTTCGCTTTTTTATTAACCTTCTGGAATGCTTCAACTACTTTCTTATCACCTGTTAAACTGATTGGATTCTTTAAAAGAAATGAGGATTGAAAGTTGAGGATTGTTTTAGCATATTGGAGGATAATCTTCTTTGGCTCAATATCTTTACCATTGTACTTATATGACGGTAGATAGTTAATCTTATGGTCGCCATTTAAATACTCTTTTAAGTTATTTACCTTATGTATTCTTTGTTGATGTTGATACTTTGACACTTCATCAATGTACCAATGTGGTTCACCTTTATAATAGGTGTTTGCATATTCTCTTAAGTTCATTGTTTCAACTCCTTATCAAATTTCTACATAATAAATATTTCGTTTCATTGCTTGTATTGCCATTGCTGTAGCGATTACCAAATCATCATGTAGACCATCGCCTTTTTTGTTACCCATCTTGCCGCCGTTGTCTTGATATATTTTCATTTCTTCTAACAATGTAATACATTCAAGATTAATGAAACCTAGCTCAAATTGTTCTTTAAAATCTTCGATGGCAATAGGTTTAGATACATTAGTCGTTTGAAAGCCAAATTGTGATGTTTTCTTACCTTGTTCATTAAATAAACGTTGTCTATATAGATTCATATAGCCATGATCTTTACGCATTTTCTCTAATACAGGTAGACCATAACTATTACGCTCCACACAAGTAAAGGCATAGTTGTAATACCGACATAGTTCATCCATTAATTCTGCAAACTGATAAGTAGGAATATCATTTGAATACCAAGAACACACTTGCTGTCCATCATTATCAAAGATTACGCATGTTGAATTATCACCTTTAACACCTGCTGCAACATCGATTCCTGCATAATGTCTTGCTTTTTCTTTCGGTAATTGGAAGATAAATAAGTTTTTATTGAGGTATTTATGTAATTTATGAGGGATTTGTAGTTTTGCTTCTCTCGTAGCCATAGGAGGGATAGCACTCTGTATACGTTGCATAATCTTTTCCATGTCAAAGATAGATTTATGAGTAGTTAAGAATGCTTCGTCTGGATTAGAAGGAAATTCCTGTTTGAACTTATCCAATGAGTTTAATTCAACATAATGTCGTCTAAACATTAATTGTTTGAATGACGCTCCTTGTTGCTCATGTAGATATAGTTCTTCAAACTCTAAATCATTCTTACTTAAACGTCTTCCACCATTATGTGACTTATACCATGCTTCAGCTTCATCAAACTGGTGTTTAAATTGTTTATGGTACGCTTCTGCTAACCAACTATAGAAATGTGCTTTCCATACTGATTCCTTACTTCTAAATGCTTTTGTAAACATTTTCTGGTACTCATTTAAACCATTGGCTGTGGATTCAATAATAATTGCTGAATCTGGATTCTTTGCTAGTGCAGGTATAGCAGCACCAATAATTTCTGCTTGCTTACTCTCTGGATAGAAAGCCATTTCCGAGAAGTGAATTAATTGAAAGGTGTTACCACGAAAACTGTCTTCTCCTTGTGCTGTAGCCACTACAATACGACTCCCATTATCTAATGACAATTCATCCCTGTTATTTATCTCAATGCCTGGGAAAATGCCTTCATCTACAAAATCTTTATGCGGTAATGATCTATACATTTTCTTTAACTTAGTGAACAATGATTTTGTAACGTTATTATGGTGAGTAACAATTATGTATGATGTATTGGGCTTAGTACACGCTAGATAAAGCATGTACGCCAATGAGAAGGTTGTGAATCCAATTTGTCGTCCCTTTAGGATAATATTAAATTTCTGTTTATCATTTAAAAACTGTTCTTGCTCTGCATTTAATACGAATGGTATTGAATTATTTTCATTATCAATTATCTCAATGAAATTCTTTGAAAATAACCGAAAGTCACCAAGAATCTTTTTAAGTCCGCGAAACATGCTATTACCCCTTTCTAAAAAGAAAAAGACACCCAAAAGGATGTCTTAATCAAGAATTAATTTTCTACTAGGTTTCGTCTCTTCCTCTTTCACCGTAGGTTTGAATACCTCATTTGCAATCTTAGAACTCTCATTAATTTCCTTATGTAGTTTGATAAAGTTATTTACATCCTCACCCTGCTTCGCTTTCTCCAATACTGCTTGATACACTTCATGTAAATCGTTAGCCGTTTGAGTACCTAACATTAACAATAACAATGCCTTATACTCCTGTGACTTTTCCCATTTAATGAATCCATTCATTGTTTTACGTTCTACAGCTTTCAAAAATTCTTCCTCTGTTTTCTTAAGTGCTGTACGGTCAAACCTTAAATCATGCTTCCATTTGAAGTATTCTGCTTTCTTGTCTTCTACCTGTTTCAATGCGTCATAAATATTCATGCTATTTCTCCTCTCTTAATTAATGATTTTTCAATATCATCTAATATTTCATTTAAAGTTCTTTTATCATTAATTAAACTAATAGCCGAATCACATAGTAATTTTGTACGCTCATTATGTAGTTTCTCTTGTATCCTTGCTTGTTTGCGACTTTCGTTCATATCATCAATGAGGGATTGTAGTTTTGATATATTTTCTTGTAATTGATTAATTGTATTTTGCATATGATTACCTCCAAGAATAATGTTAAAAATACATTTCTTAAAAGGTGACAATTTGACCGTATATATAATATAGATAGTTATTTTCATATGTATATATTTAATTATTAATCAAAGGTTAATTAATCTATATTATATGTATAGTCATTCTGTCACCTTTTGAATTTTGTTAAAATGGTAATTGGTCAAGTGTTATAGTTACACCATATTTTTTAATGTCTTCTTGTTCACGTTTTTCTTGTTCTTTTTTTACTTTTTCCAAATATACTGAACGTTTCACAACTGTCATTTTTGCGTATTCAATTGGTTTATTAGTAAAATGTTCAATGTCATTTGTTATGTAAGTATTACTTTTACGCTGCTCTTTTGGTAGCCCTACTACGAAAGCATCTTGATTATGTATTCCTTGAACCATATTGTACTGTCTTACAGTTTTCAGCCATGTGAAAGCCGTTTTCTCAGGCATTTTTAATTGTTCAGCTAGCCCTTTCATCGGTACATCATATCCATTGAACATCTGATTCTTCATTTTCAAGAATGAATAAATATAGAACCCTTTTTCACCAACATTTTTATTGGACATGCAATACATAAATACTTCAAAAGGAACTTCAAACGTATTTTCAATTTCAAAGAATGTACCATCTTCATAACCGTGCTCATATTCAACTTTCCATTCAGGATCAAGTATATTTCTATGATGCCCTCTAATTGGAAGTTTAGCTTCAAAATTGCTGGGTGGTCGAAGGTACTCATAGATTTCACTATCATGGCTATAGTCACTGAGATATGTAAATTCAAGTCCTTCTTCTGTAAGAGAACTATGCAAAGGGTAATCCTTACTTGTTTCAAGATACTTTATCTCTTCAAGTAGCCCACCTTTAGCAGTTATGTATCTTAAACGTGTATTACCTTTCTTGCCTAATAAGTTCATAATATTAGATTGTGATAGCTCACTCAGCTTAACTTCACCGTACTTACCATTTCTCCAAATCCACGTTGTTAAATAGATATATGAGTAAGCAAATGCTCTATGTTGCACGTTTTCTATTACTTTTAGTTCTTCAAAAATATCATTTGGCAAGTAAATTTCACTCTCCTTACCGTGATACTCTAAATGATTTTTAATTTCCTCGTATGTTAGCATAAGGAATACCTCCGATTAACTTTTAGATTTTATTTTTGGTATGATTTTTTATATAAAATAAGGGTTTTACTTACTATTTAGGGTTTTGTACTCATCAAGTGCCTTTTGTAAATCAGCACTAATTTCATATAAGCTAAATGGTTTTTGAGTTTTCATATCTTGAGCCACTGTAATAAAACGAATGCCTTTGTAACTTAGAAAATCTGAAACCTTTTTCGAATAGCAAAAGAAATAATTTTTATTTGTTGTCATATTAAATTCCTCCTTAAAATAAAAGAGCCACGTTTGCACGTAGCCCTCAGTCGACATATGTATATGAAGCATAATTTTCACCTGTAAAAGCTAAGGAAATAAGTTTATCTTTAGGCGGTAATCCCTGTTCTAACTTACTTCCTTTTCTCTTACACTTTTTAATTAATTTAAAATCTTGCTCAGGCAAATAAATCTTCCAATCAAACTTTTCTTGTAAAACTTCATAATTAATCATGGAAAATAATTCGCCACTTTTTTTAATAGTAATTTCATTCTGTAAGCCATAATAAGTTAGGACTTTATAGTAGTAGTCCATATCACGACTTTTTAATGTATCAATTAGTTCTGTGTAACCTAATCTTTCTAACCAATCTGTGTGAGTTTTATTAAACGCTGAAACAAAGTGACCTTTGAATGCTGTATCTACAGCTAAGAGGATTTCTCTTGCATGTGGATCTTGGGGTAGAGGAATGTCATAAAGGGACATTATTAATAGGAGTGTACTCATGCCGTACTTCTTACTATAATTATCACGGCTAATGTTGAAAGGAAGATTTGGATTTGCACAAAGTTTGTTGTATGAATCATCATGACTCATTTTTGTAAGGTGATTATCAAAACACCTAGCTTTTTTAGTGAATGCCATATCTACTCCTATTGGTTTTAATCCTGTTTTTTCATATCTATAGAAGTTTTTGAAATCATAAAAGTAGTTTGTTTTCCACTTACCATCTGTTATCTCCTCTAACAAATTACAACTTAATAATGAATCTACATCGTTACCTAACATTAAATCGTACTCTAAATGAGTTTCATCAATCCATGTTGGAAATAATTCTTTGATTTCTTTTTTCATAATAGAAGCGAATATCGTTAATTCGCTCCTTGATTCAAGTACTGTCGATTTCTTTGCATAAAAAAATCTCCTTGAAACCCTATTTATACTTAGGGTAAGCAAGGAGACGATTTACGTCTTATTCACTTTTTGACACCATCCTTTGATTAATTTTTAAATTTTATAGTTATCAATAAATTCTCTATATCTCTTTATCTTTTCTTTTGTCATTCCACGCTCATTGTTCTCATACCTACTAATTAGCGACTGAGAACAACCAACATATTGTGCTATTTTATTCATTCTAATTTTTAACTGTTTCCGTTTTAGGAAGTATTCTTCTTTTTTTGTAATCACCATCTTTCTCTCCTTTTAATTAAAGTAAATAAGAGGACACTGCACTACGCAAATGCCCCCTTATTGGATTATGTATTATTCTGAAACCGTTACGACTGCGAATGCTTTCTTAGAAGCAAATTTCAATGTAGATTCGGCAATAACTTGACCCTTCACATTATCACCAGTTTTAGCAAGTGGCTCGAAGTGTGGAGCACGCAGGTGAACAATATCAAGGTACGCATCGTTGAATACAACCATTTTATCTGCTGGAATATGTTTAGATAATACGAATTGTACTTTACCGTAGTTAGTAGCAATTTCATCTACTAATAGTCCGAAAGAAGTTGTTACGTGGTTATAACCGTAGCGATCTTTGTAGATTTCATCAATTTGTTCTTTAATATCAGCATTAACAAATGCATAGTAATTTCCTGCTGCTAAATCTTTTTCCCATAGGTTACGCATTACTTTCTTAATGTCTGCTTCTGTTACTGCACCTGTTACTGGTACTGCATTTGTAGGGTCAGCAAACTCTAATAAACCTGATAATTGACGTTTGTAAGGTGCTGTAGAACCGTCTGCTTTAATACCAACAATGAATTTCTTTTCCATATTCACTTTAAGTTCTAGCAATCTGTCAGCAACTTCTTCAGCAAATTGACCTGACTTCATTGCAACAGCCGTACCAGAAATTTGAGCACCTTTTTTGAAAATCTCAAGGATATTGCTTAATTCTGCTCTTGCTGTTTCAAAGTATTGAATTTCGTCTGAACCCTCAACAGCACTTAAATCATTAGTAGTATCAAGAGTTTTTTCTCTCCATGTGTACACAGTAGATAATGCTTTCTCAATATTTCCTTTTGCCATAAGCATAGATGTTAAAGGCGTATCTTGAATACCAATTACTGCAATTTCTTTCGCTAATGATACTTGCTCTAATTTTGTGAAGTTAGTAGATTTAAACATGTTTTCATTTCTCCTTTAGGTTTGAGTTATTTTATATTAACTGTCATAAAGACAGGTCTTACTTAAATAAACTTGCTAATTTTGAACCAATCATGCCTTTTGTGTCACCTTTTTGTTCAAATTGTGAGTATTCATCTGTTTGTTTATGATTCTCTGGCTTATAGGCAAGGTCTTTCTTAACATTATCTTCAATCTTCTTAACAAGCCCTTTGAATGCTTCAATTTCTTCTTGATTCTGAATAAAGTCAGCGAAATCACTTAGACCTGCCTCTTTAATAGCAAACTCTAATACTTGCTTATTAAACGCTTCTTGTTTAGCTTGAAACACCTTTTCTTCTTCTGATAACTCTTTAGGTTTATATTGAATAAGGTCGTCACGCTCTGCCAAAATAGCGTCATACTCTGCCTTTGAAACAGTTTCAACTTGTTCTTCTTGTTGTTGATTCTGATTATTTTCTTCCATGTTATCGCTCCTTAAAATTTGATGGGTATGATACCTCTTGTTAATATTGGTTTTTCCTTATGTACTCCTTTAAACTCAAAGACAATCTCTGTCTTATTATCTGGTAAAATATAGTCATAAAAATAGACACCCTCTTTTACTTTGTGGGTGTCATCAATATCATATTGATCTATTTGATTTTTATTAACATCAAAGATAGTTAACTTGATATTAGATGGGCTAACTGCAATATCATCAAAATCTTTAAAGTTCACTTGAAGGCGAACTGTATCACCACTAAAAGCCATCAAATCACCTCCACAAAAGAGTAATTTTCAATTATAAATGAATCTGAATAGTTTAGGTCTAGGGAAACATGTGAGGTATTTTCTTTTAATAAATTATTAACGTTTCTGACCTTAGAATTGATGTTAGAAGGATTGTCTTTATAGAACACATCAATAGTTATTTGTTTAGGTTTCTGATTGGAGATATATGAGGAAATTGCTGTTATACTATCTACACTAGATACATTAACCCTCTTTACTTTTACTTTACGCGTGTTTGTAGCAAAGATAGGGTTTATTTCAGACAAAACATTTACATATATGCTTCTGACACTTCTATTCTCCTGTGTAGATATTGAATACAATTTAGATATAAAACCATTACCAAACCTTTTAACATTTCTTACAACGTAATTAGAAGAACCGATATTTAAGGATGTGCTCGGCTGTCTTCGACTAGTTCTAACTGTACTCGACTGTCCGAAAATGGTTTCGACTGAACTCTGAACATTTGTAGATACAATTTGAATAACTGTATGGTCAAATGCTTGTAATGATGGATAAGAGCCATCTGATACATACCAAATAGTTGTCTTATCATAAGCAAAGTAAGTAGAAACAGTTTGCATCTGTGATGTAATGTACCCTGTTGCTCCTAAACCTGCTTCACCATCTGTTGTACATTCACTTGTTGTTTTATTGTAAAAACAAGCATAAAAACTTGTTCTTGCTGTACCTGTATTAGTGTTAGGAAATCCGATAAATCCTTTGGCTGCTGTGCTATTATTCTTAGAAGTACCCAAAGAGTAGCATTGTTTAAATTTAGTACTGGAAGCGTCACGTCCAACAAATCCACCTGTATACTTCATGTATGTTGTACTAGTCGTATTGGCTACTACAGATACACTAGTCCAACAATCTTGAAATATTGCAGTAGCTGTACCGCCAATCAACCCACCAACGATATATTGTAGTGAAGTTACTTTACCTGTTGCATAACATTGTTGAACAGTTGAACCTGTTCCCACATAACTAGCCAATGCCCCAGTATATTGACCGCCTGTAACATCTACATTTTCTAACCCTAAACCACTAACAGTAGCACCATTCAAATAAGTAAATAACCCTGCATAGTTTACCGTTTGATTGATTTTAAGATTTATAATTTTATAACCTTTACCATCGAACGTACCTCTAAAGGATTGATCCACTACTAATGAAGTTCCACCAATAGGAACAAAATTAAATCCTGTTGCGTCTATATCTCCTGCTAATTCATAGTTTGCTGTTAAGTTGTTTTGTACATTCTGTAAATCCTGTATATTCTCAATAATATAAGGACTTTCAACTGTACCTAGCCCTAGCATATTAGTTCACCTTTGGAACTTGTAATTCATGAGTAACAGTTAATTCATCTTGTGTTCCTGCAAATGTAAATGATGTGAATATTTCTGTAGAGAATGCAGTTCCACCACTTGCCGCATTAAAAATAGCACTTTTACCTACTTCCGTACTTCCAACTGTGATACCACTGTCAGAACCCTTTAAAACTAGCGTATAAGTGATTTTTCCATTGGCATTAGTAATGGTTACTCTACTGTCTGTAGTTGTGATACGTAGAATAGGAGTACCTGTAGAGGATTGTAATTCGAGGTATTTCCAATTTGTTTGAATATATGAGCGTAGATTATCATAACCTTGTGTGCTAATATCCATTATTTTACCCCCTTCAATTGGCTAATTTGAGTTTCAAGACGTTCTAATGAATGAACTATTCTGTCTTGTGCTTCATTTTGTTTTTCAATTTGTGTAGTTAACTTCTCTTCACGTTTCTTTGCTTCTGAACGTGTGTCAAATAATAACCATACGAATAATAAACAAAAGATACCTTGTGATACTATTTGTTCAATTGGTATAGCTGTTATGTCCATTTTCTCAACTCCTTTCATTAGGAATAGATATAATACAGTCAAAAATATGACTATTTTTTTAAAGAAGAAAGGAGCAAGCATATAGCTTACTCCAAAGGAGGATGGTGGTAAAAGTGAACAACTCTTACCGTTCTGAAGTTTAGAATAACAATTAGGAGGATTGTTATATGAAACCTTAGTAAAGATAACAAAAAATCTACAAAGGTTTGGAAGGGTTAATTAAGTCCTTCATTCATAGTCAATAATTATTGGCAATCAATGAAAAATTTAAATTTATTCTTCTTCATATAGTACAATTTTTCAATTATTTCTTAAAAGTGTATATAAACGTAGGTATACCAAGGGTACCTAAAGCGTTACAAAATTTCTTAACTACTGTCCACGCACAGCTTCCCTTAAAGACGATTATCTCCAATTTGCTGAAAGTGTTGATATGGCTAGCTTTACCAAGGATTTTCAGAAATTTAGTTTGCAACTCATCGGGACATTTGAGTTCTCTTCCATAATAAGCATTTTGCAAATAATCTCAGACACCTTGAAATATCTAGTGTTATCAAGGGTTCTAAAAGCGCTAGTTTTGATTTCTATTTATACACGCACAGGTCTTCCCTTATAGACGATTATCTCCAATTGAAGTAAATACGATTGTAATCGGCTTTGTAGATTATTTACTTGAAACTCAGCGTCATCTCAGCGTGACATTTTAATTCTTCTTCATAATAAGGAATTTACACTGATGTTCTATAGCCGTTGATAACACTGATCAAGGTTTTAAAAACCGTTACATTTAATTCAAACTTCGAACATTTTATTTCTCTCTCATTATAAGCATTTTGAAAAGATGTTCTAGACACCTTATGAACACTAGGATCGACAAGGATTTCTAAAACGGTAGTATGAATTTCTAAAACTTCACATCATTTCTCTCTCATAATAAGTTTTTTGCACATGATCTTGTTAAACCTTGCAAACATTAGTCATATCAAGGGTTTCTAACTGGTAAAGTTTAATTTCTAAAACGGTAGTGCAATTTTCTATCATAATAAGGAATTTGCAGCACCCCTCTGTAAGCTATGTGCCACAAGGGATTCAAGAGGTTTTAAAACTGTCTACATAATTTCTTCTCATAATAAGCATTTTGCAGGACACCTCGTTAACCTTAGAGCCACAAGGGATTTGAGAGTTTTCTATTTCGCTACCATTGGTTTGTTTCCCTTAGAGACCATTCAACTTTTTTTCTAAATTTTAAAAAACGCCCATTTTAAGCATGTTCAAGACATGTCACTGGAACGCTCAGTTTTTTCTTTGTTTTATGAGTCCAGTATTTATGCGGTGTTCAGAAAAAATTCCAAACCCTTAACATTTTTTCAAAATAGGCATGTGCCCTATAATACCATCGGTAAAATATGGTAAAAGTTATAACCATGCTACTTACAGCGATTTGACATATTTTTTCCACCTCTGTATCCCTTGCTATCACTACCTTTCAAGATTTTCTTATTTTTAGGACATTTTTTATAATTTAGGGTGTGTCTCCTTTATATACGCTCCAACTTCCCTATAATACGCTCCAACTTTTACACTTAATTTTAAGAAATCCTTTAATATCAATGCTTACAGCGATTTAATGGAACGCTCAGTTTTTTCTTTGATATCCCCCAAACCCAGTCATAGATACTGTTTCTACAGCTTTCTCGCTGCTTCGAACATAAACTACCAATATTTAGGTAATTATACACTATCCCCTTTAGAGACCACGGAACTTTTTAACAATAAATGGTAAACACTTTAACCATGCAGTTTATAAGAGTTCGTTTTTTTAAAATTAGCTTATCTTCCCCTTAGTAAAAACAGTAACTTTTTCTATTTTATCGACACTTTGAACCCTTATTACACAAGGAAAATCCTAAACTGTCTTAAATTTCTGATTCAGAAAAAATCGTAAATCAAACAAAAGAAATCCTATTTCGCTACCAAAATTACATTGTCCCCTTTAAATACTCTTTAAAAAATTACTATATATAATAACTACAAAACTATATATGACTCATTTTAAATACAAATACTTCTGTTAGCATAGGAGTACTATTTTTCATTAATTATTCATTATGTTTCTGAGCTAAGAATTGATGATAAAAGCAATTAGGAAAGCTGATTAAATTTTTATGATTTTTTCTGTTGAATTATCTCTAAAATTCAATCAAAATAAAACTCATTCTTTTAGGAGAAGTTTTTAGAGAAAAATAAATCTTAAAGGATAATCTCCCACTTTCAATGGTCTCCCAAAAACTTCGCCTGATATTGTGGGCGACGATTATTGTCGCCAGAGCGTTTGGGCGATGATTTTCGGAGACGTCGGCGATGATAGGGCGAAAATTAGGACATTACAGGCGAACGTCTATCGTTATTCCAATATAAACGTAGTACAAGGTCTGGTTCACATTGAACCTAACCTTCTCTAACAAGTTCTAAGTAGTCCATATCAAGAAAATTATTAAGAACCTGCGTGTAATAGCCAAACATATTTCGCACCTTATACCCCAACTTTTTGTTAATGACCATTTGCTTAAACGCACGTATGCCTAGTTGTACTTTGTCCTGCTCATTGTAGAAGGTTAAATATTTAGTTGCATACTTTAAACACTTATAGAACTCAACAATCTGCTTACCAGTGTATCCATATGTTTTTAACCAGTTTTGATAATCAAGTGGAATATCCTTAATAGCGTTGTCTTTACGTATATCTATAATGTTGTTAGTTTTAGTTTGGTTATCAGTTTTAAGGAGGTTCAATTGCTCAACTTCTTTTTGCTGTTTTATTGGGCTTTGTTCCACTTTTCTATTTTCAGGGCGTGGTTCATTTGAAGAAGAAAAAGAAACAATTTCAATACGATTAAATACATACACGTTGGTTGACTGTGAACCATTGTCTCTTTCAGTTTCATATACGACAAATAAACCATAAGAAATTGCTTTCTTAATGGCTCTTTTAAACGTACTTCTACTTACACCTATTCCATCATACTTCTGCGAAGCCACAACAAACTTCTTAATTGAAGCATTAGCAACTCCATAAACCTTAGCAGCATGACGAATAATTACTTTGATAGCAATACGTTCTGATTTAGTTAATTCGGCTTTTAAACCAAGAAGATGTTGTTCCACGTGGTTATTAAAGTCCTTTAAACTTTTAAACTGACTTAACTTCTTGAATTGTTCTATTTTCCCCGATTTCATATATATACCCCCACCCTGTATATTAGAGGGCATAACAAATACAAGTATAGAACCCTTGTATTTTTTTTATAGGTGTCCTATACTTAAATTATCTAGTTATGGTGTATTTGATATGCCAATGTAGGGAGTAGAATGTTCGCGCATCTTACTCCCTATTTTTGTTTTTAAATCATTCTCCTGTAATTAACTTAAATTCTTCTGTAATAAAGATTTGATGTGCTAAATTAACACAAAAATTTAGTATCTGTTCCTCTGTTAACCCCTTATCAGGCATCTGCAATTTGTTATTCTGATACTCAGTAAGTTCTTTCAATTTCTTTTTATTCGTTTGTGATAATTGCATAATAAATTCCTCCTTAAATTTCTAACTCGTTTAGTGGATTATGCTTGTCGTTTTGTTCACGTAGATCATTTCCCCACATAGCAGCATACTTTTCTGTCATTTTGATTGATGAATGCCTCATAAGTCGTTGAACAGCAAATGTACTCATACCAGATTGAATACAGCGTTGACAAAAAGAATGTCTGAAAGTGTGTGCAGTTAACCTTACATCCTTAAAATTCATCACCTTCGCCAAACGTTTGAATACATTTTGAACCGCATTAGTCGTTAATGGTTGATTTAATCGGTTAGTGTATACATGACTATTTAGTTTTTGAAATTCCTGCTCACAATAAACCTTATAACTGGCTAATTCCTTAATCAATTTATCGGTAGCAGGAATAGTTTCGTTTTTACGTGTTTTAGTGGAATAGACGCTAATACTTTTATCTTTAAAGTTAATATCTGACCATTTTAAAGAGCATAATTCACTTAATCGAATTCCCGTTGAAATAAACGTGACAATAATTGAATAGTCCCTATAAGCATAGAACGCCTTCTCACGTTGCTTTATCCGCCTGTAGTAGTTCAACATTTGTTTGATGTGATAATCCGTAAAAACCTCTATACGAATGTCCTCTTTTACCCTTTGAACCTTCTTTGCAGGATTCTTATCAAGTACCTCAATCTCCACTAAATAATTTAAGAAAGCATTTAAACGGTTTAATTTGTGATTTAAACTCGTTGGATTGTTTCCAAGTTCATTCTTACAGTACATGAGATATTTCTTTATGGTGTTTTGGGTAATATCTTGTACGTTAACTAATCCATTATCATTGCAGTAGTTTACAAACTGACCAAGAATATCTTTATAACCAATAATTGTCTTAGGTGATAAATTTTTAAATTCTCTATCGTCGATAAAATCTTGTAGAGCAAATTTTAAGAGCAAATAAAAAAACCTCCCCATGA
>Ga0209463_1001024_pt1 | contig 18159 bp, 16 predicted proteins | sample AgamicMgSfrz_FD_187169 | JGI IMG/M metagenome (GOLD analysis project Ga0209463, IMG submission 187169) | Agave microbial communities from Guanajuato, Mexico - Mg.Sf.rz (SPAdes) (version 2) | ecosystem: Host-associated > Plants > Phyllosphere > Phylloplane/Leaf | place: Guanajuato, Mexico... | reverse complement strand
CACCTACTCGAACTAACCAAAGATAAAGTACAGTGAATAAAGTAGAAGATTGATTACGAGTAACGAAAGTACAAATAACACTACTAAATAGTAAGATACATATAACAAAGATAACGGCTGGAGCTGAAGGTTGAACACTTTCATAAATATCAGTATGCAACCATTTATAAAGAGAATTATGAACGGTAAAGTAAATGAGAGAAAGTCCAATCAAAACAATTAAGCCAGCAATTCTTCCCATTCTTCCCTCTCCAAAAACAACAAGCTGTTTCCATGAAAAGTATAATGACCAGCCTAAGATTAACGCACTAACTAATTGATACCCCTCTCCAGAAGTTATAAACCAGAAAGCAATTGCTATAAATAACCCTAAAATACGCCCGACTATCATCCATAAATTGGACATCTTTTCATTAGATTGCTTCACTACCTCAACACGTTGTACTGAGGAACCAGCTTGTAAAAACAGTGTGGCTTTAAATAAACCATGTAAAATTAAATGAATAACGGCTGCTAAATAAGCGCCTAATGCACATTGAATAAGCATAAATCCCATTTGTGCAATAGTGGAGCCTACTAGCTGACGTTTATAATCAACTTGAACTAAACTAATTCCTGTTCCTATTAAGACCGAAATACTAGAGAAAATAAGTAAAATGATTTGTGCAATATCATCATGAAAAAGAGGCGAAAATCTAGTTAACATGATACCGCCAGCATTTACTAAACCCGCATGCATAATAGCAGAAACAGGAGTTGGAGCAACAGCTGACTCAATTAACCATCTTTGAAAAGGCCATTGTGCTGCTGGAATCATCACAGCTAATATAATTAATAAATTGATTGCTGTTCTTTCTAATATTCCATGTTGCTCTAAATTTTCATTCGTTAAAACTGATGTTAACTGCCACTGTCCAGTTATTTGAAATAGCCAGATGATAGCTGATAACAAGGCAATCCAACTTATTGCAAATAAATAACTAGAAATTTTTGTTGCTTCACTAACTACTTTCCATCCTTTATTTAGCCCTATGAGTAGAATCAATCCTATAAGAGTTGCTCCCCAACAAATAATCATGAAACGAAGGTCATCACTTAACCATGCAACCGAAGATACACCTGTAGTAAATGTAAAAAGTGCAAAGTATTTTCGATATGAGCGATCCCCCATTAAGTAACGTACAGAAAAGCGCTGAATAATTAAGCCAATTGTAAGAACAAAGAAAGCCATTAGCCAAGCTAATGTATCTAGATGCCAAGGCCCCACAACTCTATCTCCATTGTTATTAACAAGTGCGAGTAAAGAAACCAATGAAGGCAAAGCAGCGATACCAATATGGATATGAACAAAACGTAAAGGCATCCTTGCATTTAAAAACAATAATCCACTTAGCCAAGAAGCACTAAGCGCCATAAAAAATAATGTTAACAGTGTTGATGAACTCAGCGAAATTAACATGTAAAATACTCCCTTCCAAACGAAAATAACCTATAAAAATTCCTTTTAATTACGATAGTTTTTTAAATTTCAATTTTCATTCACTCTTTTTAGTGCATCGTTTTTTCCCATAAAAAAAACCGACAACTTCCATAATTCAATGATTTTATATCATCATTGAATTATGGAGATTGTCGGTTTCACTTCAACTAACTTCAATAAAGTTTTTTGAAGAGCTCCCATTTTATAGAGGATAATAATGTATGTATTACTCCTGTTAAAAAGAAAAGTATATTTCTGATCTCCTAGATTATGCAATCAATATATCAATTTATGTTATACGCTATCTTTCAATTAAGAAACTTTTTCATTTAGTCAATATTACATATTAAAAAAATGCTAAAGCCTTAATTATAGCAAACAGTTAAAATAAGCATCTATTAATTTTTAAAACAATTATAAGATAAACCATATTAAGCAGTTTGTCAATTTATTTATCCATTTTTCGAATCAAAATTCATTATACATAAATAATTTTAAGTTTTCTTGTTTTCTAATCATTACCATGTTAATAATATACAACAAAGTACACAACTTGTAGGTTTCTTAATTATCTCACTGCATTTTTAGTGTATCTTCCACTACCCCTACAGTGGTTTTAATTTTTAAAATTTCTCCTCAAGATTATGGAACAATTTAAAAATCATTACTCGTTCACCAGTACGAGAGCTTATATCCGTATGAAAGCTTTTCACTTTTTCTCCAGTTAATTCTAGTATAATCTCTTTCAGATCTTCAATTCCAGATTCAACTAACTCCGAACGATTTTTCTTTATCGTTAGCATACCGTCTTTTGTTTCGCAAACAGTATATTCAGCCGGCGTTAAAATACCTTGTAAATTTACGATAATCATATCCCGTAATATATCTGTCTTAACAGATATAGACCCGCGTCCTAGGTAGTCCTTTTCCCAGTGAGTAATTGCTTTGCTTATCTCTGATTCAATAGAGCCTTTTGAGTTTTTCATCTATGTATCCTCCTTCAATAAAATGTAATTACATTTATAATTACAATAACAATATAATAATCTGGATTGATTTTATTTTCAATTGTTGAGAAGAATTTATAGGAATTGTTGCAAGGTATCCTTTAGTATCATAGTGCAATTTTCATATTACAATATAGATTTTCTCAATTATTCCAAACAAGATACTCTTACTATAAAGACTCTGTTGCATACATTTCTAAAAAGGACATTCCAGAGAAAATAAGAAAGCTCTTGTAACGTAATACATAAACGAAAGAGCCGATTTCTTTATAAAATAGTAAATCGACTTTTGTCTTAGTTATTGATTTAGTAATAAAAACACTTTTTAAAAGAAATAAGCTTATACTATAGTCGTTGATCTTTCTGGAAGTTTAAACAAAAATGACTCTCATCACTGTATATCCCAAATTCATACCCTTGCTCTTTATAAAATTTAATGCTTTCAGAAAGAGCTTGTAATGATAGCCTTACTATTGAAATTCTATTATAATTTTGTAATTGGAATGAATTCGGATCAAATAAAGAACCAGAAAAAATAATATGATTTGGAGGTATCACGATGAGCCTTTTAATTAGAGAGTTAGAAACAAATGATTTAGATAATTTCCCGGAGATTGATGACAGCTTTATAGTGAATGCTCGGTTAATGCTTTCTCTTTCAAAAGTAAATAGACGCATAGAATATACAGTAGAAGACGTTCCGAGTTATGAAAAAAGTTATTTACAAAAGCAAAATGAAAATGAGAATGAAGAACTAGCGTACAATGAATATATTAATAACCCTAATCAAGTAATTTACATAGCACTGTTACATAACCAAATCATTGGATTCATAATATTGAAAAAGAATTGGAATCACTATGCTTACATAGAAGATATAACAGTGGATAAAAAATATCGTACACTCGGAGTTGGTAAAAGATTAGTTGACCAAGCAAAGAAGTGGGTAAAAGAAGGCAATATGCCCGGTATCATGCTTGAAACGCAAAATAATAATGTCGCAGCATGTAAATTTTATGAAAAATGTGGATTTGTAATTGGTGGGTTTGATTTTCTTGTTTATAAAGGTTTGGATATTGAAAATGATGAAGTTGCAATTTATTGGTATTTGCATTTCAAATGAAAATGTTCTTAACGTTAAACAAAAGCAAAATAAAAACCCCAATCTCTCAATAGTAAAATTGAGAAATTGGGGTTAAGTCACTTAACAATATTTTTCATTTAAAACCAATAACTAATTAATAATCCTGCTGATAATAAGAAGCCGAAAATCGTATTTGTCATCGCTGTTGATTTCATGGCGATGCGCATATATCCGGGATCCTTTGCCCCTTTTTGGAAACTTTGAATGGCAGAGATTGGTTTTCGTAAACCTAGGAACATCACTAATGCCCAAGGACTTATATAACCCATCAATACAATTACAGCGATCCATAAATAAGCAATGAAAAAGGCTATAGCTAGTGTTACTATTGCTTTTTCTCTCCCAAGGAGGATTACTAATGTCTTTCTTCCACCTTTAATATCTTCTTCAATATCTCGGATGTTATTTGACATGTTGATTGCACCGACTAAAATTCCAATTGGAATGGAAATCAATACACTTTCAGTCGTTATCGTATTCGTTTGAATAAAGAAAGCAATGAGTACAAAACATGTCCCCATTAACAATCCAGAAACTAATTCTCCAAACGGAGTGTACGCAATTGGTAATGGACCACCTGTATATAAATAGCCAACCGCCATTCCAATTAAACCGATGACGACTAACCACCAGCTACTATTCATACAAATATAAACTCCAATAATTGCTGCTACTACATACAATAAAAGCGCAACTGTTAAAACATTTTTTGGTTTCAATCCATGACGGACAATTCCGCCACCGATGCCAACAGAATCAGCGGTATCTAATCCACGTTTGAAATCATAGTACTCATTAAATAAGTTCGTTGCAATTTGCAGTGCTAAACATGCAAGCATCATCGCAATAAATAAAAGCCAATCAATTTTGGCAACATAAAGTGATGCGACTGTCCCTAAAATTACAGGAGAAAACGTCGCCGTTAACGTATGCGGGCGCGTCATCTTCCATATTAATTTAGCGGAACTAATTTCTTTTTCTGTCCCCATAACTCTGTTCAATCTCCCTACATTTTAAGTATAAATTACTAGCAGTATCTTTCTATCTGTTTTCTGCTTCACATCCATTATAGCAAAAAATGAATTGGTGATAGAACTGTAATGCTTTTGCTTATCCCCTATCACTCTTTTTTATATGAACCAATTTAATACATCTTCAGCAATCTCTTCTGGTCTATTCCAGTGCATTAAATGCTTAATTTCATGTATACCGATGATAATTCATTCAAGTTAATGGTTAAACTACATCTTCATGCCCCTCAAATTAATATAGTTTAATAATTGTATGATTCGTTTATCATATGTGTGATATTTCAAAGTCCTATCCAGCCCCTTTTCAGCTATACGTTTTCTTTCTTGTACATGTTCCAAATAATACTCCGCTTTTTGTATAAACTCCGATGCACTATTAAAAGTTTCTATTTCAACACCTGGTATGTAATGCTTTGCTACATCTGGGCGTATATCAGTTAATTGAAAAGAACCTACGGCATTAATTTCAAACGTCCTATTATTTACTGAATATGCTTGGATATTTGCAGAGTTACAATTCAATTCCTGATCAATTAGTGAACGATGCAAATTTATATTGATTTTAGTAGATACGTAAAATTGTAACGCATCTTCATACTTTGCAAGTGGCAAGAGTTGTATTTTATCCTTTAACCTTTCATAATTCTTTAACTTCTCCCAACCGAACCCTACAATTTTTGTGTTTTTTTCTGCTAAATACTCTGAAATAGAATCAACAAAGTTAATTCTATTTTCAAATGCTGTGCCTATAAAACTAAGATCATACTTATATGTATCTTCTTTAAGAGAAGGTTTAAATACCTCGTGATTCGCTGCTAAAGGAAGATGAAACACATTCTTACATCCTATTGCCCTATAAAACTTGATACAATTTAAATCTTGCGTAAATATGTAATCATAATACGGAACAAGATTTTGTGTTACATCCGTATAATAAGGATCATCTGTTAGCCAAAGCCCAGTAGTAAACCCTGCCTTTTTTAAGAATGGCATAATATGATAAAATTCTTCACTTAAACCGCTTAGTACCAAAATAAAATCTGGTCTCATTTTTAACGCGGTTTTTATAGCTTTTTCCGGACTCACCATACTTGTATCGCTGTTTACCTTTTGTAAACTATTCAAAATTGCTGCTTCGATCATTGGATAATAAAAAGGAATTCCCGATTGAATAAATAAAATTTTCTTAGGAGTATTGCCTTTCATGTCATTTCCCCCTATTTCTACATAATCAAAGCGCACAAAAATTATCAGGCTTTATTCATTTTCGTGACATCTTACTTTACATGTATAAGCACCGTTTATGTCCATTATGTTGAACTTCCCTCATTTTACAGGCTGATGAGATTTTTGAAGGTGATGCTTCTTTTATTCATACCCCCTATCATGATGTATCTATATTTTTTATCAGTTACACAATTTCGTAATACAAAGTAACAGCATATGAGCACAAGATTGCGCTTTTTACTCATGCTTCTTTTTATATCAAAAGATACACTTTATATATAAATAGATGCAAAGGAGTAAATAAAATGAATGCATTAGTATCTGCAAGGAATGTGACAAAAATTTATAACAAGAACCAATTACCTGGACTTAATAAAGTTTCTTTTGATATTCAAGCGAGTGAGTTTGTGGGGATTATGGGAGCCTCTGGATCCGGAAAAACGACTTTATTAAATATTTTATCCACTATCGATACCCCTACAGATGGCGATGTTTTTATAAACGGGGTCAATATCCAAACGCTTAACAATAATAAATCTGCTGATTTTAGGAAGGATTATTTAGGTTTTATTTTTCAAGAGTATTTTTTACTTAATAGTTTAACAGTAAAAGAAAATATTGCTGTTCCACTTACGCTATTAAAAAAATCTCCGAAGGAAATTGAATCCACAATAGAAAATTTAGCAAAGCGTTTTGGTATATTTGAGCAATTAAGTAAGTATCCTAGTCAATTGTCGGGTGGACAAAAACAAAGGGTTGCAGCTGCAAGAGCCCTTGCGAAGCAGCCTAGTATTTTATTTGCAGATGAGCCAACAGGCGCATTAGATTCAAATTCTGCAACAGAACTACTTCAAAAATTAAAAGAGGTAAATGAGGAACTTCGAACTACAATTTTAATGGTAACTCATGATGCCTATGCAGCTAGTTTTTCTAGTAGGATTTTAATATTCAAAGACGGAAACATTGTAAAAGAATTAAAGAAAAACAAACAAAATAGAAAAGAATTTTTCGAAGAAATATTAAAAGAAATCTCTAAAATTGATAAAAATCGATATAACTAGAAATATGAAAGGAAGTTTGAACTGTGGGATTATTTACAATCGCAAAAAAGAATTTTAAAAATAACTTCTCCTTCTATTCATTCTATTTTATTTCAGTAGCTTTTGTACTGATGGTATTTTTCTCCTTTATCTCTTTTTCCATGAACGACATTGTCATGGAAAAGATTTCGTCTGATGGTAGAGTAGAAACAATGTCCAAAACAGTGGCCATCTTTGTTATGGCATTTGTACTATTCTATATGTCATACTCTAATACATTTTTTATGAAAAAAAGAATGAACGAGCTCGGCATTTATTCTCTTTTAGGATACAGAAAATCAACGATGCTAAAACTGTTAACTTTTGAAAATATTATAATTTGCTTTACTGCCCTTCTTATAGGAATTACTTTTGGTGCTATTGCTCATAAAGGAATTGTGGAAGCAATAATTAAAATACTAAAATTACAAATAGATACTTCTAAAGTACCATTTATTAATCTTGATGCAGTACTCTTCACCTTTGTTTTTATCTTTGCTGTTCTTTTTGTTTTATCTTTCTCAAATTGGATTATTCTTCGAAAAAGTTCCTTACTAACTTTAGTACGTATGGAACAAAAGGAAGAAAAAAAGATAAAAATCAATACCGTTTTTTCACTACTAGGATTATTCTTCATTTTAATTGGCTATTTCTTTGCAATCGATATTACACGGGGCACGAAATCCTTGTGGAAAACAATTGGTTTTTCACCAATCGCTCTATTAACAATGTTCAGTGTAATATTAGGGACAATCTTCTTTATTCATTCTTTCTTACCATATGCTATTCAAAAATTGAAGAAAAATAAAATATGGTTTTATAAAGAATCCAATATTATTGTGATCCCGAACTTTATATTTAAAATTCGTTCAAAAGCAAAAACTTTAATTTTGTTAACCTTATTAACCGCTGGAACTTTAGCTATATTCAGTTCTACTCTACTAACACTTTACTATCCAGTTGCCGCTACAGAACGTATCGTACCTTCGGCTATTGAATTTCCATTAGAAGACAAAGAAGTAGCCAATAAAGCACTACAAACTGTACAAAACACTGTCGATAAAAAAAGTATAAACTACACAGAAACAACCATTATTAACGTGACATCTAATTCGGAGAGTTTACCGAAAGAATATAGTATAAAAAAAGAACACGGATTTGATCTCATCTCTGAGTCCGATTACAAAGAGTTAATCCATATTCAGAATAAAAATGTAGAATTTAATCATTTGGCTAAAAATGAAAGCATTCTAGTAAAATATCGCCCTGAAAAAGAAAATCTAGATAAAGGGAAAATATATAATTTAAATTTAACCCCTACAACTAATATAGACGTTAAAGTAAAAGATACTACATTACTTAATCCCATTGGATTTGCAAATAGTGTAGGAACACTTATTATCTCGGATCAACTTTATAAAGAAATAACAGCTTTAGAATTACCTCAAAAAACGATAGTGAGTTTTAATGGATTAGATATGAGGAGTAATAAAGCAGTTTATGAAAACTTAGCTCCACTATTTAAAAATAATAGTTATTTTACAAGCAGTTACCAGAAAAATGATTATATTATTCAGCAAAATAGCTCAACGTTCTTGCTCATTAGTTTTATTACTATCATCTTCTTTATTGCAACAGGCAGTATTCTCTATTTCCATAACCTTTCAAGTGTAATGGCAAATAAAAACGAATTTATTATTTTAAATAGAATGGGCTATAATAAAAAGAAGATAAAAAGAATAATAAGTAAAGAAATTTTCACCTTGTTTAGCATTCCTTACATAATAGGATTAGCACATAGCATTGTTGCATTAATAGCTTATAAAACAGCTTTAATGGATGACCTATTAGGAGAAAGTAGTGCTTTTATATTACCGATTCTTTTTGCAGTATTTATTTTTACTGTTGTATATATCGTTTATTATTTGTTAACAAAAAGAGCATGTTATAAAATTATATTTAACAATAAAAAATAAACACTTAAAAATAAAGCTGATGATATATAAAACATCAGCTTTATCTGTATGTAATCTAGCAAAGGTAAGTGATTTTATGAAAAAGTATTATGAGCAAAAACAAATTTTAATTTTAATTAATCAACTTTGTATGATTATTTTTCTATGCTACGAATTTTCAATAGGCAATATTATAGGGACAGCAAAATCCCTCCCTTTACTGCTTATAACGATCATGTCCATTTATGGATCATATATTAGTTTTATCAACTTAAAAAACAATACTCTATTATCACAGTTTTCGAGTTTACTACTTTTTACTTCTTGGCAGTTTTTACTTACACTGAACGCTGAACAGATTTTTCGTACATTCAGTACACTACTTAGTGTATTCATTCTATATAAAACCGTGCAATTTATACTCCTATTCTTTTTCCAAGATTCTATTTATAGTTATAAAAAAGAAAAAGATTGGATTTTACGAGTTACATGTTTACTAACATTAGGTGCATATTTAATAAACGATAGAGTATTTTCTGTTCTATTTTCATTTCAATGGCTTATCAGTGTTAGTTGGATTACTTTTCTTTTCCTACAGCATCACAAACGAATTAAATTTGTTTTTAAAAGTGAAAAAAAGCATTTACTTAAATCTACTGCAATTCTTATCTTTCCCTTTATCGTATATGTTATGTTATTTGGGAAGAGTCCCGAATATGTAAATAATTTAGGATGGTACATAATAATTCTGTTCCCTCTATTTAGTATTCATGCAATAGCTTTTAAAAATCATATGTCTATGAAACAATATTTCCCCTTAAAAAAAGGTGCAATTGCTTTTATGTTTGTATGCATTTTTATTTTTATGAGTTCACTTGGGGTACTATTTCAATTTAATATGATTACTTATTTCATTTTTATACATACAATTATTTGGTTCGTTCAGCTTTATTTCACATTATTATTTCAAGACACAAAAAACACTATCTCAAATTTGAATACAAAAGAATTAAAAACTTTGCCAGACAGTTCGTATGTTCATAACTTAGTACAAATAGTAAAAGAAGAACAATTAAAAAGTGGATTTTCTAATTATTTACATGATGAAATACTACAAGACATATTAGCTGTTAAAAATATGATGAACAAATCTAGTAAAAAAGAAATTCATGACATGATCGTAGCGACACTGGACAATTTAAGTCATACAATACGTATTGAAATGCAAGAGTATCATCCAACTCTATTAAAAACACTTACATTAAAAGAAAATTATCGTAATTTAATCAAAATGATGCAAAAAAAATATGAAATGAAACATGTTTATATATCCTTTACGTGTAACGACGACTTGTTTTTAGTAGAACCCTATCACCTTGTCGTATATCGAATTTTAAAAGAACTAGTAACGAATGCATTCAAACATTCAAAGTGTTCAAAGTTACATTTACATTTAGTACAAGAAAATGGGGAAATAAAACTTATTGTGAAAGATAATGGCAAAGGTTTAACAACTACCGAAACAGATCTTTTGAATGGACATAAAGGATTGAATTCGATTAAAGAACAGGTATTTTTATTGAATGGTAAAATGACCATTTCAAATAGTAATCCTTCTGGTTTATGCATTACTATTATCATTCCTATGAAAGGAGACGATTCCTATAAACATTTTATTAATAGATGATCATGCTTTGTTTGCAAAAAGCTTGGAAATAGCCTTAGAAGATTATCCTGAAATAGATGAATTCCATTCATTACAAAATGTTGAAAATGTCGTTACAATTATCAATCAGTTTAAACCAGATATTATTTTATTAGATATTAATTTAAGTAATATAAGTAGTGAAGATGGTTTAGAAATAGCAAAAATAATTTTGGATAGTAAGTGTGATACAAAAATTGTTATATTAACCGGTTATGATTTACCTGTTTACCAGTATGAAGCTCAAAAACTAGGTGTAAGTGGTTTCATTAATAAAAACATTTTACCTGAAGTATTGGTACAAATATTAAATGACATTAATAAAGGGGCGTTTCATTTTCCAACCTCTACAGAAACAATTGAAGAATTGACTCATACTGAAAAACAAATTTTACAATTACTATGTGATGGGTATAAGCGCAAAGAAATTGCTTCTATGTTATACGCTAGCGAACGTACAATTTCCAATCATATTCAGCACGTATTTGATAAATTAAATGTTTCCTCTTCTTTAGAAGCTGTCACAAAGGGAATAAAATTAGGGTATATTCAGCCAAATTATTAACCATAGAAAATGAATACATAAAAGAAAGAGCCTACTCGTATGAGTAACGGGTTCAGTTTAGGGAGAGAAAAATGCTAATAACCATTAGAAATAACACAATAATTTGTATGCATTTCGCACCCCGTTTCGCATTATAAATAGCAAACTAAAACGCTCAGAAAATATTCTGAGCGTTTTTATGTCCTTCTTCAACTAAAGTACCCGTTAGCGTAAGTACAATATTTCGCAATATGTTACTTTACGCATCAAAAACAGCGGTGCCTTTTTAAAGAATTGCACCAGTTAGTGTAAAAAGCTATTTCACCATTTGTATTGTTAACTTATCTTTTAACATTGACCTATATGAGTCAATTTCATATTTTGTATTATTGATTTTTTCTTTTTTCATTTTTAACATATCGAATATTTCTAACTCTAAATTCCTTCTAGCTTCAAGAACTTTTATCGCTCCTTCTACACCTGAATGGTTATGTTCTTTCCCATATCCTTGGTTAGTGTAATAGTCGATAATTCCTGTGGACCATTCTGGAGTTCTTTCTTTTAATGCCTTCCTAAATGAAAATTCAAGATTATCTTGTTCTACATACAATAACATTGGATTTAAATTCTCTATGATTTTTGCAACTTTCATTACATAATTTATTATTTTTTCTTTTTGTTCACCATATTTAATCATCCCAATAGTTAATGGATTTTGTATGAAACAACATTCAAAGATATAAACCTTATTGTCTTCTAGAGCAATTTCAGCAAAGTCATTCCATTTGTCAGCAATTAATTCAATATTTTTATCGAATGGTAATTCATATATATCATTTTCAAAAATAGCGTTAAATAATTCGTCTGAAAACTGATCACCAAACTCATTTTTCATCTTACTGTATGGTAATAAATAATTGCTTCCTTTTTTTAGAACTCTTTTAAGAAGCACTTCTTTAAAATCTCCACTGTTAGATAATAATCTATCGAATTCAAATTTATTAAAACAAGATACACCATCATAGTCGGCTGGGTGGTTCAAATTTCCCTCTAAAAATAGTTCAACTTCAATTTTATTTTGGCTTAGAATTTCATTTATTAGCTTTGCAGTGGTTGATTTTCCAAATCCAGGTAAACCTTCTACTATTATTAGTTTTGTATTCATAGTTATAAATCCCTTCCTTCAAAGTATTTAACCAAGATTTAAAAAATCACTTACTTCACTGCAATCACCCCTTCAAAATATGATATCCACCATTTCCTTTGAAAAATTCTTCTTAAAGTAACCTGACCGTTAGTTTAAGAACATTTTTTCAAAATCCCTATCATTATTTTAACATAAATTTTCCATTTACCTTTTTAAAAAATATAGTCCACCATTATTTGAGTGAACTATGTAAAGTAAATTATATCTTTTAAGTCAAACACTTTGTCAGTAATCCCCATTCGTTGTGCTGGTGTTTTTACTGTTTTCTTTTTCCCTTCCTTTGTGGTAAATGGCATACAAAAGTTATAATGAGTTCGAAGTATCGTTAGAGCCATTTGTGCGTATTTTGGATTAAAATTAGAATAGATATAACTTTTACTATCTCCACAAGCTGTCATTAAAGGTCTTTCTGAAATAGACAATCTTCTGCGGATGTTTTGAATAAAAGCATTTACTGCATTGTTGTTTACTTCAAGTATTAAATTGGCAATATCGCTCTTTTGAGTACCCCAAACGGTGCAAAGGAGACGAGCTCTCCGAAGCCATCAAACAATACAATTTGTATTTTCATTTTTAGAACACCTCATATGGTTTCTTTTTAAATCCCAAATTAGGAGCATACATGTTATGTACAAATTAATAATGAAGATAGTCTTTCTCCCCTCACTCTATAAACTTCCAAATGTTCTTCCAATTCCCTCTCATCACTTATTACACTTAGCGTTTTCTTCACAAAATTCCAATTCAAACTACCGGATAACCATAATAATGATGGAAGTCTTTTATAATCATTTGATGTTACAATATTATGAGCCTTATACCCTTCTAAAAATGCACTAGCAACACTTGAACTGACTTCATGTGATTGTATTCCTTCTGTTCGAGAATACCACTTTAGTAAAAAAGCTAGACCTTCAATACGATCAACATATCCAATCGATTCAAAATCTGCAATTCCTTTTACCTGTTCACTTGCGTCCCATAAAACATTCAACGGATTTAAATCTGTTTGTACGATAAATTCTAATTCACTCGTATATGCGCACTCTATATGATATTTAGCTAGATTTATATACTCTCGTAATTCTTTGCAGGCGCTTGCCTTACTTTCTAGCATATGAATAAACTGGGCATACCCATCCAAATGAGATTTCTTTTGAAAAATCGAGCTTTGAAATACATTAGAAATATCCTGAATCTTTCTTGCTTCCTTTCCGAAGGCTTTTGCGATAGCTTCTGTACAATATGTAATATGTTCTCCTTCAATCCAATTAGACAATACAAATCGGTATTGTTCATCATTCCAAGTGACAAATGTAAATGACTCTCCCATCCTATTCTTGTTAATCTGCATAAATGGAATCCCATGCTCGCGTAAATAATACGTAAATCGTACTTGCTCTATCAGTTGTTCGTTTAATAACGCCCCAAAGGCTGGATTGATTGTTCGCTTGCTATTAATAAACCTTGCGGAATATCGCTTTCCATTTACGATGATTTTATAGTGTAAATCTGTATGCCAACTGTTCTTATGTAATTCTTCTTCCACTACTAATGTATGAATTTCTTTAAAATAATTTATTAATATGTCTTTTATTATGTGTTTCATTCTATTCCCCTTTTATGCAAAAATTCATTTTTGTACTTCCTAATAAAAACCTTTTAAAGTGAGGAGTTTTTAAGATACACGTAATTTATTCAAATAAAAATCATACTCTACTGTGTAGTAATAATAAAGTTATGTAATTTTGCTGCAAAAATTACAGTAGCCTCCTATCTATGTAGATGAAAGAAGGCTGCTAAATCTTTTTTAAAATTTAGTTATTTCATAGTGAATGTATTATTGATTAAATAATACATTTGTTTAATACAAGTACTCCGTAAGAAAAATTAACCGTCATAATGTAATTAACAAAGTGAAGATTTTCATTTAAACTTTATAAAATTCAAATGTATTCTTTTCTAAACATATTGTTTCATCAGAAGTTTTGATTATGATATCAAAACGCTGACTATACCAATGCATAAATACTTCATATTGAATCCGTCGTTCTTCATGAGACTGCCTTAAATAATTTATATCAGTTCCCCTTTCAGCTATATCCCGGCTTGATCTTCTCATTAGTTCCGTTTCGCCATCTGTATAAAAATAAATTTTTAAATCAAATAAATCAGGATTAATAAATGTGGCGCTCATTCCCTCCACAATCGTTACTTTATTTTTAGAAGAAATCAACTTACTTTTCATATAATGCGTATCTATCGTATAAAAATCTAGCCCAGCTCTAACCATCTGAATATCTCTTTCTAAAGCTGCCAAATGGTGCGCCGCTGGATGACAAGCTGTCATTTTATAACGATGATTTTCATTTTGATATGTATAGTGAATCACTGCATGCTTACGGATATCCGAACTGACAATGTAAGGATCTGTATTAATATAATTTACTTCATTTTGATTTATTAGGTTTTTTACGAGTCTATTAGCAAACGTTGTTTTTCCAGCTGCACCATGCCCTGAAATACCAATAGCAATTTGTTCATCGCTCATCCTTAACCAATTTACAATTTCTTGTAACAACTTATCCATCATTCTCCCCCTTGCGCTAATATACTACCCTTTATTTTAATATCCGAAAATCTCTTTATTTAATTATATATAAAACAAGAAAGATAGTGTGATTATTCATCATACCATCTCTAATTCTACACAACTATATTATCTTTTAAATGAATTTATTATTTGTGAACACCTAAATGATTAAATACATTTCTAACTTTATCAAACCAACAGAATATTCTCTGTGTTTTCGGTAATTTGTTTAAACCAATGCAGTCATGAATATGTACAATAAAAAAAAGCCAATCTCCAACACACTAGAAGATTGACTCTTTCCTTTATTTACTTCCCAATTTCAGAAAATCGTTTTATACGTTCTCCAATTTCATCACGAACCCGTTGAAATTCAGACCATTCTTTTCCTGCTGGATCATCAAATCCCCAGTGAACACGATTCACATGCGACGGAGTAGATGGACATACAGCATCTGCATGACTGCAAAGCGTAACGACTAAATCAGCACTATTTAAAATGGTTGCATCAATTATATCTGATGTTTGATTCGTTATGTCGATATTTACTTCGTTCATTGCTTTCATAGCATTTGGATTTACTCCGTGTGCTTCAATACCTGCAGAATAAACATTCCACTTATCTCCTAAATATTTCTTTCCCCAGGCTTCTGCCATTTGGCTTCGGCATGAATTTCCTGTACATAAGAAATAAATTGTCTTTTTGTTTTCCATGTTGTTTTCCACCTTTGTTTTTAAATTATACTGGTTGATCATTAAAATATTTACGCTTAAACCAAAAAGCGACGTTTACAAGTGCAATCATTACAGGGACTTCAACTAACGGTCCGATAACAGCTGCGAATGCTGCGCCCGAATGAATACCAAACACACCAACCGCTACAGCAATTGCTAACTCAAAGTTATTACTACCTGCTGTAAATGCTAACGTTGTCGTCACCGGATAGTTTGCACCAATTTTTCTTCCCATAAAGAAAGAAACAAAAAACATCACAATAAAATAAATGAATAACGGAATTGCTATTCTTACTACATCTAATGGCACACTAACAATCATTTCCCCTTTTAAAGAGAACATAACGATGATTGTAAATAGTAATGCAAGTAATGTAAGTGGACTAATCTTAGGTATAAATACCTTTTCATACCACTGTCTTCCTTTTAACTTAACTAGTACAAAGCGTGTCAACATACCTGCTATAAAAGGAATTCCCAAATAGATAAATACTGATTTCGCTACTTCTACCATTGTAATACTAACGATAGCTCCTTCAATTCCTAACCATTCTGGGATTACCGTTACAAACACGTATGCATAAACTGAGAAGAATAACATTTGAAATACCGAATTAAAAGCAACTAAACCAGCTGCATACTCTTTATCCCCATCAGCAAGGTCGTTCCAAACAATTACCATTGCAATACAACGTGCTAAACCAATCATAATGAGCCCTACCATGTATTCTGGCTTATCAGGAAGGAAAATAATTGCTAAAACAAACATAAGTACAGGTCCAATAATCCAGTTTTGTACTAAAGATAGAACTAACACTTTTACATCTTTAAATACCCGACCCATTTCCTCGTAGCGAACCTTCGCTAACGGCGGATACATCATTACAATTAAACCAACAGCAAGTGGAATAGACGTCGTTCCAACTTGCAATGTATTCAGTCCGTCTACTACACTAGGAAACACAAACCCTAAACCAATCCCAACAGCCATCGCTAGAAAAATCCATAGTGTTAAATATCGGTCTAGAAAAGATAAACGTTTCATTTTATTTTCCATCTCCTATTAACAACAAGAATTTTTTTCTACTACGTTAGAAGTCGTGCAACAAGATGGATCTTCTATTTTATGAACATCACTATCTGCTTTTCTATAAAAGAACTCCCACTCATTCCCATCCGGATCCGTTACCCAAAACTTATCTTGAACCGCATAGCAACAAGTCGTATCCATCTCATCACGCGCAAAGAAACCTTCTTTTTCTAATCGTTCTTTATGTAATGTGATTTCTTCAGCTGTCTCTACTTGAAAACCAAAATGATTTACCTGATTTCCTTTCACTTCATCTCGTACGTTCAGCGTAAAATTAAGCCCTGGCGTCTCTAATAAAAATTTTGCATAATCCGTTTTCACTTTAACTGGAGACACACCAAATACCTTTTCGTAAAATTCAATAGACTTCTCTAAATTCGTAACATTTATACCAACGTGAACATATCTCATACCTTATTCCTCCTCTTTACATGTTATTAATCAAGTTTTTTTGATTAATAGTGCAAAATTTTAACAACAACTACCTTTTCCTGTTTTTCTAAAGATACAGCATAATTCTTCTGATAATAAATTATTAACTTCCGCATCATTTAAATCATAATAACTCCACGTACCCTTTGTTTCTTTTACAATTAGACCTGCGTCTAATAAAATCTTTAAATGATATGACAACTTAGATTGCGTCATTTCAAAAACTTCTGTTAAATCACATACACACGTCTGGCCTCGCTGACAAAGTTCATACATAATCTCTAAACGCTTTTGATCCGCCAACGCTTTAAACTTTTTCTCATAGAGCTGAAAATCTTGTGCCATTGTAGTTCACTCTCCCTTCATCAACTTTTTTTGATGTTTATAGTATATACACTGTTTAGTTCTTTATGCAACTAATTAATCAAGTTTTTTTGATTTATAAAACCTCCCTCGCATCATATCTTTGCTACAATTAAAAAGACCATAGCTTTTTCAAAAGTGAAAAACTACGGTTCTTTTTACAACTTAATAGTTACAATATTTCGGAGGAATGGAGTCTCTATAACTGTTTTAAATTTTAATTTGACCATTATAGAGTAGTGCCCATCACTATCAAGCTAAGAAAAACAAATACCCCCAAATGAAAAAAATCGATATAACTCTTCGGTAAATAAAGATAACTCTTGTTTTTGGTGCATATTTATAAAAAGCACTTCACACTTTCTCATTAACATAAGAGAATAGTAACGTGCTTTTAATTTCAAAAATAGTCTAAATCCTTAAGTTGATGGTTGTGGGGCGGAACCCCAATTAGAACGTTATCTAAGGTTGTATGAGAGGTGTTAGTTCCATTCCAAAGGCCTCAGCTGATGATTAACTCAAGTACCGATTTCGGATGACCCCAATGTGATGAAGTTCGTGTCCTGC